>Ga0326511_10002937_pt1 | contig 13778 bp, 10 predicted proteins | sample 0_2496_0518_D_FD_203701 | JGI IMG/M metagenome (GOLD analysis project Ga0326511, IMG submission 203701) | Bovine rumen microbial communities from UC Davis, California, United States - 0_2496_0518 | ecosystem: Host-associated > Mammals > Digestive system > Stomach > Rumen | place: USA... | reverse complement strand
GAAAATGCCAGCTATTGGTGACAGTAGGATATGGGAGAAGAAAACAACCGCCTTGCTTTGACCTCGGTCAAGGAAATGATTTTATCAGAAAGGGTAAGGGTGAGAAGGTGGTGTAAGAGACCACCAGCTGACGGGTGATCGTCAGGCTGTCCCATCTGGAGGCTGCAAGTTCGCGTATACCATCGGCTGAGGACTGTCCGTCCGAATATTCTTTATGTTTTACGATGGAGGGTAGAATGCTAGAGCTGCAGGGTAACTTGCAGAGTAGATAAATGGCAGGCATCTCGTAAGAGTGGTACAGAACCCGGCTTATAGTGGCAGTGCTTTCTTTTTGTACGACAAGTTATGGCAACAAAGATAGATAGTATCATTAAATTTTTCCAGACGGACATCTGGCGAATTATGGAGGGTGATATCTCGCCCTTTCGGTTCCTGTGGCTAGAGGTGCTGAAGAAGGTGGTGCTGGCTATTCGATTCTTTACGGCAAAACGTGTGCTGCAGAAGGCCTCAGCGCTGACGTATTCTACTTTGTTGGCCATCGTGCCTATCTCTGCTGTAGTCTTTGCCATTGCGCGTGGATTCGGATACAATAAGTATATCGAGATATGGTTTCGCAACGCTTTTGAGTCGCAACCGCAGGTGGCTGAAGTGATCATCGGCTTCGTGAACAGCTATCTGGTTCATACCAAGAGTGGCGTATTCTTGGGCATCGGCTTGATATTCATGCTCTATACGGTGTTGATGCTGGTCAGCAATATAGAGGATGCCTTCAACGAGATATGGCAGGTGAAGAAGCCTCGCAGCATCTTCCGAACGTTTACGGACTATCTCGCTATGTTTTTTGTGTTTCCCATCATCCTTGTGCTGACATCGGGTATCAGCATCTTTATGGCTACGATTGCCGATTCGATGCCTGACTTTATTCTCTTGGGACCTACGCTCCGTTTCCTGATAGACCTCCTGCCTTATGTGCTGATGTCGGGTATGTTTATCGCACTCTATGTCTTTATGCCCAACACGCATGTGAAGGTGAAGAATGCTGTAATTCCTGGTGTCTTGGCGGGTTTCGCCATGCAGGGCTTACAGATATTCTACATCCATTCGCAGATGTTCCTTTCGGGCTATAACGCCATCTATGGTTCTTTTGCTGCGTTGCCGTTGTTCATGTTGTGGGTGCAGATTTCGTGGACCATCTGTCTGTTTGGTGCCGAGCTGAGCTATACCAATCAGAATCTGGACTACTACGACTATGATGCCAATACGGGTGAGGTGAGCCATCGGTATAAAATCATGCTGGCTGCCCTGCTGATGAGTCGCATCTGTCGGAGGTTTGCCAATGGGCAGAAACCTCTTTCTGCGATGGAGCTGAGAGAACAGACCACCATTCCCATCCGATTCGTCAACGAAATTCTATACGAACTGATGGAGGCTGGCCTTCTGGTCGAGATTACCAGCGACGAGAAAAGTGAGACATCGCGCTTCATGCCTGCTGAAGACCTAAACAATCTGTCGCTGGGTGTGATGATGGATCGGCTGGAGTCGAAAGGAAAGTGGAAGATAGACCTTGACGTCAGCGAGCTGTTCACTGAAGAGTGGGCTAAGGCCATCACCCTGCGCAGTAGTTTCCTACGCGACGCCCGCGATATCCAGCTGAAAGACTTATAAGAATTTCTGAATCAGCCCCACAAAACGTTGTCCATATTTTTGTTTCTTGTGTTCGCCAATGCCTGAGATGTAACCAAACTGCTCCAGGGTGGTGGGTTTGATGGTGGCTAGCGAGTGTAACACCTTGTCACTGAGCACGATATATGGCGGGAATCCTTCTTCTTCGGCACATTGGTGGCGCAGGGTCCGGAGTGCCTCGAACAGCTTGGGGTCTTCGATGCCAGAAGTGGACGGTAAGCCAGGAATGGTGATAGAGGGTATCTCCAGATGGAGACGCTTCTTTCGCTGAGGACCTTCCTTGACACTGCGATCTATCACACAAAGTTCGGCAGTCTTGCGTCCATAAAGCACATCTTCACCGCTGGGCGTGATGTGCACGATGTTCTTCTGGTCGTAGAGAATCTCGATGAATCCCATCTGAAGAATCTGGAGTAGATAGTCCTGCCAGTCGTTGGTAGAAAGGTCTTTGCCTACACCAAAGGTCTTCAGCTGGTCATAGCCCATGCGCTTGACGGTAGGCGAGGGGATGCCCTTTAGGATTTCGATAATCGTCGAGGTGCGAATCTGTTCGTCGGCACGCTTGGCTGCACTCAGTGCCATCTGGATATAACGGGTGCCATCGAACCGCTTGGGAGGATTCTCGCAGATGTCGCAGTTGTTGCAGTCGTGATCCATCTGTTCGCCGAAATAGTTGAGCAGGATGCGTCGTCTGCAAACACCTGATTCCGCATATTCACGCATCTGGCGGAGCTTGTCCTTGTTCAGCTCCTGTTGGCCGCTCTCTTTGGCAAACTGCTCCAACTGGATGATGTCGCCCAAGGAATAGAACAATACGGTGTCAGCAGGTGCTCCGTCGCGTCCTGCACGCCCAATCTCCTGATAGAAACTCTCCATACTCTTAGGCATGTTGTAATGGATTACCCAACGGACATTACTCTTGTCGATGCCCATACCAAAGGCGATGGTGGCACAAACCACCTGGATATCATCCTGCTTGAACATCTCCTGAGCCTGGTTGCGCTCTGACTGTGTGAGACCGGCATGATAGACGGCCGCTTTAATACCGTGCTTTTGCAGGTATTTTGCCATTTTCTCCGTATTCTTCCTACTCAGACAATACACGATGCCACAATCCAATGGACGTGCCTTGATGAAGTTCAGGATATACTGGTCTTTCTCTTTAGTGGTGTAGCCACGCTTGACGGTAAGACTGAGATTAGGACGGTCGAAGCTGGAAATAAAGAAACGTGCATCCTTCAGACCCAGTTGTTTGACAATATCTTGACGTGTTACCTTGTCGGCAGTAGCCGTCAGCGCCATAATGGGAACATCGGGGAACTCGCGATGAAGGACGTCCAGCTGGGTGTATTCAGGACGGAAATCATGACCCCACTGACTGATGCAATGGGCTTCGTCAATGGCGAAAAGTGACACTTTGATATGTTTCAGCAGGTAAGGAACCTCTGTCAAAAGCTTTTCGGGCGAAATATAAAGGAGTTTCAGCGTTCCATCCATGCATTTTCTGCGAATGATGGTGTCCTGATTGAACTCATTTCCGCTATTCAGCGCCTCAGCCTCTATACCATTGGCACGAAGAGTCTCCACCTGGTCCTTCATCAGGCTGATAAGAGGCGAAACGACAATGGTGGTGCCTGGTAAGGCAATAGCCGGAATCTGGTAGCAGATACTCTTTCCGCCACCTGTTGGCATCAAGACCACACAATCCTTTCCTGCCAATACTGTTTGGATGATTTCATGTTGGTTTTGACGGAAAGAATCATAGCCAAAATACTGTTTTAGAATACTTTTTGTATCCATTTTGTCGATTTTTGCACAAAAATAATAATTTTTTTTGAGAAAACTGACAATCGTATCAAATTTTTTTGTATCTTTGCAGTGAATATAAATGTATTAATACTTTTACAGGGTTATGGCTAAGTACAACATTACCGAAAAAAAAGAAAAAAAGGCAACTTATAGGAGCCTTGTGAACCCTACGTTGATGGACGAGATGAAGGAAAAGATTCTGGACATCATCGTCATGCAGAAGAAGTATAAGGATAAGGATTATTCAGCCAAAAAACTAGCCGAAGATTTAGGAACAAACACACGTTACATCTCAGCTGTGGTTAATGTCCGCTTCCACATGAACTACACTTCTTTTGTCAACAAGTTCAGGATTGAGGAGGCTATGGCGATACTTGTTGACCGCAGGTATCAGAATTTACGCATGGAGGAAGTAAGCGACATGGTTGGTTTTGCTAATCGTCAGTCGTTCTACGCTTCGTTCTACAAACTGATGAACACCACTCCACGTGAGTATCGCCTACATCATCTAGAACAACATCCATCAGAAAAGGTGAAGAAAGAGAAGAAACGTTCGTGACAAGATGAATTACTCTGATGAGCGTTTCGCTGACATTCAATTGCTCAGATACCGTTTAAACGGGTTTGAGCAATTAACTTTATTGCAGAAGAGGTTAGTTTACTACCTGTCAAAAGCAACCCTTTATGGACGCGATATAACTTTTGACCAGTTCGGACGTTACAATCTCCGTATCCGTAAGATGTTGGAGGCTGTATATACCAATCAGATGATTCCTCACGAAACTGCGGATTTTCAGGCTCTTGAGGTGTATCTGAAACGGGTTTGGTTCTCCAATGGTATCTATCATCACTATGGGTCAGAGAAGTTTAAGCCTGATTTCGGTCCTCAGTTTCTGCGTGAGGCTTTGCTTCAGACGGATGCTACTAAACTTCCGTTACGTTCAGGTGAAACGGTCAGTCAACTTTGTGACGAATTATTTCCTGTCATCTTTGATGAGAAGGTGTTACCTAAACGGGTAAACAAGGCTGATGGCGAGGACTTAGTAAAGACGTCAGCTTGTAACTTCTACGAAGGGGTGACTCAACAGGAAGCAGAGCAATTCTATCAGCTACAGAAAGAGGCAGCGAAGGATGATGGGCAGCCTGTTTCGTTCGGATTGAACAGTACACTGACCAAGAAAAATAGTCAGTTAAAGGAAGAAGTATGGTCGGCAAATGGTCGTTATGGGAATGCTATAAGAAGCATTATTTTTTGGTTGGCCAAAGCCTTGGAAGTTACTGAGAATGAGCATCAAAAGAATGTAATATCACTCTTGATAAAGTACTATCAAACAGGTGACCTCAAGGTGTTTAACGACTACTGCATCGAGTGGGTTTCAGAGCATGAAGGTCACATTGATTTTGTTAATGGATTCATTGAGGTTTATGGCGACCCCTTAGGATTGAAAGGCTCGTGGGAAGGCATTGTAGAGTATAAGGATCTAGAAGCTACGAAACGTACACAAGCTATCAGCCTGAATGCTCAATGGTTTGAGGATCATTCGCCTGTAGACCCCAGATTCCGCAAATCTGTGGTCAAGGGTGTTACGGCTAATGCTATTTGTGCCGCGATGCTTGGTGGCGACGAATATCCCTCTACAGCTATTGGCATTAATCTACCTAATGCAGACTGGATTCGTGCGCAATATGGCAGCAAGAGCATAACGATTTCAAACATCACTGACGCCTATAACAAGGCAGCAAAAGGCAGTGGTTTCAAGGAAGAGTTCGTTATTGATGAGGACACACTGGTCATGATAGAAAAGTATGGTGACTCGTGTGATGATCTGCATACCGACCTGCATGAGTGTTTAGGCCACGGTAGCGGACAACTCCTGCCTGACACTGACCCTGATGCGCTGAAGGCATACGGCAATACCATTGAGGAAGCTCGTGCTGACCTTTTCGGACTCTATTATATCGCTGACCAGAAACTTGTTGAACTGGGTCTGTTACCTGATGGCGAAGCGTATAAGTCGCAATATTATACCTACATCATGAATGGCCTGATGACACAATTGATTCGTATTCAGCCTGGTCATCAGATTGAAGAGGCTCATATGCGTAACAGAGCACTGATAGCCCATTGGTGTTACAAGCAGGGAGATGTTATCCAACTGGTGAAGCGTGATGGTAAGACTTATGTCCGTATTACGGATTATGAGACTTTGCGTCAACTGTTTGCCCAGTTGTTGGCAGAAATACAGCGCATTAAGAGTGAGGGTGACTTCGAGGCTGCGCGTCAGTTGGTGGAGCTTTATGCCGTCAAGGTGGATGCCAATTTACATCAGGAAGTCTTGGAGCGTTATCGGCGTTTGAATCTTGCACCATATAAAGGTTTTATTAACCCTGTGATGCTACCCGTGCTGGATGAGAAAGGCGAGATTTCTGATATCCAGCTGAACTACTCGGAGAGTTATGCGCACCAGATGTTACGCTATAGCACAGAATACGCAACACTCATATGACCATACAAGATCAGGTAAAGGAAATCAAGCAGTCGTTCCGTCTGATGATGGATGGCGCTGTGGCCCAGTCGATGCGTGATAAAGGACTTAATTATCACCTCAACTGGGGAGCTACGCTGCCTCGATTGCGTGAGAAGGTTGATGAGATAGGCAAGAACTATGACCTGGCTATTGCATTATGGAAGGAGAATGTACGCGAATGTAAGATCCTAGCCACGATGATAATGCCTGCCAATGAGATTCTGCCTGAGGTGGTAGATATATGGATGGAGCAAGTGTCTTCACAAGAAATAGCTGAACAGGTGGCCTTTAACCTATGGCAGTACTTGCCTTTCGCACCTGAGAAGGCCTATCAGTGGATAGCGTCAGAAAAGGAGTATGATCAGCTTTGTGGATTCCATGTGCTCTCCCGATTGTTTATGAATGGACAAGACCCCAATGAACGTGGTATCAATGAGTATCTGGATCAAGTACTATCAGCGCTGCAAGGGCCATTTCCTTCGGTTCGAAAAGCGGCTATGCAAAGTGTCATTCACTTCGCGGAATTAGGTCTCGTTTACGAGCGAATGGCAAAAAGTGCGCTGAAAACGATTAATTTAGACTTTTTTTAAATATATATTGCCTGTTTCTAAAGAATAATTCGTAATTTTGTGCGGTTTTTAACCAGTTTAACCACATAAAATGAAAGAAAGTGTCAAGGAAACAGTCAAGCAAATCTTGACTAGCTACTTAGAGCTCAACAAACTAAGGAAGACACCTGAGCGGTTTACTATACTCAATGCAGTATATTCCATTTCAGGTCATTTTACACTTGATGAGCTGAGCGAGAAGCTTATCAAAGAGTATAATTTCCCTGTCAGTAGGGCAACACTCTACAATACGTTGAAGCTCTTCATGGAACTGCGTCTGGTAGTACGTCATCGTGTACAGTCGACCACTCGTTATGAGGCGTGCTATGATAATAATAGTCACAGCCATCAGGTATGTACCATCTGTGGTAAGGTGACTGAGCTGAAGAGTCCACTTCTGATAGAAGCAGTACAGAATGTGCGCACTAAGCGTTTTCGTAAAGACGGGTTCTCGCTTTATATCTATGGAGTATGTAGTACCTGTCAGGCAAAGATGACGAGACAGTCAAGAATTGATGAGAGTAAGAAACCAAAAAGTAATAATTAAAAATGAATCAAGGTAAAGTGGATGTCCTGCTGGGATTACAGTGGGGCGATGAAGGAAAAGGAAAAGTAGTCGACGTGCTAACTCCTCAGTACGATGTGATTGCCCGTTTTCAGGGTGGTCCTAATGCAGGTCACACATTGGAGTTCGAAGGGCAGAAGTATGTTCTTCGCTCCATACCCTCGGGTATCTTCCAGGGTGGTAAGGTGAACATCATTGGTAATGGCGTCGTTTTGGCTCCAGACCTCTTTATGGAAGAGGCAATGGCTTTAGAGGCCAGCGGTCATGAGCTGAAGAAGCGTCTGCATATCTCGAAGAAGGCTCATCTGATCATGCCTACCCACCGTGTGTTGGATGCTGCCTACGAGGCTCAGAAGGGTAAGAACAAGGTAGGCACTACGGGTAAGGGCATTGGTCCTACATATACAGACAAGATCAGTCGTAATGGTCTGCGTGTGGGTGATATCCTTGAGGGCTTTGAGGAGAAGTATGTAGCCCATAAGGCTCGCCACGAGGCTATCCTGAAGTCGCTGAATTTTGAATATAACATCGATGAGGTTGAGCAGAAGTGGCTCAAAGGTATCGAGTATCTGCGTCAGTTCCAACTGGTAGACTCAGAGCATGAGATCAACAAGACACTGCGCTCAGGCAAGAGCGTGTTGTGTGAGGGTGCGCAGGGAACGATGCTCGATGTAGACTTCGGTAGCTATCCTTTCGTCACCTCTTCAAATACGATCTGCGCAGGTGCTTGCAGTGGATTGGGTATCGGTCCTAATAAGATCGGTGAGGTGTTTGGTATCATGAAGGCTTACTGCACACGTGTTGGTGCGGGTCCTTTCCCCACAGAGCTGTTCGACGAGACGGGTAAGAAGATTCGCGACCTGGGTCACGAGTATGGTGCTGTGACTGGTCGTGAGCGCCGTTGTGGCTGGATAGACCTCGTAGCTCTCCGCTATTCTATCATGGTGAATGGTGTCACCCAGCTTATCATGATGAAGAGTGATGTGCTAGACGGTTTCGATACCATTAAGGCTTGTACAGCCTATAAGGTAAATGGAGTAGAGACGCGCGACTTCCCCTACGACATCGAGAAGGGCATTGAGCCAATCTACGAGGAACTGCCAGGATGGAAGACGGATATGACGCAGTTCACTTCTGAGGACCAGTTCCCCAAGCAGTTCAGCGACTATATTAAGTTTTTGGAGAAAGAACTTGAGACTCCTATCAAGATTATTAGCATTGGTCCTGACCGTGCTCAAACTATTGTACGCAAATAAATGGCACAAAAACCAAGTATACCCAAAGGGACACGCGACTTCGGCCCCATCGAGATGGCCAAGCGCAACTATATTTTCAATACCATCCGTGAGGTGTATGCCCTCTATGGATTCCAGCAGATAGAGACTCCTGCTATGGAGACTCTCGGAACGCTGATGGGAAAGTATGGCGAGGAGGGCGACAAGCTGCTCTTCAAGGTGCTGAATTCAGGTGACTGTCTGGCTAAAGTGAGTGATGAGGAACTGCAGGAACGCAACACGCTACATCTGGCTTCGAAGATGTGTGAGAAAGGTCTGCGTTACGACCTTACCGTACCTTTTGCCCGCTATGTAGTGATGCATCGTGAGGAGTTGCAGCTGCCTTTTAAGCGCTATCAGATACAACCCGTATGGCGTGCTGACCGTCCTCAGAAGGGCCGCTATCGTGAGTTTTATCAGTGTGATGCCGATGTCGTAGGATCTGACTCGTTGCTTAACGAGGTGGAGCTGATGCAGATTGTCGATACCGTCTTCACCCGTTTTGGCATCCGTGTGCAGATCAAGATCAACAACCGTAAGATACTGTCAGGTATTGCTGAGGTGATTGGTGCAGCAGATAAGATTGTGGACATCACGGTGGCTATAGACAAACTGGATAAGATTGGTATCGATAATGTGAATGCAGAGCTGCGTGAGGATGGTTTGACGGAGGAGCAGATTCAGAAACTGCAGCCCATCATTTCACTGGAAGGCTCAAATGATGAGAAACTCGACACCATCGCTGACGTTCTGAAAGATAGCGACACAGGACTGAAGGGGGTAGAGGAGAGTCGTTTTATAATGGATACCCTCAAAAAGGTCGGCCTGAAGAATGAAATTCAGCTCGACCTGACGCTGGCCAGGGGGCTGAACTACTATACGGGTGCCATCTTCGAGGTGAAGGCACTCGACGTGCAGATAGGTTCTATCACAGGTGGTGGTCGCTACGACAACCTGACGGGTATCTTTGGCATGCCTGGACTTTCTGGTGTGGGTATCTCGTTTGGTGCTGACCGCATCTATGACGTGCTTAACCAGTTGGACCTCTATCCTAAGGACTCTGTGACGACGACCCAAATTCTCTTTATCAACTTTGGCGATCAAGAGACTGCCTATTGTCTGCCCATCATCAATAAGGTTCGGGCCAATGGTATTCGTGCAGAGCTCTATCCTGATGCAGCCAAGATGAAGAAACAGATGTCGTATGCTAATGCTAAGCAGATACCATACGTAGCACTTGCTGGCGGGGACGAGATCAACGCAGGCAAGATCACGCTGAAGAATATGGAAACTGGCGAGCAGCAGATGCTAACCCCCGATGAATTATTGAAGGTATTATAATGGATACCAAAAGAATATTAAAGTTCCTGCGTGATGTTGCTGCCAACAATAATAGAGAATGGTTTCAAGCACACAAGGGCGAGTATGAGGCTATTAGAGCCGACTTTGAGGATGGCATAGCAAAGGCTATTGGAATGATTGCTGAGTTTGACCCCTCAATAGCTCATCTTAATGTCAAGGATTGCACGTACCGCTTCTATCGTGATACTCGCTTCTCTCAGGACAAGTCGCCCTACAAGACACATCTTGGAGCTTATATTGCAGCTAAGGGTAAAAAGGCTCTTCATGGCGGTTACTATCTTCACTTGGAACCAGGTCATTGTCTGGTGGCATGTGGCAACTATTGGTTGCCTACCAACATTCTCACTGCATGTCGCAATGAAATGATGGGCAATGAAGAAGAATGGCTCAGATGCGTAGAGAGCGATGAGTTTATAAACTATTATGGTTGTGATTTGGAACCATGTGCCTTTGGCGATGCCTGGGACCAAAAGCAAGGCTTCGGACTGGATCGTCTGAAGACCTGTCCCGCGGGATTTCCACGTGATTATCAATATGTGAAATATCTGCGTCTGAAGAACTATTGCTGTTGGCATAGTCTGCCCGATAACTTCTTCGAGGGCGACCAATGGCTGAAGAAAGTTGAACCGATGCTGAAAGCTGCCAAGCCCATGATGGATTTCATGAACTCGGTGATAGATGATTACGAATAAAATATTTAGAAGCGATGAAAAGATTATATGTTCTGAGTGCAATACTCTCTATTTCTTCGTATGCACTTGCCTGCACCAACTTTATTGTAGGAAAAAATGCTTCAACTGATGGTAGCGTCATCTGCTCGTACAATGCGGATTCGTATGGTGCCTTCATGTGGCTGTATCATTATCCTGCAGCTAAACACCAGAAGGGTGACATGCGAAAGATTTTCGAGTGGGACACCAATAAGTATTTGGGTGAGATACCTGAAGCTGAAGAGACTTATAATGTAGTGGGTAACATTAACGAATGGCAGGTAACCATTGGTGAGACAACCTATGGTGGCCGTGAGGAGATGGTTGATTCTACTGGCATTATCGATTATGGTTCGCTGATATATATCGGACTACAGCGTTCAAAGACTGCTCGTGAGGCCATTCAAGTGATGACAACACTTGTAGAGACCTACGGCTACTGCAGCGAGGGTGAGACGTTTACTATCTGCGATCCCAACGAGGCTTGGATTATGGAAATGCAGGGCTGTGGACCAGACCGCAAAATTTCCAAGGAGCGTGTAGTATGGGTGGCTCGTCGTATTCCTGATAACGCTATCTGTGGACACGCCAACCAGAGTCGTATCGGACAGTTCCCCTTGAAAGACAAGGAGAATGTGCTTTATTCGAAGAATGTCATCAAGTATGCTCGTAAGATGGGATGGTTCAGTGGAAAGGACGAAAAGTTCTCCTGGAAGAATGCTTATGCTTTCCCTGACTTTGGCGGACGCCGTATCTGTGATGCTCGTGTATGGAGTTACTTCAATCATCATGTGAAGGGTATGGACCGCTATCTGCCTTGGGCTTTAGGTAAGGACAAGGATGCTGAGGATATGCCCCTTTGGGTCATTCCTGACCAAAAGCTCAGCGTGGCAGATGTGATGGCTGATATGCGTGATCATTACGAGGGAACGCCTATGGCTATCGACTCGACGGATATTGGTGCTGGTATCTGGGAGATGCCTTACAGACCAACTCCTCTGTATTATAAGGTTGATGGTAAGAAATACTTTAACGAACGTCCTGTGTCTACCCAACAGACAGCATGGACCTTCGTGAGTCAGATGCGTTCTTGGCTGCCTCGTGAAGTTGGTGGCTGCTTCTGGTTTGGTAATGACGATCCTAATATGGTGGCCTATACGCCTATCTACTGCTCGATGACGAAACAGCCTGAGTGCTACAATACTCCAGGTGTTGACGATCTGACCTTCAGCGATAAAAATGCATTCTGGGTAGAGAACTGGGTGGCTAACATGGTTTATCCGCGCTATTCGATGTTGTTCCCATCGCTCAAGCAGGTGCGTGACTCGTTACAGAATGCCTACTTTGCTCAACAGCCTGCTATTGAGGCTAAGGCTAAGAATATGGATCCAGCTCAGCGTCAACAGTTCCTCAATGCCTATAGTGTACAACAAGCTCAGCTGATGATGGATAGCTGGAAGCAGTTGGCTACCTATCTGATTGTGAAGTACAACGATATGGCCGTTAAGCCCGATGAGAACGGTAAGTTCAAGAGGGGTAAGTACGGATTGGGAGCAACGGTAAAGCGTCCTGGCTTTTCTGCTGCCTACGCTCGTCGACTGGTGAAGGAAACGGGTGACCGATATGCTGTTCCTGAATAAAGGAATAGTTATTTGCGAAGCTTCTTGAGCCTGCGTTTCGGCTCAGGGGCATCAGGGCAGAGTTCCAGAGCTTTCTCGTAGTTTCGGATAGCCGCTTCTGTCATCTGTTCCTTTTCGCACTCCTTGCCCAGCAAGGTATACTCTACAGAGAGACGTTTCAGCAGGTCTTCGCGCCTGCTGATTTCTTTTTGTAAATCGGCGATCTTCTGCTGTTGTTGAGTGATGATGCCAAGCTTACGACGAATATACCGCTGAACGACAGGCTGTTCAATATCATAACGTGAATGAATGGCTAGGAAGAAATTCTTCAGGAAACTATCGAAGTCCTGACGGTCGAAAGCCTCTACGGCATCATGGTATTCTTTATCAGCCTTGCTCTCAAAGATAGCTTGTCGCATCAGTTTTCCGTCATTATAACGACGGGCAAATGCTACTACTTCTGGGCGTACGAAGATGTCGGATTGGTGAATAGGTTCCTCTAGCGTGATACCTTCTAGGGAAGAACAACGGCTCAGTGCCACATAGGTTTGTCCACCAGCAAATGCTCCTCCGGAGAAGTCAATTTTTACACGTCGGAAAGTTAGTCCCTGACTCTTATGCACGGTGATGGCCCATGCCAGTCGGAGGGGGAACTGAACAAAGGTTCCTAACTGTTCCTCGACAATCTTTTGCTCTTTCTCGTCGAAGGTATAGCGCATGTTCTCCCAGACCTCGCGAACCACATCATGCTCATAGCCGTCTTCATCGACAACACCAATGATGCCTTCCTCCTCGTCAACACCCGTCACAATGCCTATTGTGCCATTCACCCAACGTTTCTCTTTGTCGTTCTTCACAAAGATGACTTGCGCACCAGGCTTGATTTCCAGTTCCATAGGAGCGGGTAGGGAAGTCAGCGGGAATTCTCCTTTGATAGTACCCATGAACATCGAAGTTCCACCTTCCAGTTCTGATAGTTTTTGGTCGTTGATATAGTCTACCGTATTACGACGGGTGGCCAAAGTGATTTCAAAAGAGTTCTGCTTAATATGAGATTCCTTGCCAACGCGTGCATTGATAGCTTTCAGGTCGCTTCCTGTAGCTGCATTTTCGCGGATGCGATCCAGAATGCTAATAAACTTTGCATCGCTTTGTCTATATACTTTACGGAGCTCAATGCTCACCAACTGCATCTCTTGCCATATCTTGGCAGCAAAGAAATAGGCTGAGGAATAGAAGGGCTGCATCAGTTGCCATTCTTCCTCCTTGACTACAGGCTCCAGCTGGAAGATGTCACCCACGAGCAACAGTTGCTTACCGCCAAACGGCTCACGCATGTTCCGACAATAGATACGTAGCAGTCGGTCTATGAAATCAATGATATCTGCACGTACCATAGATATCTCGTCGATGATGATCAGTTCGAGTTCACGAATGAGTTTGATGGTCTCACCGCTATACTTCAGCGTCTTTCGCATGTTGCGGACACTATAACGAGTATCATTGGGCAACAATGGGTGAAAAGGCAGTTTGAAAAAGCTGTGTAACGTCTGACCTCCAGCATTAATGGCAGCAATGCCCGTAGGAGCAAGTATCACATATTTTTTCGTGGTATGCTGA
>Ga0326511_10002936_pt1 | contig 13780 bp, 22 predicted proteins | sample 0_2496_0518_D_FD_203701 | JGI IMG/M metagenome (GOLD analysis project Ga0326511, IMG submission 203701) | Bovine rumen microbial communities from UC Davis, California, United States - 0_2496_0518 | ecosystem: Host-associated > Mammals > Digestive system > Stomach > Rumen | place: USA... | reverse complement strand
CCAAGAGCATCCATACTATGGTCATTGTACTTTATCGGCTTATCAATAGCATTGCCATCCTTATCCCTTTGATAGCAGTAATTCTCAATCTCCTTAATAGTATTCACACACTTGGGGCTTATGTGGATTTTAACTGATTTGGTGGCATTGATCTTCGCATTAACATCCTTGATTCCACCAACCATATTGTAACCATATTCATTGAATTCTTGTATTCTGTCAGGCTCTGCCTTATCACCATATACTGTGTCAAGGTTGCTTGGGTTGAGATTATTCCTCTTCAACATCTCATTAACCTTGCCAATGAATTGGTAATTTATAAGGTTTCGCTCGTAAACCTCATCAATAACATAAGCCTCATTATCCAACCAACCAACCAATAAGAAACAACTTGGGTTGTTGAAACCAAAATCAGAACCTCCAGTATAATACTCGAAACCCCTACTGGATTCCTTGATATCCCAGTTCTGATAAATAATATCACCAACCAAGCCCCACTTACCAAGTGTTAATCGTGCATAAGTATCATAATCAAACTTCTTCCTATCCTCTGCCATTTGAATATAATTCTCATCAACAAAAGGATTCTCTGTATAATGGAAATGGACAACACAAGCCTTTTCATCTTCAATCTTATGAAATCTTTTATAAATCCAATGAGATTGCATTTCAGGGGTAACCACTAACAACAATTGTCCATAATCCTCTTGAGTTGCCTGACCCCTAATCCTTGAATCCAATTCCATAAAGATATCCTTATCAATCTCCTCGGCTTGTTCAACATAAATATAATCCATATTCAATGAACGAATCTTCCTCATATCATCTAAAGCTCTGAATATGATGGTTGTACCATTAGGGAAAGTCATAACACCCTCGGTTTTATTCTCCTGATAAGGCAACTCATACTTATCCAATAATTGCCTGATTTCCAACCAAGCAGTCTGCTTAAGACTCGGTAAAGTCAACCTAAAAACACCAATCTTCGCATTCTTATGAGTGAAAGCATACATCAAAACCTTATGACAAGCAAACAAGGTCTTACCAGACCCTGCAGATCCCTCAACAACCAAGTACCTATGCTTATCATACAAATACTCGGCTTGTTTCTCACTCAACTTCCACTCAACAACTGGCATACTATTCCTCTTCTAGGTTCTTCCTATCCTCTTCACTCATCTTATGCTCTGATTTAGTACTGGTAATCTCAATCTTAAACTCCTTATCAGAGGCAACATCAACTCTGTCTTTCCTACCCCATCTTTCAGGATTCTTCCTTTCCAATAACCAAGCAAGGGCAGTCCAATTCCTCTTATCAAAACCGATATCATAAATACCCTCGGCGATAACAGTTTCTGCCTTTCGCTCTGCCTCATTCAACTCTGCCAAAAAACTAACATAAGGCTCTTCACCCTCTCTAGCTTTTCGCTTCCAATTATTAAGAGTAGCAAGAGTAATACCACAAGCCTCACAACTAGTTGAAAGATAATTACCCTTTTCAATCATAGCCAAAAGCTTCTGCTTAAGCAAAGGCTCTTTAACAAACAAGGGCTTGTCACCTCTTCTATACTCAATCTTATCCTTATCAGTCATAAAAATCACAATATCCTCAATAATCCCTCAACAATCAACAAGGCAACACCCACAATGACACCAGTATAAATAGTACTCCTGATGCCCAGTTCTGTGGATTCTTTCTCATTCATCAACTCGACCCTTAACTTCTCCTCGTGCAACAAGGTAGTTAACTCATTAATCGCCTTGGTATTATTGACTCGCTCCTCATTCAAGGTACTGTTAAGATTATTCAAAGCATCAGTATTCTCACCTAAAGCATCCTTGATTTCCCTTATCTCATTGAAGAGTGTCTTATTCTCCGATTCCAGTTTTGTTACACGATTATTCAAGTCAAGATGGTCTTTGAATGTTGGACTACTCTCCTCCATCCAACTCCTCTGAATCATCAATATCATCAATTATGTCCTTGTATTCAGGATGGTAAACATCCAGTAATGCGATAATAATCAATACTACTGCACTCACTATCGCAGTCGCTAAATTAGGATCAAGACTAATGCCAAGCAAGGTTGCAATGGCTACCAGTATCAAACCTAAATCGCTAATTAATGTTGTTAATCTTCCTTTATCCATTCTGCACTCTCCAAAAATTAATTCTCCCCTCGCCCCCCATCAAAAGTGTATATGAGTGTGGGGGTGTGATTGGGAGATGATAAAAATAATTATGATGGGGGGGTCATCGGTGAAAAAATAACCCACTAAAAAATTTATAGTAATCAATCATCGCACAAGACAGTAAGTTGGTACATTCAGGATAACCACACTATTGTTAGTTATCTAACGAACAAAAAAAATCTGCAAAAACAAAAAATCAGAGAATCCAAAAACCTCTGACAAATCAGAGAATCCTAAAAAATCAGATAAAAAATTCCAACATCTTCAATAACCCTCAAATATACAAAAATTTTTCCGAAAAAAAAATTAAGTTTCTGCCGAAAAATAGCGATAGTCAAACCTTGCATATCGGTTTACATACTCCAAACAAGAAAACAAGCACCAAAGCATCATTTTAAACTTCTCGATATGCTCAACATTACACCGAATTTACTCAACATTTACCGAAAATCTGCAACAAAAAGGGTAAAAAATGCAACAAAAGGGTTAATTTACTCAACACGAAAAATGGTGTAGATTAAATCTACACTTGTATGGTGTGCTATATACCCCAAAACATACCAATGCTCCCTTAAAGTACAATTTCAAGTGTAAAGTGTACGAAAAGAAAAGTATTTCATATCGAAAAAGACAAAAGGATCAAATAAAAAAATAGTCAATATTGAAAAAACAGTAATATTCAATGCCCAAATATACCCCCCAGTTTTTATATAATACAAACAATATCATATAAAAACTACCCCCCACATAATAAGCACAAGACACTAACTTGGTACATTCAGGAATACTATAATATATAACCTTTTCGGAAAAAAAGAAAAAAAAGAAAAAAACACCCTAAACCAACCCCCAAACACCACCACACAAAACCCAAAAACCACAAAAAATCTATGCGACAAGTGTTTGCCAAAAATTTTTTTAACTAGGGACTTATTTTTAAGATCTTTGGCTTTGGCTTTGACTGTTTTCTATTGGATCTCTTAAGCTTAAGGGGGGGCTTTGTCTGTTAGTTGTTTTCTGTTATATTCCTATATAGTCTATATATAGTAATATGTTAATAACAGATCTTAACAGTCTTAACAGTTCTTAACAGATCTTAACAATAGCAAGTTATAAGAGATCCCAATACTAAAGAGTCAAAGAGTCAAAGCTTAAAAAGAGTCAAAGGGGGGGGGGCTTTGTCTGTTATGTCTTTTTTATTTTGAAAATGTAAATAAAAATATAAAAAAAAGGGATATTAAAAAAAAAGAAAAATAAGGGGGGTTTATAATAGTATACCTATTATTAGTACTATAAAAGAGTATATAGTTACTGTTAGTATTAAGAGGTCTATTATATCCAAAGTTTAAACCCCCTTAATGAGGATCGTTATATTTGGCTTGATTCTTAAAACACTGTTGGCAAAGGTTACAAGTTAAATTTTCAGTTGTTTGATATTTGCACTTGATTTTTACAAGCTCTTTGACATCCTCTTTTAAGAGGGGGTTTAATACTGTTATGTATTGGGCTTTGTCTGTTTGTATTCTGTTTAAGTCCTCTTTAGATTCTATAATAATAGAATCGTTAACAGTATACTCTTTAGCTAAACATCCTTTGTTTAAGTTTTCTGTTTTGGTATATCCATAAGCTAATTTATAACCATAGTCCTCTTTTAAGATTCTAAACAGATCGTTTGTAAAGTCTAAATGTTTTTGGTTTTCGTAGTCGCTTTTCATATTTAGTCTTAAGATATTACCCTTTTTAACTTCGGGGTTTACTTTTAAGGATTCTCTTAAAAAAGTGTAATTGTTTTCTTTATCATTAATAAATAAAACATAATGATAAAATATAAAATTCTTAAGAGTCTTTTCTAAACTATAATATCTTTTTGCCCCTTGTTTGTCTGTTTGACTTGCTAACTCTTGTTTGCTTGCATAACAGATTTTAGATATTTTACAAGATCCGTTTATCATATTAGGACAAAGCAAATAAGGTTTAATACTAAAGGCTCTTATAGAATCTTTGACTTTACTGTTTTTGTCAAATACTAAATAAGTCTTAAGATCGTTTTCAGTTTTCAGATTTTCTAATAAATAGTTAAAGGCTGTTTTTAATCCTTTTTCTATTTTGTCAAAGTGTATAAAAAAACAGTTTTCTATTTTGTAGTTTTCTTTTAAGTCTTGAAAACAGTTTTCAAACTCTTTATTGACATATGTTTTAAAAGCTTGAAAATCTTTAGTCTGTTTGACTGTTTGACAATTGTTTATTGATTCAATTAAGATTTTTGAGTTAATAGTTTTCATTTTTTGTCACTTCGTTTTATGTTGTTGGTACTAGTAACTAGTACTAGTTATTAATTTATTAGATATAGTATTTAAATGTTTTCTATTTTTGACTTTGATTTTTAACTTTTTTAATAAGTTCTTAAAAAAAGGGGGGTTTATTACTATAGATTAATAATAATTTTTTAAAAAAAGAGTATTGTTTATTTTAATTAAATAGTGCTATTATTTTAATTTAATTAGTATTGTTACTTTTATTATTTTAATAGCTAGTTTTAATTATATTAATTAAGATTTTCTGTTATGTTTTCAGATTTTCAGATCTTGCTTTGGATTTTCAGATTTTCTGTTATGTTTTCAGATTTTCAGATCTTGCTTTGGATTTTCAGATTTTCTGTTATGTTTTCAGATTTTCAGATCTTGCTATTTTTTGAGATCCCTTATATATAAGATCTTTTATAAAAAATAGTAAATTTTAGATTAGGGGGGTTTATATATACTGGGGGGGTGTTGGTGTGTGGGGGTTTTCCACGAAGCTTGTTAAATTTGGGCTTCCACGAAGTTTTTTTTCCACGATGCCAGTTAATGTTTGTGTGCCTCCACGAAGCTTGTTAAAAGTGTGTTTCCACGAAGCCAGTCAGGGATGATGATTTTCCACGATGATTGTCAAGAGGGTGTGGTTTTTTTTGCACGATGGTTGTCAATGGTGTTCCTGCACGATGGGTGCTAAAAAAGAGAGGATGTGGGGGTTTTCAATTATTAAATTCTTATTGAAGAGTGCAAGGATTAAGACAATGCATCTGAAAAGTAGTGTTTTCCTTAATTGAATATGTAATATATTTAAGTGTTGTTGAAAAATAGGGGTTTGTTGCACTTTTGATGTAGTGCAACTAGTAATAATTTTTAGAATTTGATATCTGATGGTTTCAGAGCATATTCTCCGATATGTTTCTCGAAGATATCTGCAACCATCTCGGCATCTTTCCTATCGTGGTAATTGTACCCTAAACTGAATTGTGGGGTGAAATTACATTTATCATTATTATCATAGACTCTTGCATAGATTAAGTTATCTCCTCTTCTGTGGAGTTCTGTTCCATCTTTGAGTCTTGGGCTTTCCACCCATATTCTGATTTTTTCTCCTTGATGGTGGTCATCAAGGTATTTCTTAAAGTCCTTTTTATCTTTGAATGATTTCATTTTTGCACCTCGTTTTTTTGTGAAATTCTAGGATTCATTTTTAAATCCGAAACTGATTTTTAAATCCAATTCTCGGAAACTTTTCCAGTTTTCGGAAATCGATTTTTGAATCTGAAACTGAAATTAGAATCCGAATCTCGGAAATTAAATAAGTTTTTGGGAATCCATTTTTGGTTCTATGATTGGGAAATAGTTTCTGATCTTGGGAAATCATCTGAATCGTGGGGCATTTATTTTCAGGGATTGGAGAATCCTGCTCTTTTTCCACGATTCATTTTTGGTTCTAGTATAGGTTTTCTATTTGTGGTACTGGGATTATTAGTACATCCAGTCCTGCTAGTTCTAATGGCAGGTATGTTCTGCCGATGTTTTTGGCTTTTTTGATTGTTTTTTTAATGATTAGGTCGGTTTCTGTTAGTATTTCGTATTCGTGGGTTTCGTTGTTTAAGCTTTTTTCAATGAATCTGTCGGTCATAGTTAATGGCATTGGTATGATGCAGACTTCTCGGTTGATCCATTCAGGGCTTGTGTATACTACTGATGATTTTACTGTTGTGGGTTTGACTCTGCAGAATTGGTATTCTTTGAATTTGATTTTTACTTCTATGGTTGTCAAGTTTTTTCCTCCTTTGGTATTATCTATTTTGTTTTTTGGTTTTATATTTTTATTGGTTGTCCTCTACTAATTGTATTAATGTTGCGATGGTTTCAATAATGTCCTTGCTTTGTATGATCTCTTGTGGGAATCCATTTAGTATAAGTCTTATTTTGTCGGTTTCGTATTTGTCTGTTTTGTAGTTCATATAGTTGATTCCATATCTTTGGTAGAGTTTGTCGGCAATTGTTTCCTCGAAGTTCATTTTAATCTACATCCTTTTGTGGGTAGTTTTTCTAGTTTTTGGCTTGTTTGTCCAGAGTATTGGCATTTGTAGGTTTCTGTGAAGTAGTATGTTTCGTGGTTTAGTGTTTTTGTGGTTGTGATTTTTAGGGGTTCGGTTGTTAGCATTTCGCAGGTTTCACATTTCATCTGTTTTTCACCTCTTGTTTTTTAGAAGTAGTGGTAGTGGTTGTTGATTTCTATTTCCAGTTCCTCTAGATCACTAAAATAGAATATTGTGTAATTGGTTTGTGTTCCATCCTCGGTTTCTGTCCTGAATCCGATACTGTTTTCAAATATTTCAATATAGGTTATTGCATCGTAGAAGATTGTGATTTCGTTGGCTTGGATTCGTAATTCATTTTTGGTTCTGAATCGTTGTGTGCAGTCTATTATTTGGGTTTCATCAGTTTGTGTGATTCCTTTTGTGTTTTTCAGTACTTTGATTAGTTTTTCAGTATCCATAAGTATCATCCTCATAATAAAAAAAAGAAAGGTTAGGGGGAATCAGTATTCTAATTCTTTCATAAATGTAGCCCCCTTTTTTTAGTACTCTCCGATTGGTTCTGAATGAAAACTATTTATAGCATAATACTCTTAATCTTCCATTAACATAATGGATTCCATCATCGACATAGAGATAGTCTTCTTTACATATCTTGTAGCCCTCTGAATCATCAATGATGTCCTTAAAAATTCGCTTGGTTTCATCATCGAAACTACGAATAATATCATTAACAGGGGTATGATAGGACACATCATCAAAAAGGTAAACACTTAATCTCTTGTTGTCATCTACCTTAACAACCTTGATCCCTAGGGGGTGGGTGACAGGGTTTCCATTCTCATCCTTTAAATAGAAATTAAAATATCGGTTGTGTTCGGAGAGGTCATATGCTCCATTTTCACATTTTGGGATGTTCTCTGTATATTTTTCCCAGTCAACCATACTGTATAATGCTCTCATATCTCTTAAATCAGGTTCAAAGATGCTTTTTTTCTCGAAACTGATTTGATGAGTTCCATCTTCAAATTCGCATTCATATAACCATTCTTTGGTACTAAATACTCCTTTGAAAGTGGTTATTTTTCCAAGGATGGTTACTACATCGTTTCTTGTTGCTTCGCAATTGTCAATTTTCATTCAATATTCCTCCTTGATAAAAAAAGAAAAAGTTTGGAGGGAATCAGTATTCCCTTTCTAACACCTCTACAATAGTGTAGTAATCGTACCCATATTTTCCCCCATTATTGCATTTGTCAGGGTCATACTCGGAGTAGTCACCATACTCGTATTTTGCCAGTACTGTTCCCATATAGGTTGCTTGACTATCAAAGCAATGGTTTAGGCTATTATATGGGAATTCGCTTGTTGTGGTACTGATCTCATCTCCGACATTAAAAAGGTCTTCTAATGGGTTTGCATAAATATCGATTTTGGTTAGTTTTGTCATTTTCTCACTTCCATTTTCGTTTTAATTTATTATTAATTTAAAATGTATCTCCAAACAGTTCGTTACAATACTCATCATCAACAGTTAATGGGTAAATCCCATTCTCGGCTAATCCGATGCTAACATAACATAGTCCATCGTGAGTAAAACCATCGTAAACTCTGTAACTGGTAAAACCCTCACCTTTAATAACAAGAGTGTCCATATCAAAAACACTCTCATCAGTAGGTTGAATCCACCAGTCAATAACATAGTCGATTCCTGCAACGAAAGACCTACAAGTGTCATTGTCAATAACTTCTTTCATAAAATCAAAAACATCATCAAACTTTTCTGTAACATTATCTAAATATTCACTACTCATAATAATCACTTCGTTTTAGTATTTTATAACTACTGTTAGTAGTAGTTACTATTACTTTGTAAGTCATAGTATATAAATGTATTGGATGGAAAATCCTGATCCATCCCAAAAAAAAAGTAAAAAGTTAGTGGATGCTACCTCCACCACCATTAATGCTTAACAGGAATTCTTTCTCTGTGATCTCTTCAAACTCGTAATCATAATACTTGTAGCCTCTGCCACAGTTTTCCTCGAATTTTGTGCAACGATAGAATTTCCCAACTTCAAGTTTCTGTATGAGGTTTTTCCTTGATGGTAAAGCAAAAAGTGTATTGTTGAGGTTGTTTGAGCTTACCCAAAACTGTTTCCCATATTTTCCGATGAATTCGGATTCAACATAGATGCAGTCATTAAGTAGAACCTCTGTGAGGTGTGCATTTCCACTATGGTAGTATGCTCGACTGTACTTTTTCGCAGTTACTGGTTGGAGTTGGGCTACGATGTGGCTAGTCCATTCTTCTTTGCATATGACCCCCCAAATGTATTCTTTAAGTTGATTGGATTCCATTTGCAGGTAATCTTTGCAGATTGTACAGAGTGTGGTGTCAGGGGTTGCATAGTCCTTGTGGATTTCATAATTGAATAATGCTATAACCACATCTTCTTTAGTGAAATTGTTTTCTTTAAGCTTGTTTTCGATTTCGGTTTGGTTTAATTTTTCAATACTCATAATTAATCACTTCGTTTGTGCATTAGTTTAAAAAAAGGATAATAAGTGAGGGGGGTTAGTCCTCCTCGAAGTTGAATTTTAGTCCATTCTCATAATGGACAAAGTTTGATCCGTCCACATCTTTGATTCTGTTTAGGGTGTGGATGTCTTTCAGTACAAATCTTGCCTTGTTTACCCCTTGAGGGGTCATTCCAAGGTCTTTGATTGCTTGGATAATTGGCTCTTTGTTGTACCTGCAGAGTCTTCCATATTCGCAACATTCCCCACATCCATCGCAAGGGATTTGGTGTTCTTCTACAAATACATCGATACTGATTAAGATTATTTCTGTTGTCATTTTTTATCACTTCGTTTTAGTATTTTGTACCACTTAATAGTAGTTAATATTAGTTAGTACTTCATACTATATAAATGTTTTGTAAGGAATTGTGAAAAAAAGAGAAAAAAGACTAATTGATTATTTTTGATTCCACATACTCAACCCCCAAAGTATCCTCACCATTATGGAATGTTTCTTGGAGGAAAAGGGCTAACTCCTCCCCCATATTATCCAAATCATTGGCATCAGTATCAAATATAATATTGAATGTTAGTTTTACTCTTGTCATATCAACCACTTCACAATAGTTTCATTATTATCCACCTGATTATCCCATATGAACCAAGCATAACAGATTGCACTATATTTAATAGTGTCCTTATTATTTGGGTAGCATTTTATCCTTTTTACGAATGGGCATATTAGTATTGGTGGGTCTTTTTTGAAGATGTTCTCGTATCTTTTGATGGTTTCTATGACTTGTATTCTTGCGAAGATGTAGGATTTGTGGGTTGCTAATTGGTTTTGGTGTGGTATCCAGTTATTGATCTGGTTATATGGTGGGTTGGTTATGATGTTTCCCCTGAATTTTTCTTTGCATTTTAGGAAATCTATTCCAGTAGTAGCTTCAGGATATCCATAATCATATAAATCAGTTTCTAGTTCCACATCATATCCTAATCTTTTCAATTCCTTGCTTAAATTCCCCCCCCCTACTGCACATTCCCAGTATGGGGTGTTTTTGTCTAGTAGGTGGTGTTTGTGGAGGAGGGTTATGGCTTGTGGGCTTGTTGCATAGTAGTCATTAGTGGTTCTTTCTCTTTTACTGTGGGTTGATGCTCCCATAGTTGTGAAAGTATTATTTATATTGCTCCTTTTTAATTGATGTGGCATTTATCTCCCTCGTTTCCCTTAACTTCATTGTAGAAGCTTTTGAATTCATTTTCCATTCTGTATCATATCCTCTAATTTTGTTTGTTTGGTTTCTAGTTTTGTTATCAGTTCCTATTTCCATTCTTATAATCTTCCCAAGTCCTTGTTTTGAATATGATCTTGTTGTTGCACCATCTTGCAATGTCTTTTTGATATCTATCGAATTTGTTATATGGCATCACGAATGGATGAATCTTATAATCATCCCATAGGTGCATTATCCTTTTCAAGTCCTCCTCTTCTGTACTCCAATAACCGACAAGGACATAGCACATTATCTTGTAGGGCTTGATATATTCAAGTAGATGCTCTATTTTGTCATCTAGATTGTCCTTGGGATTATCCCAAGCAATCTTAATCGCTTTCTGATGCTTGAGTTCTTGTAATGCTACCCCTTGTTCATCATTGAATAATCGGATATCGATGCCTTGCAGGTCAACTTTCTGATTCCATTCCAGTAACTGGTCTACTGCACTCTGCCAGTTTGGATTAGCGAAGAAATTGTTGTCTTGGACTTGAATCCACTTTCCATTCGGATTCAAATTCTTCGGTTCAACAGAATGAATATATCCCTCTTTTTGTCTTACAACACAGAATGGGCAGTTTCTTATGCAACCTCTACTGAACCACACTATGCTAAAATCACAATCAGGGTATAAGCTCCAATCATAATTGCAATCTTCAATCTCCCTTGGCAACTTACTCTTGAGATCAAATCCAGTTCCACCAGTTATCATATCAGGGGTCACATAACCCTTATCTGTGAAATCAAACAATGAAAAAGCATAAATCTTATCATAAGTATCGTGGTATAATGGGGAATACATTTCTATTCCATTACCTCTCTCTCTCTCATATGTGCTTACTTGCATCATTGCAGTATTGACAATCTTTGGTTCTAGATTATATAATCCGATTTTCATTGGTACATCACCTCGTTTGTGGTGGTTTCTTCGGTTGGTGGTTCTAGGTCTTGTTGGTAGATTATTTCGATACTGGATAGGTTTTCCTTGGGTATTATTTTGGCTCGTTCAAATCCATCAGGGTCGGTTACTGCTATTGTGAGCAGGTCATCGGTTTCATCTAGGATAAAGGAATAGGGGTAGATGGTGTCATCTAGCAGGAAGATATTGAGTGGTACATCATCTATGCTACTGACTTTTATTCCTTGTGTGATAACTGCATCCAGTACTGCTTTAATTAGTTGCAATTCTATTCACTCTCGGTAGACCTCTATGATTTGTTGTTGGAGTTCTATTATTTCTGATTGTTTGTGTACTGTTTTTTGTAGTTGTCCTCTTTCTTTGCTTATGTTTGATATGACTGTGCAGAGTCTTTTGTCCTCTTCTTGTAGTTCTTTAATTGTGTTTTCCAGTTCAGTTATCTTGTCTTGTAAATCTAGTATTGTTTCACCCATAAATCATTCACCTCTCCAATCTATTTTGTCAGATTCATACATTGTCACATTCTTATTCAAATCCTTGTCTACTTCCACTCGTAAGAATGCTTCAGGGCTTGGTGAGAGTAGCATATTACTTGCATAACTGTTTTCGTATCGTAAGAAGTGACCAGTAAGGCAGAATAATCGGCGATAGTACCCAATTTTTGGCTTATAATATACTTGCTCAATTGCTCCACACCTATGCAAGTGACCCATAAAATTGATATCTGCCTCTACAAAGCTCATATCTCGTTGTATCTTTCCAAGGGCTAGGTGTTGTAGTTTACTGCTACCTTTACCGTGGGCAAGGTAGATGCTCAACTTCTTATCATTCACTAGTAGGGTATCGTAGATGCTAGTATTGTATGGAACATCCAACATATCTGCAATAACCTTGGCAGTATCCAAGTTGAAATCTTTCTTTGTTCTCATACTATCGTGGTTTCCACTTGTTAGTCCTCTGATGTATTGCTTATGGGGTTCTAGGTATTCAACCATCTGATTAATCTGTTCATTCACATCCATTTCCTGATTGAATACTGAATCCCCTACATTCTTACTACTGACTTCCAGTAAATCTCCATTCAAATACAGTACCTTGTTATGCTTATCCCTCTTAAAAACAGATAAAGCATACTCCCAGTACTCACGATTGAATACATTACTGCCCAAATGAGCATCAGATAGGCAATAAATATGCAAAGCTTTATTATTTATTGAAAATTCATTCTCCATTATCTATCTCCTTGAATTGATAGCATTCGTTTACATCATTAACATCGCAACCATAAGCCAAACAATAATCACTTGATAGGAATTCACAATCCTTGCAGAAATCTATTCCCTCTATCCATACTTGCTTGGTGGTTTGTGGGGTTAGTTCTTTCCCATCTGTGTCTTTGCAGATATGGGATAAGTATAATTCTGATTCGTAGTATCCATCTATTGAGATTCCGATTTCGGCTTTTGGATTATAGTTCGTTAGGGATTTTATCAGGTCTTCCACTTTCATAATTTTTATCTCCTGCCTAGTAATCTTCTTTTCTCGTTCCTGACTGCCCAAAATTCTCGCTCGAAGTCCTCATACCGATGCTCTGATAGGTTTGATTCCCCTAATGGTAATCGATTATCCTCATAATTCTCAAACCACCATTTATTTTTCTGATCCTGATGAGCTTTCTTACTGCATTCAATTGAGCAGTATTTCCGATTACTTCTGTCGCTTATGAAGTGTTTGCCACAATACTCGCACTTCTTGGGTATTCGTTTTCCATTGAGTTTTTTGTGTCTTTGTTGCCTCCATTCTAGTCTTGCTTGGTGGCTACAATATGGGCTACAATATTTCTGATTATTTACGATGGGATAGAAAAGGTTATGACATCGTTTGCATTCGGTGGGTATGGTGATTGTCAGGCTATTCTCATTTACTATTAGTCTGCTACTTCTCGTGATTTTCATAGGCTATCAACTTCTCAAGATATGTTCTTGCTTTTTCCAAGTCTTGACAACCCCCTTTTTGCTTGTATCTTAAGACATATTTGATGATGTTCAATTCACAGAAGTGGATTAATTTTTCTCGTGGCACTAATCCTTTTTCACAAGCAGTTAGCAAGTCCATCGTATCCCCATAATATGAGGGTAAGGTGGTGTTGTTACTGGAATCTGTGTCTTTTAGTGTAGATGACACAAGATTTTTATCGTAAAAAAAAGTGGGTGTTTCATTTACTTTACGAATGATTTGATTTAATTGCCACTTCATCGCAACACTACCAGTTTCCTTGACCTTATCTCGCAGTATTTTAAGGACATCCTCCTTATCAATATACTCAATCTTCATAAATAACCCTCTTGTCATCAAGCACACTCTGAATTCTTTTGAGCTTTGCTTTTAGTCTGTCATTTTCTGCTCTGCATTGAGTTAACTGTTCCTGCAGTTCTACTATCTGTACATCCTGAATAAAACATTTGGTTTCCAAATCCATTTTATCGTTTCTCTCCCTTATGCAAAAATTTATGAATCTCTCTTGCT
>Ga0326511_10002934_pt1 | contig 13783 bp, 12 predicted proteins | sample 0_2496_0518_D_FD_203701 | JGI IMG/M metagenome (GOLD analysis project Ga0326511, IMG submission 203701) | Bovine rumen microbial communities from UC Davis, California, United States - 0_2496_0518 | ecosystem: Host-associated > Mammals > Digestive system > Stomach > Rumen | place: USA... | reverse complement strand
ATTCGTTATCTTTGAATCCTGCCCTAGCGAACAACAACCGATGCTTGTCGAGGCTATAGGCTATATCATTTTCATCAATGCGATACTCTCCATCATCCTCAAAGGCATCCGTCTGCTCATCGCGACAGGAATAGTCCTTCTGCCAAAAATATACACAAGGCATCAGATTCTCATTTTCTTCTGGATCCTTGCTAAACTTCAACTGATCATATTCATGTACATGAGCCGTCCAAGGAATGTGCAGTGTACCTATCCGGCATCCTATCAATGCACCATCTTCAATCTCCTCCACACCCTCAGGTATCCAATAAGCTCCCTCCACATTGGCCCCTTTCAGCAACCGTTTCCCGTCTGCTGAATAAATGAAGCCATAACTGTCCATCCACAACTGGTCACTTTCCACCATCTTCCAGATATACAATTTCCCGTCCGATATACTTCATTTGTTCCATCGCGTAAGCAAAGGTGTCCATCAGGATGTCGCCCTTCACATACACCTCGTAGTCACGTTGCGCCTCGTCCGACCATGTGACAGGCATCTTCATGAAACCCAGATTCTTGTAGAAGCTATCCTGCCGAGGCGAGAAAGCCGCCCTCGTCGTCAGCAGGCAAGGCATTTCGAATTCCTCTGCCATCACCCTCAACCGACACGCTTCCGCCTCCCTGTCCTCTTTGTCGGGAAAATCAACCAACAAGAAAACAACCTCTACATCATACTGACACATCTGGTCATTCCTCATTAAATGCAGCGGCACGGCGTATGGCATGAGCACACCATCCACCTCTATCAATCTCGTCATAGGCACCTCTATCCCCTGTACCCTGCAGTACTCCTTCAGTCTGTCCAGCATGTCATTTATTCCAAAAACATCCCCACATGCCATCGGCACGTCGTCAGACATAATCTTCAATCGTCGCATAAAAAGAGTATGTCTAATCTTTGCCGCACAGTTTGAGTATTTTCTTCCACTCTTCACCTAAATCACCATTCTTATAGGCATCTTTCATTTGCTTCATAAAACCTCCAATTGAATCATCCTTAGGCGTGAACTTGCCCGAAATAGTGTGATTGCTGGCATTGTATGTCAATAGCTCATAACCCCATTTCGCAGCTTTCTTATTATAGCCGTTTATGATATTCATTACTTTTGGCAAAACACTCTCTGGCACAATCAGTTGTGACTGTTCTTCTGATTTTACTGTATTCATAACTTTTTTATTACTTATTTCCAAATATGACTATCACTCTTTTATTCAAATAGTTTGAAGAAGAAAAACACGGCAGCATAAGTCGTCGGAATGCCTTTAGCATAGCCGATAGTCATATTATTGCGGTCAACAACCGTTCCATCGGCTTTTACCCGTCCTATCTGCATATTGTTACTGTCCTTCACTTCACCATTACTATCAACCTTCCCTATCTTCATGTTCGATCGGTCTCTTATAGAACTGTCTTTTTCAATCTTCCCCACTGTCATGTTGTTCCGGTTCGCTATGTTACCATCCGAACGAATCTTCCCAATCATCACGTTAGTTTGGTCACGCACAATACCATCTGACTCAATCTTACCAATGAGCATATTTGAACCATTCCGCAAGTCCTGTGAGTAACTTGCCGTGCATATCATCAGAATGGCAACAATCAATAATAAATAACTCTTCATATTTCATAATACACTTAGGGGACTTCATACTGCAATTCTGTCTTCAATTTATACCCATTCATATTACTAATTTCAAGCACCTTCCTATCATTGGTGATGGTACCCTCTCCCCAATCTCCGTCAAAATCAAGGAATGCGCCCTTGCCTACAGGAGTATCTTTTACCTCCCAATCACCACCCTCAGGATAATCACTTCCACTCATAACCTTATCTATATCAATCCAATTCTTAGTTTCTTCATTGTTTGGTTCCAGAGTAAATGTGCCATCACTTTTTAGAGTTAGTTTGAAATACATCTTAGCATTGGTGTCACCTCTAAAATAATTATAAAAGAAATCTCCCACGAAATGCTGAATATCTTGAGACTGAGATTGTTCTTGTGAGTTGTTTTTGGGGGTCGCATCAATCTCTTCCTCTTTTTGAATAGTATTTCTCATGACATAGTCACTATTTCTATAATACAATCGGCCCTTTACATACAAAGCGTCCAATTCAGCAATGTAGGCTATAGAGATATAATCAGGGATACCGTCTACCTCCCATTGGTCAACAAGCAATTTACCATTCTCATCATAAGAAGTTTTGTCATATCTCCATCCTTCTCTAGGGAGCCATGCCTCCTCAATAAAGCCAATTAAGCCTTCGCGATAGCGACAATCTGTAGAATCAGAACCTTCACCTGCAAAGCGGTTTTTACAATACAGCTCAATACAGCCCTGTTTTTCTTCTAACTGTTCCTCAAAAAAAACTTTCTCATTGTTATAAGGACTAATAAACTCTACACTTAGCACATAACATTCTTTGTATCTTTCTTCATCACGATACTTTTCCTCTTCGCCATTCCAGTTAAAGTAACCATGACCATTGCTATTCGACCAGAATATCCTCGCTACACAGCCATCATCAGCAACGAAGTATGCTTTGTCACCAATGGCGGATACAGTAAGCTGATTCATCGTATAAGTTTTCTTTTCAACTTTTGACTTAGGAAGTAGCCAAGAATACCCCTCTCCTCCATCATTGCCCTCATACTTGTAATTGTCCGTGTTCTCCTCAACAATCCTGTTCATGGGATCATTTGAGTCACAAATCAACTGTCCCTTCTTATACTCAAGTTCATCTGCACTGAAGTCTTCTTTAGCATAATACGCAGTAAGAGTACCAACCACTGGAACATTCTTCTCGGACTGGCATGAGCATAAAGAACTCATAGCCATCACCAATACAATTATTGGTATATAAGCATTTACTTTCTTCATAATAATATGTTTCTTAATACCCTAACTCTCTTAATTTTTTACCGGCTGGGTCATCAACGATTTTTCCTTTTAATTGCCTGTATAGTTCAACGGCCTTATGCGTCTCGCCTTTTTTTAGATAGACTTCTGCTATTTCCATACCGTATGTAGTTATACAATAAACCTGATACGCATAGTCATTTGTACTCATATAACTACGTTTCTCTTCCAAGGCTTTCTCTTTGGCCTTAAAATACCATTCAAGAGCTTTGTCATAATCAGATTTTCCTTCATAGAGCGCTGCCATATTTGCAAGTAGACCGCTACTGCAGTTAGATTGCTTGTCCAGAAACTTCCTGAAGTATTTTATTGCATTATCCCAATCTTTGTTTTTTGCATAGCAAGCTTTAAATGAAAGGCACATATCCTCTCCCGTCACCTTTTCATATCGCTGATATAAATATAATGCCTTATTGAAAGAAAAATTACGACTTAAAGTACCAAAATAGCTTTCCAGTTGAAAGTAATTGTTTCTGAAAGTCGCGTCGTCTGCTTTTTTAATTATTTCAAATGCCTTCCGATACCAGTAATCAGATTGTGTAGAATCGGCATTCGTATTGACATATCTTAAGCTAACATCTGAACCTATATTGTAACTATGCTTTTCTGCCAAATTAATGATAGATTTCAATTCTCCTTGAAACGCTCGTCTATACACATCGTCTAATGGCTCGAAGTCTACTTGAACAATATTATCTTTAATAGAATTAATGTTAAGAACCTTCTGAATTGGTTTGTAACCAAATTTTTGTTTGAACGTAGCATTATGTTCGCCAGTTGTCAAGTCATTAATTATGGAAGATGATTCACCTTTATAAATTCCGTCTATGTAAACATCACAAGGTATGGGATTTGACTTTACCAGCAAGGATGCTTTAGAGCGTACAAGATTACTGAATGTCACACTTTTACAGTCTTTCTCTAAAAGAGTAATATTTTTCTCTTGAGACTCAAAATCATTAAGACTTACTTTGATTGTGTGCGCTCCTGGCGTTATTAGACCTCTCCATTGACCTCTGCCCTTTAGCAGACTATCAACAAATATTTCTGCTGTTGTGGTCTTGCAGCTAATCTCCAATTCTGCCAATAATGACTCCAACTCAATGTTTATATTTTGTTCTTCTTTCCCACATCTTACAACTATCAACTGTGGACGGTAACCTTTCATTTCTGCCCTGCATACATAATCGCCTTTTGGCAGTAAAAGCTGATACATTCCTTCATTGTCATTATCTAGCATATGACCATCTACAAGCACTTGTGCTTGGGAAGGACTTACACGTAATATAATTTTATTCTTTCTTGGGTGTATTTTTACGTCTTTCAGTATAGCTTGATAAGTACATTTGGAACTGATTTCCTCAATCCCATAATCTGAAAAGTTCAAGCGCAGCGGCAGTGTACAAGGACGCTTAATGGTTATTTCGCGAGTACCTTTTGCCAAGAATACAAAATACTCGTTGTTTTCGTTCTTTGGACTCCCCACAACATTTCCCTCAAAGCGCAAATCATTCACCATTGTCCTTACTTTAAGCAATCCGCTAGGTGCACCATTTGTATCTGTTGGAGCATGAAAAGCGTCTGTGCCTGAAGGAACCTCTTTAAATTCTTTAATGGCTATTCCTTGGGCCCAAAGACCCATAGATAAAGCGCACATCCCTAGTATGAGCAAATTTCTTTTTCTATCCATATTAAAAATCATTTTTAATAGCTTCATAATTTCGTTTACCAACGAATCGTTCTGCCCACCAAATTAAATCTTCTTTATTACAACTGCCTGTCGGCGAATTAATATGGTACTGTCTGAATTCATCAAGATAGTGAACAGCTTTTGAATAATTCTTTTCAACTCCTCTTCCATAATAATAATGCCATGCCATCCAATAGCTATTACTTAAAAAGCCTCTGGAGTATTTCGTAAGATTAAGTCTTTCGCTTTCGTAAGCCTTCTTTGCATAATAAAAAGAGTTTGCATATTGTTTGGTGGTTAGAAAAATAGAAAGCAGAAGTTCATAAGCAGGCTGGTGATTCCATGAGCCCTCACTGGTTGAGTTTTTTGAAGCCATAACGGCCCACCTGTTCGACTCTTTTAAATTTCTTCTTATACCAGAAAAGGACTCATAATAATCATTCTCACCAACCGTGTATTCTTTCTTGAATTCCTCATACCCGTAGAAATAGCAGTAAGCTAAGTCCATCTGTGCATCAAAGTCCCCATTTTTTGCTGCATTTAAAATGCGACCTATAGGTGTCTCAATAAGTTTTCCAGCAAAATCGAAAGTTTTTCCGTCGGCTACTACTACTTCTTGGCTCACCGACACATAGTTATCATGCTTAACTTCTACGCGGTATTTCCCGATTGGGAGTTCTTTGTCCAAAGGTGTAGTTCCTACCTTTTCATTATTTACATATACATCACTTCCGTCAGGTTCATAATTAACAATCAACTTTCCAGTTATCATCTTCATCGCAGGAAATGAGCAAACAATAGAGTCATTTTCTTTTAGTTCCATCGTTCTTGATAAAGCGTGAAAGCCTTCTTTTCTGATATCTATTGCGCAAATTCCTGGAATCATCGTTCCATTCCACTTCCCTGTTCCTTGCAATTCTTCGTTGACATATATTTCTGCATCTACATCGTAACATTCAATGCTAACTATAGCAAAATACTCCGTCAAGTCAACGTTGATGTTCTTAGCATTCTTGTCTATCTGCACTACTTGATTATTGATGCTAAAGTCTTTCAACTTTACTGTATAGTAATGAGTGCCATACGGCAATGACAGTGTATAGGCTCCACCTGAACCATCAGCTATCTCACCATCAATGAGCAGCATAGCATTTGAGGGTTTGATATTGAATACTGCTATGCCCTTTTTGCTATTATCCACCTTCGCCTTCTTTTTATTGGCTTTCACCTTCAACTCATAGGTGGTAGATGATGCAATCTTTTTTGTACCATAGTCAGCAAAGACAATGGTAGTAGGCAGATAGTCGGGATGCTTGATGCCCAGTCGCTTTGTGCCATTGGGCAGATATACCAGATACTCATTACCTGTGAACTGCACATCGCCCATCACATTACCTTCGAACTCAGCACCAGGCTCCTTCAATGCTACTCTCACCAAACCGCATACATTTCCATTGATATCCTTCCTTGGACTCAATGCCGCCGTCTGGTCTTTCGCCACCGGTTCGAACTTCTTTACCTCAATGTCTTGAGCTAATACACAAGTGGCATTAAGGAAAAATAAACTAATAACCAACAACTTCTTCATACTTTTCCTTTACCAAATTAATATATGACTCCGATAACTTATAAACACAAGGAGGATTATCTTTGTTCTCTTGTACGAAAAAGAGAAGATTGTTCAGATTCTCTTTTGAAATATAATATTTCTCATCGAAATATTTCTTTATCAAATACTCAATTCTTTCTCGCTTTGTATTGACAATCAAATAAATAACCTTTTTATATGACAAACTACTAAGACACATATTTAGTTTGAACAAATCTCTCATAAAAGCAGTTCTCCCTATGTCTTTAGTTGTCTTTGCCTCAATAGCGACATATTGGCCATTGCTATTTCTGGCCTTGGCATTATGAGAAGTATGTATAACCAAATCAGGTATTATTACAAATGGCGGTTTAATTTCCTTTTCATACAATTCTTTATATGTATTCCCAATCTCATTCCAATCGGCATCCAAATGTTTATTATTCTCACCACTTGGAAAAACATTTGTACCGAAATCCGGAATATGAGCAGACATCTTCCCTAATTGAAATACTAAGGATAATACATAATTCCGTTCCAAAACAGGTGCATCGTCATTCTCACTATCTGTTACCAAATACCATTGCTTAGCCAAAAAACACATAGCATCATAACACAAAGAAGCATATGTTCCTTTTTCAAGTTCACACAACTCCAACACTTCATGATTATCGCCTATTCTTCCCATACAGAAACAATGTTTATTATGGCCTATTCTTGATGGTAGTGGTTCAATCCATGCTTAGCCCAATGAATACGTTCAAATTTTTAACATTTTGAATGAATCTGAAATATATCGCATCAGTAATATTCATCTATTAACTTATTTAAGGGACTCTAACTTGGCCAATGCCTTATTTCGAAGATTATCGAATCTACTTGTCGAAGCCCGTTTATACCAATATCTTGCTTGTTCAATATTATTAATATTCACGTAGCAGTCACCCAAATCTAAACAATACCAATAATGGCCGCTATCACCATGATCATATTTAGCGCACTCTTTATACCAAGGTATTGCTTCCGAATATTTTTTTTCCTTTTTGTATAAACCACCTATGCGACTATACGCGGATAGGGTTCTGTCTATCGGTATGTATTCTTGGGAATTCTTATTATTTTCAATTATTTTCAAGCATGCCTTTATGGCTTCTTCTCGATTATAAATTTGGACGATGTCGCTGTTACCAAATATATTAGCAATTTCCATAAGTATATCATCATTGTCAATTTTGTCAATTGATTGAATAAGCCAAAAATTTGCCTGATTATAATCTTTTGACAAAATACATTTCTTTCCTAAGCCAACTATAAGATTGTTATTTCCTTTTAATATAGACTCATATTCGATAGTTGGTTTCAATTGAATTTGGATAGTATCCGTTCCCTTTCCGCTTGCTATGAATGGAATGGTCACCTTATCATAACCATATTTAAGAATCGTAAGCGTATGCTTCCCTGAACTTACTTCGGATAACAAAAAACCATTTATATTTTTTTCTTCACCATCAAGCATAACACTGTTGAAGTCCGAAACGACAGACTCAATCCACACTTTTCCAATCAACCGTTTCAATGATGGGAGTCTAAACTCATGTTTTCCTTTCTCTTCAAGCATAACAGTTTGCATTACTGGTTCAAAACCCTCTTTATGGGCCTCAATAATTACTTTACCAGCAGGTAAGAATCCATTCCAATTCCCAATTCCTCTTTTTTGGTTATTTACATATAATTCTGCATCACTCATCTCGCAACTAAAATTAACTTCAGCCATTAAAGACTCCAGTTCCACATCTAGTGTCTGAATACCTTTACCTGTTTTCGCAATTTCAATTGCAGGCCGATACCCATCAGCCGTTATTTTGCAAACATGCTCTCCCTTTTCAAGATAAAATCTATAACTCCCATTATCTTCCGTGTCAATTGAATGATTATCAATTACCACTTTTGCTGTTGAAGGCTTTACATTTACGACAAGTGTATTTTTATCGGAGTTGATTGGTGCATCTTTCAGCAATAGAAGATAACATGTCTTGGATTCAATCTCCTCAATTCCATAATCCTTGAAATGAATAGACATAGGTAAACAGAACTGTTGTTTTATCGTTAATGATTTTGTCCCCTTAGATAGATAAACCCAATATTCATTGACCTTATTGTCAATAGGACCAATGGATTCTTTACCGAATTTCAAACTAGGATTGTTCACCTGAACTTTCACCAATCCACATGGTACGCCAGTACTATCATTTCTTAAATGAGTTGATGCAGACACGTCGAACGGAAGCAATTCCATTTTCTTCACTTTCAATCCTTGCCCATATATTGATAATGGCAACAGGACTAATATCAATTTAAATAAAAGTTTATCGTACGTCATACTTAGATGGTAATTCGGATTCATATCCCAATTCAATTAAAAACCTTTTTGCGTCGTTATTATCACCTAATAAGATTGACTTTCGAAGCCATTGAATAGCCTGTTTCATGTCCTTTATTACTCCATGACCATAGGCATAATGCCAACCGATATAGTAACAACCATGTGAATCATCTTGATCTGCAGCTTGTTTTGCCCACATAAAAGATTTGTTATAGTCTCGTTCAACATATTTACCATTCATATAGAAATATGCCATCATGCATTGAGCAGAACGGCTACCCTGCAATGCAGCCTTTTCGTACCAATAAATCGCCTGCTTGTGATTTACCATACTTCTTGTCCATCCTTTTATGTAAGATCGGTCAAACATATAGCACTCAGCAAGTTTATATTGAGCATACATATCACCTTCATGAGCTTTAACCCATATTTCAGAAAAAGCATCTTTATATAGTAAACAACCTGAAATATTAAGTTTTTGTCCCTCTTCAATGGTGATAGGCTCGACATGCTCTAAATAATAATCTTTTTTTATTTTAAGGGTATGTTTACCTATATCAACGTCATTAATTACAAGTGGAGTTACACCCATTTCATTTGCATCAATATATACAGTACAACTATCTGGTTTGTAATTTATAGAGATACTACCTGATTGCTTCTTAAAATCAGAGAAATCCAATGCAATACTATCATTCTCATTAAGCATCATTGTACGCATAAGTGGATGATATCCCTTCAATTTTGCTTCAATCGTTATTTCACCAGGAGGGACTAAGCCATTCCATCTACAAGTTCCTTTTAGCTCGCTTCCAATATAAATTTCCGCATTCTCCAATGCACATGTAACATTAACGGATGCATAGTATTCCGTCAAGTCAATATCTACTTTATTTGCTTTACCACCAACTTTCACTATACGATTATTGATACCAAAAGCACCTTTTTGAACAGTATAATAATGATTTCCTTGTGATAAATTCAATGTATAAATACCACTATTATCTCTTGGAATCAATTCCTCATCAACATATAAGTCTGCATCAGAAGGTTTTATGGTCAATACCAAGACGCCCTGTTTTTTTGAAGTCGCTTTACGCACGGCCTTTTCTGCTTTTAATTCCAACAAGTATGTTTTACCTGATTCAATCTTTGTAACACCATAGTCAGAAAAGACGACAGTAGTTGGTAGAAAGTCTGGATGTTTAATATTTATACGTTTACATCCTTTTGCTAAATACACATAGTATTCTGTATCTGTCGATTCCACATCGCCGACAATGTTCCCTTGGAATAAAAGGCCCGTTTCTTTCAACCGCACCTTCACTAATCCGCACATAGTTCCATTGATATCCTTCCTTGGACTTAATGCTGCCGTCTGGTCCTTCGCCATCGGCTCAAACTTCTTTACCTCTATGTCTTGAGCAGAACCACAAATTGTAACGAAATAGGCAAATAATGCAACTAAAATAGTCCTCATTTTTATACTTTACTTTAAAGGCCAAAAATACAAAGCCACCGCATACCATATAGATAGAGCCTGTCTATACCAACAAGTATATCAGGCCCTAATTATAAGAGTTAAATCGTCCAGGCACTTTCGTCAGAGGAGTTGAAGGACTCGCTGGAGAGTTCAGCCTTCATGGCTTCAGCAGTCATAGAAACGCCTTCACGAATCTCCAATCCCTCAATCTTTTCAACATCGACGGAGGCGTTAATCGGAGTTCCTTCGCTGGTGAAGTTCTCTTGGTATTTTGCAATTAACTCTTCTTGCTGTTTGAGTGATTTCTTTTGGGCTTTAGCAGCTTTGATGTCTTTCGCGCTTAATGCAAGACCTGCTGCAGCACCTGCGGCTCCTCCAACCAAGGCACCAGATGCGTTTCCTTTACTAGCCAAAAGACCGCCCGCGACACCAACAGCTGCACCGCCACCGACTTTCAGCAATATGTTCCCAATGGCTTTATTAAGCTTCTTATGCTGTTCTTTGACTGCTTCCGGACTGCGTACATTATTAAACTGATCAACCAAAAGTACACGCACCATAGGAGTCCCATCCTCGTTCATCAATGGAGTGCCATCTGAACCTGTAACTGCGCGCTTCTCCGCATGATACACAGGAATCTTATCCCATTTCAATGGTTTCACGGCAGCAGTATCATTACTCTCAGAATCAGCAGATGCTGTGGATGTTGCTTTTTCTGCACTTTTTGTTAATTTCTTCAGAAAACCCTGAGCAGAAACCTGACTGTTTGCCATAACTAACAAGGCAAAAACAGCTACACTTTTTACAAATAAATTCTTCATAGTTTTTTGTTTTAAGTTAATAAATAAAAATTAGTATGCTGTAAACATCTTTAGTCGGAACCGACGCTTATTATAAGTTCCCTGGCTTTGACTCAAAAGTTCTTTCAAATCCATATATTGGATTCGAATCTTGTCGTCATAACCGACAGGATGGAAGAACAAACCTGTGGGTATTGATTCCCTGTTCAATTGAATATCTGCCACGCCTTCAGCGTCTGACATTCCTAATAGGGTGTACTCATTCGACTTTCCAATCATCTGCTTAAACTTCTTGTCGTTGGCATAGTCCTTTTGTATAGGTGGATTATCGCCATAAAATGCCCACACCTCAACGTTGGATAGCTTGCCTGCTTCGTAGAAACCCGATTCGTTATTAACCCACCTGACCATCGTAAACAATACTTGAAGTGGCAAATCCTTAATGAGACCCTCTAATTGTGCAATACGACTTTCGTAAAAGTCACTTTGGTTATATCTGTTTAAGACCTGAAGATACTCTATAGCAGCTGATGCGTAATCAACCAATTCTTTCTGAGAACCACCTCCTAACGCCTTCAGTTCCCTGATTTTACCAAAAGCGCCAAGCACATATTTCTCGTATGCAATGCAGGTGTCACACTGTGCGATATTGCTTTCAATAGTAGGAATCAGATCTACCACCACATCGTCAACAGACTTGGCGTTCACATAAGACCTGCGAGCCTCTTCGTATTTACGGAGAGAGTACAACCTACTTCCTTCTGCAATCATGGCACTGCTTTGGGTTACATAAATCTTACTCAAGTCTGGAATGTCAAGGACAACCTTGTAAACGCACTGACTCTGAATAGGCATGTTAAACACAATCTCACCCGGTTCGTAATTCTCATGACGGAACTTAATCTTCTTGGCTCCTTCTGGAACATATACCTGATACTCACCTGGCTGATAGGTACAATCGCCCACAACCCATCCGTCAAACTTCATGTCCTTTACTGCAGGAACAACAACACGGATAAGCGCACAGTTCACTCCATTGACATCTGGTCTTGGATGAGTACGTGCAGCCAAATCGTTTGGCAGATATTCCATCAATTTGACCTTAATCTCCTGAGCGCTTACAATAAATGCTATCAGAAAGAAAGCAAAAAACAACAAAATTCTTTTCATCTCACAATTATTAGATATCGAAATCACTCAAGCTAAACACTTCGTCCTTAGGTAAGGGTTTTCCTCCAATTTTGTCAGGCTGCCAAGTACGGACATGAATTTGAGGGGCTGATTCATTGGTAAAATCCCAAAGAAGAAAAAGATACCCGTCATCATGATACTTACCACTTGTCCAACCTTGTAAAAGTGTAACACCATAGAAATTAGGATTCACAGGATGGCGCATCACTTCGATATCATCGAAGGTTACTTTGATATAGCTATTGCGGGCAAAGACGCCACGAAGGTTCTTGATGTACTGTTCCTTAGTTTGCTTGTTGTACTTAATCTTGGGAGTAGAAAATCCTTCTGAATGTTTTTGCTGGATAACTGTTCCCGTAATAATCAGCGCATCGTCGCTAAACACCTGATTGAGGAAGTTGATGTCCTTCTGATTATAAGCTGTACGGAACTGCTCAACATAGTCAAGAATCAACTGGCGACGACGCAAGTCTGTTAGTTCCAAGTTGCTCTTGATGACGTTCATGTACAAATTCATGGAGATACTGAGGTAGAAACTCTCCACATTGCCCTGTTTGTCAAAGCTGATGACAGCCTCCTGATATTCATCTTCATTGAAATCACGTTCGCCAGTAGGCTTCATTTCCAATGGGATGTTGCGTATCTGATAGCCTGTACCAGTAGTAATGCAATGCTCTACAATGTCATCATCCGTACATTTGAAAGGTGAGTTCTCCCAAAGCATGGACATCGACTGCTGGACACGCGTACCAATATTTCCCATGGCAGAGAAGTTGAGGCTGCGTTTTGAGTCTTGGGCCATATTAATTTCTGTCAGCATACGACTGATGGTTGTCTCAATCTTTGACTTGATGGCAGCATTGTCCATACCATCAGAGATTGTGAAGGAAATACTTTCAGCCTTAACCAGTATGGCCATCATAGCCATTGTCGCTAATAATAGTATCTTTTTCATTGCTTTCTTATTTTAGTTGGAACCAGATAGCTCCACAGTTCTTGTAATTCTTTATGTTGTCTTCTTTTAATGAATTCAAATTATATTGAGTGTCGCCCACCTTACGAAGCAATGCCGAGATATTACCTTGTTTGTCGTAAACAAAGAGATGGCAGTCTTCGCTTTCAGGCATCGTTGCATATTTACCATAAGCTTTCAATACTGCTTTGCCCTTCAGCCCTTTGATATACGGCTCAATGTCATAAAAACTCCTTATTTTTTTCATCTGTTTTTCCTCAGAAGTCAATTCTAAAGCACGGGCTTTCTCCACTTCTTTTGGCACTTCTTCTGTAATGATGATGGCGGGAGTTACTTTTGGCTGATTTGGCTGAGTAACAGGAGCCACTTCAAATACAGTGACTTCACTCTTGTCTGCTACTGGTAGAATGTCGTTCTTGCGAACATAGACAAAAGCACGATAGAGATCACCGCGTCTTGTCTCCAGTTGTATAAAATGTTCCTTTGCCTTTACGATACACACCTCTATACCTTCTGATGGATGCTGAGCACGTACCCAGTCGCCGACTTTCATCTCCAAAAGAGCACGAGCGCCATCATATGCCTCATTGATGTCTTTCATTGTAGCCTCAGCATATATATACATGGTGTCACGTTTCACCTTGTTAATATTCTTAGCGACTTCAGAAGCCGTTTGTGCTATGCTAAATGACAAACAGCAAGTGATAAACAAT
>Ga0326511_10002933_pt1 | contig 13784 bp, 27 predicted proteins | sample 0_2496_0518_D_FD_203701 | JGI IMG/M metagenome (GOLD analysis project Ga0326511, IMG submission 203701) | Bovine rumen microbial communities from UC Davis, California, United States - 0_2496_0518 | ecosystem: Host-associated > Mammals > Digestive system > Stomach > Rumen | place: USA... | reverse complement strand
AGAGCTGTGTTCATCATTTTGAGTACCCCCTGTGGTGTGGTGTTCTTTGTTTTGTTGTACTCATTATAGCAAGGAATAGCCGGACTGTCAACCCTATTTTTGAAAAAAAATAAAGTCTAACTATTTAATGAATTGTCTGACAATTTAATACTTTAACGTGCTAAAGTTAGGAATGACTTACTGGAGTTAGTTTAGTCTAACTTGAGTTAGTCTTAACTGACCAGAGTTATACATATTTAACTGGAGTTAGTTGCAACTAACCTGAGTTTCGGGAACCTAACTGGGGTTAGTTAGGCTGAACTAACCGAAGTTAGAAACGCCTAACACGAGTTAGGCTCGGCGAACGGCGCTGGTGCGGCCACCAGCGCGCCGCGCACAGAAAAAAGAGCCCTATAGGCTCTTAATCCTCGATAAAATGCCAATTGATTGCGGTTTCAAAGTAGATGTGGCTATTGTAAAGGTCTTTCCATGCGTACTTTGCAAAGTAGAGAGTCGGTTCACTTTCAAATCCGTATTTAGTGATTAGTTCGTTAAGCATCTGTTCTCTTTCCTGTTCCATTGCGATTTCTCTTCTTGTCATTTTTTTTGTTTTCCTCTCTTTTGATGATTTAATTATAACAAATACTTCTTAAATTGTCAAGTGTTTTTTATTTAAAGATGAGGATTATTCATCCTCATCTTTTTTAAATGAAATCCCATCCAAATTCTTCACAGTCTTCGCAAAATTCTTCATAAGTCATAGCCCCTTTATAAGTTCCCCATTCATAATAAAAATCTCCTAGGTAAGACTCATAACAAGCTTTCTTCATCTCTTCGGTCATTGTTTTAATCTCCTCTCTTTTGATGATTTAATTATAGCATAGGGGTTGAGGTTTTGTCAACCCCTATTTTTATTATTTTTTTAAAACTTTGTCAATGGTATAATGCTCATCTTTATTAAACATTGTGGCTTCTACCTGTTTTACATGTTCATTGAAAGGGCAGTTTTTATAAGTTTCTTTAAGAAACTGAAAATACATTTTAATTTCCTCTTCGGTATAAGTTTTCATTTTTTATCTCCTCTTCTTAAATAGTGTTTCTTGTTTGTTTCTATCTGTATTATAAGGGATGCCGGATTATTTGTCAAGTATTTTTTAAAAAATTTTTCAAAAAAAATAAGCTGATTAATTCAGCTTATTTTCAAACCATGCTATCATTTTTCCACTTGTTGCTCTACATCTTACATTAAATCTTTCATTGAAGAAGCAGAAAGTATGAAGAAATTCGTTAAATTCTTCTTTATTCATGTAGTAAAGAGTTGCTTCATTTTCCATTACTACTGTATAAATCCAAATGTTAGAATGAACCGTTTCAAAGTATTTTGTAATGGTTTCTTCAAAAGTTTCCGCAAGTTTCATGTTTACAAGAGTGAAGCGACTGGATTTTACACTTGCATTGATTTCTTCAATGTCACTTGCTTCATCATAGCGGGTGTTGGCGTCCTTTTTTGCTTCATACCCTAAAACTGATTTAGTAACTACTTCAGCAAATTCCCCGCCATTAATCCAGTGTTCATTATCCAGTGTATAATTTGCACCTTTATGAGCGGTATTAAAAGTGTAGTTAAAATTGATTGCTCTGATTTCTTTTTTCATTTTTTCATCCTCTTTTGTTTTGTTCTCTTGTTTCTTTGTAATTGTATTATAAGCTATGCCGGTTTATCTGTCAAGCATTTTTGAAAAAAATATTGCACAAAACGGGAAAACAAATAGCTGTTTATTTTGTGCAGTTTTCAGTCTTGACAAGTGCGGCTCAGGTGTGGTAAAATTTTTCGGCCAGCAGCCGACCGCGTTCGTTAGTTAATTAACAAACAAGCTGCAACCAATGAATCCAGAAGTTGTTCGGTTAAAGAATTAACAAAGTTATTTGTTTAAACAACTACAATTAATAAAAGAGCTGACACAAATCAGCTCTTTTATTTTAACGTTCTTTTATTTTTATTTTCCCTGATAATAAATATCAATAATAATATCATCATGAACATTGTTTGGTGTTGCATTATCACTGATTAACATGGCTACAACATCACCTTTTTCCCAACACTCACATTCTTCAATCTTCCATCCTTCTCCACTAAAATCAGTGAAAGTCACCGTATTCTTATTCTGATTTACTTCTGTACAGATTGCAGTCAGCGGATAAATTCTAACAGCTTTTGTGTTTACTTCTGTGAAAGACGCGATAAGTGCGGTAATGAGGATTCCTTTCAGCATGGTTTTTATTCCTTTCTTGTGTGGTATTGTGTGGTTTGTTCTACTCTTGTATTATACTAAAAAATTAAAAGATTGTCAATCCTTTTTTTAATTCTTTTTTTATTTAGGTTGAGGATTTTAATCCTCAACCTCTTTTTCTTTTTTTAAAGATTCAAAATCTTCTTTTGTGTGATACATCAATTCTTTTCCATTATTGTATCTTTCTTCATCTTCTTCAAACATGATTGCCATTAATCTTTCAGCCTTCTCAGAATTAAACATTTTTTTATCTCCTTTTCTTAAGTGGTATTTTGTTTTGTTTATCTCTCTTTCATGATTAGATTATAATACAGCTTCCGGATTTTGTCAACGATTATTTTAAATTTTTTCAAAAAAATATTCAACAAAAGCCGCCATTATTTTCCAATACTTTTTGTGCAAATTTTCCTACCTCAATAACCCACTTAATAACATTGTTAGTTAATTAATTAACGATGCCAAAGATGACTTCGTTAGTTAATTAACTAACAATGTCCTTGCTATTACATTAGTTAATTAGTTAGTATGTTACTATTATTTATTATTATACTTATTATTGTTATTATTATCATTATGTTATGTTGTTATCGTTGTTGTTGTGTTTGTGTTAGTCTTTGCTTACTCTTGTCCTGCCTGTCTAACTTGAGTTAGTCTTGCCTAACTTTAGTTTCATTAAACTAACTTCTGATTAAATTGTTATTTTTTTAACAATCAGATTTGATTGTATCAAATTTAAATTGTTATTTTCTTAACAAGCGAAATGAGTGACTTCACCAATTAGCGGTCGAACGTTCGTTCGACCGGACTTTGTTAATTTTTTAACAAGCGCCGTGCTAAAAGACCAACTTAATGATTCCGACAATTAGTGTTGGGGTTGCGGGAAAAAGGACCTCGTTAAATTTTTAACAAATCGCGCTGAGAAAAACCTGAACATGTTTAAACAAGTCTGCCTCGACCAAGTTGCAGTCTTTCGCGGCCCGACGAAGAAACGAAAACAAAATGAAACCATAATTTAGATTGAGATCAATAGAAAAGAAAAAGATGCCAGAAAGAAATTAAATTCTTTTCTGACATCTTAAATAAGATTTGAATTGATGCGGCTGTCATTTATTTTTTTGTTAGGGTGCCGCGGTGTGTCTACGTCGGGTTTGCTCAAAATTTTCTCAAGGTAACAAACGTACTTGTTTTGTAATAATGGGGGGGTAATTTCGGGAAAAAAATTTTTTAAAATTTTGAAATGGGTTTGGTCTCCACATTTCCCTCTCCAAGTTCAATTTTAAAACGAAAATACGAAAATACATTTCTCTCTCCAAGTTACATTTCAAAACGAAAATACGAGAAAATTTCTCTCTCCAAGTCTATTTTAAAACGAAAAAGCCATTTAACGAAAAAAAATTGAACAAAGAGCTTTTTCTGATTCACCATATTTATATTCTTTAGAAATATATCTTTCCCATAATATAATATTTACATTTTCTTTTTCTACCGATTCAATAAAACCCACAATCGCGTCATTATTTAAAATAGGAGTATATTTATCATCTTCTTTATATTCTCCATTATTCTTAAAGCGTCCTTTAATTATTTGCGCCATACTTATCTCCTTTTTTTAAATATCTAAATTAATTTGTGCCACATATTCTGGACTAAAACTCTCATTATTATCTACTCGCCGCCATCCGTACCTAAGTCTCCAATAGCATACGCATAAAGGCCACCCATCCCGCCACGCAAGAAATAAATCATTTTGCGCGCTATGCAGCGAAATATATTTTGGTTCTAACCAAGTAAGCCCGCCTTCATAAACTGTAGGAGCGCGATTTACCATTTCCGCAATAGCTTCCCGCGTATCTACTTTATCTCTATAAACATGTTCTAATAATTCATCTGCATCTATTGTTCTCATTTTGTATACCCTTCATATCTGCTTCACCTGCGCAGATGGAATAAATTCATTATATGCCCAATCTATCATCAAATTAACATCTTGTGTAGCCAACATTGTCTGCAAAGTTTCAAGAGCCTTCTCTAAAGTATAAGCTTGCGGTTTTCGCTTCCAATACCTTATTTTATCCCATCCCCGCGGAAAAGCCATTCTAATTGTTTCCTGCAAACTTATATTTTCCCACATTTTTTCATTTTTCATTCATCTTTACCATTGATTAATAGGCTCCGGATTAACCATTTCTGTTCCACAGATATTACAGAAATTATATACACCTACTTTATTTTTCTCGCTGCCGCATATTGAGCATACTAACATCATGCTTCTGTCCGGGTCTCCTCTTTTTCTAACTAATTATCTCTTATAGAAATTATAATCATGTCTTAACTGCCAAACTAGTGGAGACCAGATCGGAGCGTTTCCACTATGACATTCTTCAAAATCTGAATACTTCCAAGTTATTTCTTCTGATTCTTCGTCTATTATTTCATACCCAGTAACTAATTTATTCGGATTACTGAAATCGAGTCTTAATATTTTATTTTTCATTGGTTTTAGTGCATTCATATACTGCGCATATTTTGCCAACTATATATCCAAGCATAAAAATTACATTACCAACTGCCAAATATATCATTTTATATCTCTTACTCTATCCGTTATTCAAACTCACTGATTTTCAAACACATCTCAGCCATTAATTTAAAATACTTCGCCATATCTTGTATAATCTCAAACTCAATGACATTGTTTTCCTCATCAGTCGCCGCCTGCCGTTCAATCGGATCCTTCATACTTTTCACTCTCTTCCCTGTATGGTTCTGGTAACGGCATCCACGCCTTTACATTGAATTCAAAGCATCAAGCCATCCATGAAGTGGATCGTCCCAAGCATCTGCGTCAGATCTCCAGAAAGCAACAGCATAGTCTATCCCATCCGACACAAGAACAATTTCATCATCTTCCGGCAATCCCTCACTACATGGGATCCACCGCTGTTCTGGTTGTATCGCCTATTCACACATTTTTTGAACTTCCTTTGCGGCGGCATCATTATGAAAAAAGACTTCTTTCAATTTATTCATACAAAAAATCTCCTTAATTGTCTTCATAAAGTAATGGAAGTCCATCCGCACCTACCATCACAGTAGTATTTCCACAATTATAAGGGCCTTTTGACATTATATACATAACTTTTGTTTTTCGATGATATATTACTTTATAATAAAGGCCATTTTCTACTTCAATAAACATAGATAAGGGACTAGACTGATTAAGGCTTTCAACAGTAACCATCTTTTTATTACTACATCCAGTTAATAATAAACACAATAATAAAATGCCAATAATTCCTTTTATTTTATTCATCATTCGCTCTCATCATTGCGGCGCCCACAAAACCAATAGCCGCACCAACTATTAAACAAATAAGACATTTAATAATCATTTAATTTCCCTTATCTTCCAATGAGTCCTTCTACCTATCAAATCAGCTACCGCAGGTTTATAAAATTTTACATATTTACCACCGCTCTGCGTTTCAACAAGATAATATTTTCTTTCTTCGTTACTATTTTCTGCGGCTTCCCATTTTTCATCTTTAAAAAACATCTTTTCTCCTTATCTAGCAAAAAACATTTCAAGTATCCCAACTAATGTTAACAAGCTTCCCATAATCATTAAAAACTAATCTTCTGACTAAAAACCAACAAAGAATAATACTATGCCACAAAAATTAGTAATCATATATCCTGGTATCATTCTTATTTAATTCCTCCATAATATCATTAAGCTGCTGGCGGGGAATCTTTATTTCACCATTAAAAACTTTAAAAAATCCAATAAACTCATTACCAACATAAATCTTAATCGTATTATTATCCATATTAATCAACCCCTATAGTATATCTTAACCGTCCAAGCGGTTCACATAATTTATTATTTTTTATTTTGCAGCGGCCGTCCTCTTCATAAAAACATCCTTTACAAATAATCCTTTTTCTTTCTTCTGCGCAATGCGGACAGCAAGGGATTTTTTTAACTTCATAATGAATATTATCAATCATTATAAGACGCGGCAACTTAATATATTTATTTAACCAAATTATTTTATTACATTTGCCGCATTTAAGCGGCAAGATTGCAAATTTATAAATCATTTTTATTTATTTTCCCAAAATTCTTCTAATTCCCGCAAATCAAATTCATTAAAATCTTTATCTTTTTCTGTTGACTTACAGCGTTCAGGTAGCTCATACCACTCAATTACTTTATATCCAACATTATCAAAAGAACAGCACCATCCATTCTCATCCCATGCTCCCACTGTCCAAAGATAATATCCATTTGCCGCGCCAATATCAATAACCATTAACAATTCTTTATATGCGGGTGGTGTCTCATCTATTGTATGCTTCTGTAATATCATTCCTATTTCTTCTCCTAACGCAACAATCTTTTCTTTTGTAAAAATAAATTCAGCCATTTTTATTTTTTACAACTGTGCAACTAACAGAATAATTAAAGCTGCCCAACACAAAGCATAACTAAAAACAGGAACTTTATGATCTTTACTTGTTGCGGCGTCTGCAAAAGTTAAAACACCACAAATTACCCAAATAATTAATCCAAAAATATTAATCGTCATTTTTTTTCTCCTTTAACCATTTTTCTATCCAGTTATTAAATTCAATTTGACAATTATTACATAAGTCAAAGCTATTAGTATGATAAATTAAGTTTACATAATGAATATCATAAGTTGGTAAAATAGCTTGCTGCCGCGGATCATAACAAATTTCTTTACCGCATCTATCACAATACGTTTTTTTCATAGCAATTAGAAGTGATGGTGGCATTCCATCACTTCTCCTCCTCTGGTTTGTGTGGATTTTTCATAAGTCCATAGTCATAAAGATTATCAACACATTTAAGAAGCCCATTGATATATTTTTTAAGTTCATTATTTACATCAACCTGACGTTTTCTTGATGCTCGATATTCAGCTAGACGTTTCCCATATTCTTCATCCCAATTATCTTCAGGAGAGCATTTAGCAATTCCCTTGTAAGATCTGATATCAATAAGATTATCATAATCTTCATCCGCAAGACCATACTTTTTCAGTCGAAGTGGGACATCATCTATTGTGGTAATAATACATACTACTGTTCCTTTTTCTTTATTTACCTTATATTCAGTTGTTACTCTCTCAAGTTCCGGCCATTCTGTTAGATCAATCATGCGGTTTTCGCAGGTCTATGACATCCAGTAACCTGCGTTCCCCCTTTCTAAAAATAATGTTTTTTCTTTATTTACAATTATATTATATAATAATTTTTTTAATTTTTCAAAAAAGTAAAGAGTATATTAAATTCTGTTTCTAACAATTCCTGTTTTTTGCCTTCTTCTGTTGTTACATAAACATTTTTATTTTTATATTCATAATCATAATCTTTATCTTTTTTAAAAGTGCCGTTATTAAATGTCATATTATAATTTGCAGTTGCTTTATTCATTTAGATTCCTCTTCCCATCCTGGGTCTCCAGGTTTTTTGCTCTTACCTCTATAATGATCTGCAGGCCAATCAAGTTTTTGTAAACGATTGATGTATGTATTCATGGCTTCATTATATTCTTCTAAAGGAATTTCTATAAGGTTGTCTCCAACAATAGCATCTCGATGTTCTGAGGTGTCATTCCAATCATAACAATAGAAAGGAAAATCATCAGTACGAATACCTTTAAAATCATAATGTCCAAAAAAATGATTGCCGCCGCGATCATAATAAAACCAATAAGTAGGATATTCTTCAAAGATAAGCGCGGAAACTCGATATTTATTGCTTGCTCTTGAATTTATAATTTTATAATATTTCCACATTTCTGGGAATAGGACATAAGGAGTATGAACTTTTGCTTTAAAACATTTACCTATTAAAGAATCATGTTTTTTTACCATTTCTTTAATTTTCTTTTCTTCTCTCTCTGTTGTTTCATATTTAATCTTTCTTTCTAAATCTTTGAGATCTTTTGTAGAAAGTTCTTTTAAATTTAAATCAATCACACTCTTAATCCTCCATAATCTATGATTTCTTTTCCCTGCTTTAAAGCATAATTTCTTGTAAGAAAGGTTCCTCCACCACCTCTTCCGTCCCAGACACATAATAATTTATCTGCATGATCTACCATAAAATTGTCTCTAATAACATATGCTTGTTTTGAATATTGCGGCGATACAAAAATTACTTGATTATTTTCCATAATCCATTGTTCAATAGGATGATAATGTTTTTTAGGAAAAGGGTAACAACAAATGATAGGTATATTTAATTCCTTTGCGGCAGTCGCCACAATTTGATCTGTACCTTGCGTCATTCCGTCATAAATCGCTGATGGCTGAAGGCGAGTAAGCTGCGTCGCCGCCCATTGTTTTATTACTTCCTCTTGTCCTCTTAATCTTTCTGGACGATGTCCTGTTACAGCTAATATCATATTTTATCCTTTCCATTTTTATTTATAATTATTATACAATATTTTTTTGGAAAAATCAAGAAAAAGATCTCTTAAACGGAATTGACAAGAAAAAATTTTTTTGATATAATATAAATATAGATTAATATGAAAGGAGTATTTCATGGAACAAAAAGAAGATAATGTAGATTTAGTAGAATAGGTAGATAGCAAAAGACCCTATCCTAGACTAGATTATACTATTACAGATATTCAAAAAAGAAATTAGAAAGTTCATGAGATTGTAAATAGTATTTCTCCAGAAAGACTTACTCCTTATTATTTAGAATAGCTTACAAAATATCTTACTGAAACAACAGAAAGTAAAAAAGAAAAAAAAGTATTAACTAATAATAGAATGGTTACTATAAATAAAAGAGAGACTTCTTATGAGGGACTGGCTATAAAATTATAGAATGGAGAAGATGGTATTTATAATTTTATGACTGGCGGAGATAAGAATATTTTATTAGTACCAAAAATACAAATTACAAAAGATGATTTAGAAACAATTCCTGGTTTAAAAGATCTTAAAGATGAAATTAAAAAGATAGAAGAACAACAAAAAAATGCGAGAGGAAAACAAAAATTTTTATTAACAAAACAATTGATTGAAATGCGGCAAACACAATATATTTTAAAAAGTGCTTATAAACCGCCTATAACCATTAGTAAAGTTACAAAAAATACGAATCAAATTGATTTAAGTGAAAAAATTGTAATTGATAAAAGTGGAGAACCCTATAGTAATTGTTTAATATCTTTTTTTAATCCTTAGCATATATGTTGTTTATTATGTAATTATTCTAAATTAAAAGAAGAAGCGTGGGGACATTTTGATGGAGATTGGTGGTATTTAATGGAAGATTTTGATAATCTTTCCGCGAGAGCCTTAAAAGATAAATATCCTTTTTTTTATGAAATTATGATTTGTAAAATAGATGGGATGCAAAATAAAGATATAGCTAAAAAAATTAAATAGGATTATAATGTATCTTATTCTATTGAATATTTGTCTACTGTTTGGCGAAAAAAAATTCCAAGAATAATTGCAGATAAAGCTAAATAGGATTGGATTATTTGGCATTACACTGTTGAAGAAAAAGGAAAATGGAAAAGATGTTCTCGATGTCATGAAATCAAATTAGCTCATCCTTATTTTTTTACTCGTAATAAAACTTCTAAAGATGGATGGTATAGTATTTGTAAATGTTGTAGAAATAAAAAGAAGGACAAAATATAATAAAGTATATAAGACATTTTTGAGAATAATAAGAAAGGAGAAGTTTTATGGCAAAATTAAAAGGACAACAATAGGATGCTAATGGAAAATGCCAATGCGAAAGATGTGGTAAGCGACTTACTCAATTAAATTTTTATACTTATAAAGATGGAAGTAAATGTGAAATTTGTAAAAATTGTTTAACTGCACATATTGATAATTTTGATCCTAACACTTTTGAATGGATTCTTGAAAAAATGGATGTTCCTTATATTCCTGAAGAATGGAATATATTAAGAGATAAAGCTTTTGCTAAAGATCCTTATAAAATGACAGGGCTTTCTGTTATTGGAAAATATCTTGCTAAAATGAAACTTAAACAATGGAATAAGTATGGATATGCGGATAGTAAGAAAATTCAAGAATAGAAAGAAGCGGAAAAAGCTGCTAAAGAACAAGCTGATGCAGAAGAGAAAGCAAGACATGAGGCTGAACTTAAGGTAAAATTAAGTGAAGGAAAAATTTCTTTAGCAGAGTATCAAACTTTAGTAAGTACTTAGACTCAAAATAAAGAATTGCCGCATTGGGGAGATGTTATTACTGGATAGCACTTAGGTCAAATTTATCAAAAGTATGGTTAGCCGCAATCTTATTTTGAAGCATTAAAACATGCTAAAAATCCGTTTCAAGAACAAGATTTTATGGCAGAAAAAGATATTGTTGATCCCGGTGCAGATTTAGATCAAGAAGATAAAATGTATCTTGCTGTAAAATGGGGAAGACTTTATAAACCTAGTCAATGGGTTGCTCTTGAACAATTGTATAATGAGTTTATGGATTCTTTTGATATTCAAGGTGCGGCTCGTATTGATACTTTAAAAATGATCTGTAAAACATCTCTTAAAATGAATGAAGCCATTGATTGTGGTGATATTGATGCTTATCAAAAATTATCTCGTGTTTATGATTCTATGATGAAGTCTGCAAAATTTACAGAAGCACAAAATAAAGATAAAGAAGGTAATAATATTGATTCCGCTTCTGCTATTGTAGATTTTGTTGAAACTCATAGTGGTGAAATTCCTCGTTATAAATGTGAAGAGCCTAAAGATATTGTTGATCAAATTATTTTAGATTTAAAAGCATATAATAAAAATTTAATTTATGAAGATAAGTCTTTGGCTCAAGAAATTGAAAAATATTTACAAGAAAAACGCATTTCAGAAGAGATGAAAAAAGATAAAAAAGATGCTAAAGCAAAAGGTCTAGATAATGTAGAATTAGAAGATTAGGATTTTGTTGATTATAAAAATTCTTTGAAACATATGAAGGAACATGATGATAATCTTGATGAGCAGTTAATTGAAGAAGAGTATAAAAATAGGAGAATTAAACACGAATGAACTTAAAAGAATTACTTCAATTATCATCTGATCGAGAATATAAGAAACAAGGTTTATCTGAATAGCGGCTATTGGCAGATATAGATGGTTTAAGAAATTTAATTGCTTTTTTTAGAGAATATCCAGATATTTTTGTAGATTTTATAAAAGGGAAGGATAGTACATTTAATTTTTTATTTTATCAAAGAATATTTTTAAGAATCGTAATGCGACATCGGTATGTGTACGCGACTTTCCCACGCGCTTATTCGAAGTCTTTTTTGTCAATGATGGCGTTGATGATAAGATGTATTTTATATCCCAACTCACATTTGTTTGTAACCACAGGTGGTAAATAGCAAGCAGCCTCGATCACAATAGCAAAGATTTAGTAGATATGTAAACTTATTCCAGGGTTAAATAATGAAATAAACTGGGATCGCGGTGTATCTACAAAATCAAAAGACAATGTAAAATATGTATTTAAAAATGGTTCTACTATTGACATTCTTGCGGCAAGACAATCCTCAAGAGGACAAAGACGCACTGGTGGCTTGATGGAGGAGTGTGTATTAATTGATGGTGATATTTTAAATGAGGTTATTATTCCTACTACGAACGTTGATAGACGTCTTTCAGATGGTAGTCGCCATAAAGAATAGAATGTTAATAAATCACAAATTTATATAACTACTGCGGGATGGAAAAACTCTTTTGCGTATCATAAATTGATTTAGATTTTGATTAATTCAATTCTTGATCCAGATGAATATATGATTATGGGTGGGACTTATTAGACCCCTGTTATTTCTGGGTTATTAGATGAAGATTTTGTATAGCAGTTACGATTGCAAGGCACGTTTAATGATGAATCTTTTAATCGAGAATATAAAAGTATTTGGTCAGGAGACGTTGAAAATGCATTCTTTTCTTCTGAAAAATTTGATAAATATAGAGTATTATTACAGCCTGAATATTAGTATAGTGGCAGATCTTCTAAAAATGCTTATTATGTATTTGGGGTTGACGTAGGACGTGTAGGATGTACAACAGAAATTTGTGTATTTAAAGTGACGCCACAAATTCAAGGGTCAGCTCATAAGACTCTTGTTAATATTTTTACATATGATGCTGAACATTTTGAAACACAATGTATTCATATTAAACATTTATATTATAAATATAAACCACGTAGAATTGCAATTGATGCTAATGGATTAGGTGTTGGATTAATTGATTATTTAATTAAATCTCAAGATACAGATGATGGATAGTATTTACCTCCTTTTGGAGTTTTTAATACAGATGAATATCCTGAGTATAAAAAATTTGTTACTCCAGAAACAGAGAAAGATATATTATATTTAATTAAAGCAAATGCGCCAATTAATACTTAGGCATATAGTTATGCTCAAACTCAAATGTTTAGTGGTAAAATTAGATTTTTAATTGATTAGGGGTTAGCAAAAACTAAATTAATGTCTACTAAACAGGGTCAGAATATGAATATAGATGAAAGAAATGAATATTTAAGACCTTTTATACTAACATCAATTTTGAAAGAACAAATGTTAAATTTAGTTTAGGAAAATGAAGGCGTAAATATTATTCTTAAACAAAGTAATCGTGGCATTAAAAAAGATAAATTTTCTGCTTTTATTTATGGATTATATTATATTCGATATGAGGAAGAATTAAATAAAAAGAAAAAGAAAAAAAATATTGCAGACTTTTTATTTTTTACACCTGCGTGAGGTCAAATTTTGTTAATTATATAAACGATTTTTTTATATAATAATAGTGAAGGAGAAAAAATATGCGAGCATCGAGAGGATAGATAAAAATAGAAGAAATTCTACAACAGTCTGGATTAGAGTTCGCAGAAGAATACTCTTTTCCAGATTTAGTAAGTAATACAGGTCGGCCGCTTAGATTTGATTTTGCGGTTTTTGATGATTAGCATAATATTGATTTTCTTATTGAGTTTCAAGGGATTCAGCATTATGAAGCTAAAGAAAAATTTGGCGGTTATAATGGGTTAAGAAAACAACAATATAATGATATGAAAAAAAGAGAATATTGTAAAGAGCATGGAATTAATTTAATAATTATTCCTTATTGGGATGAAGCAAGAGTGAATTATGATTATATTCTTTAGGCGGCCGGTTATTAAAGAAGGAGAGGTATCTAAAGTTGATAAATCGAATGGCTTAGATAAAGAAAAAGGGCTTTGATATGATTGGGACTGAAGATTACCAAATTCCTAGTTAGGCTACTGGATATGTGCCTGTTGATTTTGCGAAAATTAGAGTTGGAGTAAAATCAGTATCTGATGCAATTCTTAAATTAGGTGACCTTCGTAGAATAAATCCACAATTAGCAGATAAGGAACAGGTTTTAAGAGCTATTCATTATGGCGATCTAAATAGAATGAGAGAGATTTCTGATTATTT
>Ga0326511_10002932_pt1 | contig 13785 bp, 11 predicted proteins | sample 0_2496_0518_D_FD_203701 | JGI IMG/M metagenome (GOLD analysis project Ga0326511, IMG submission 203701) | Bovine rumen microbial communities from UC Davis, California, United States - 0_2496_0518 | ecosystem: Host-associated > Mammals > Digestive system > Stomach > Rumen | place: USA... | reverse complement strand
GGTCAGATATAAACTTGACCAGACCCTCGGCTACCGCATGGGAGCAGACGGAAAACCGGAAATTGTGGAAAGTGAAGCGGAACACGTCAGATGGATTTTCAGAATGTTTGCCGATGGTCACAGCATGGGAGAGATTGCAACAATTCTGACCGAAAAGAAAATCATGCGCAGAAACGGCGAAACTGCATGGACAAGAACGAATGTACAGAGAATTCTGACCAATGAAAAATATGTCGGTGATGCGATTTTGCAGAAATCCTATACTGTGGACTGCCTGACACATGAGCGCAGAAAAAACAGCGGTGAAAGAACAAAATATTATCTGCGTGACTGTCATGATGCGATTATCGACAGGGATACATGGGACAGGGTGCATCTGGAATTTGCGAGAAGAAGTGCAGAGATAAAAGGACGGCACAGCGGTAAAAAATATGCAAAGCGATACTGCTTTTCTGATTTGCTGACCTGCCCCTACTGCGGAGGAAATTATAAGCGTACTATCTGGAAAATCGGAGAAAAAAGTGTAGGTGTGTGGAGATGCGGAAGGCGCATCGACCATGGCAGCAGAATCTGTTCCAAGGGTGCATCGCTGCATGAAGATAAGCTGCAGAATGCCGTAGTTGCCATTGTCAACGACATGATTGAAAATCCGGAAAAAGTGGAAGCAGCAATTATGGAGTCGATGAATAAATTCAGAACTGAAATTACAGAAATCGACACGCAGCTTATGGACATCAGCACGGAGTTGGAGCGTATCAGAACACGGCGTGACGATATTCTGACGGTCATTACCGGCGAGGCTTTTGAGTAGTTCAAAACGAAACTGAAAGATTTGAACAGTCAGGAACTGGAACTGAAAGCAAAAGCGGAAAAACTGCAAATCAAAAAGGCAGTGACCGCAAGAGAACTGTTTTCCAATATGCTGCCGCTCAGAGAGTTTGATGACATTACCATTCCAAAGCTGATTGAAAGAATTAATGTGACTGACAAAGAACATATCAGAGTCATATTCTGCGGCGGTGTGGAAACCGAAGTGACGGTTGAGAAATAAAAGCGAATTATGTGTCCCCACCAGTTTTGAGAGCATATGCTTTTTCAAGCTGGCGGGGATTTTTCGTCATTTTTTACTTGACTTATGCCGTTGGATATGGTATAATGAAAAAGACGTAAAACAGCGTTAAACCGATAATTACATAAACCAAAGAAAGGGGAGATTTACAATGCAGGAAAATAAGAGAACACTTCCGATGAGTGTGCAGGATTTTGAAAAACTTAGAAAAAAAGGTTGTGTCTATGTAGATAAGACGGAATATGTCTATACTCTGGTACATGATGTCGCACAGTTCTTTTTAAGCCGCCCACGCCGTTTCGGAAAAAGTCTGCTGCTGTCCACAATGAAGGCATACTGGGAAGGGAAGAAAGAATTGTTTTCTGGTCTTGCAATTGAAAAACTGGAAGCAGAGAATAAAGACGCATGGCAGCCGCATCCTGTTTTTTATTTTGATTTCAATGGAGAAAATTACAGTGAGGTTCCTGTTGAAACAGTCTTGACTGCCCATTTGAACCGTTGGGAAGAATTATATGAAATTGTTGATAACAGTCAGACCCTCGGCGAACGATTTCAAAATCTGCTGATAAAAGTCAGCAAAAAAACAGGACGGGAATGTGTTGTTCTTGTAGATGAATATGACAAGCCACTGTTGGATTTAGTTGATGATCCGGAGCGGCAGGAACACAACAAGGCTGTATTTAAAGGCTTTTTCAGCAATTTGAAAAACTGTGATGCCTATGTGCGCTTTGTGTTTATCACAGGTGTTACAAAATTTCACAAGGTCAGCATTTTTAGTGATTTGAATCAGCTGAGAGATATTTCGCTAAATAAATATTATTCTGGGATGTGTGGAATAACTGAGGAAGAACTGCGTGAATATTTTGCATATGAAATTGATGCGCTTGCCAAGGAACAAAATATCTCCAATGAAGAATGCTTAGAAATATTAAAAAAACAATATGATGGCTACCGCTTCCACCAAGGCGGTGTGAATGTCTATAACCCTTATAGTCTGATAAATGCTTTTTCTGATAAAGAATTCGGCGCATATTGGTTTGAAACCGGAACACCGACATTCCTGTTAAAAAGGCTGAAGGAGATGAATTTTGAACCGCACAGGTTTACAGACAGAACACTTTATGCAAGTGCAAGTATGCTGAAAGATTACAGCGCAGAAAATCCCGATCCAATCCCGCTCCTCTATCAGACAGGTTATCTGACAATTACTGATTTTGATGAAGATGATCAGGAGTATACGCTTGCTTTTCCTAACCAGGAAGTCAAGTATGGCTTCTTAGAAAATCTGATGCCCGAATATGTGGAAAACTGCGGATCGGGTTCCGGAATTGACATTTTTACATTCCGCCGGTATATCAAGCAGGGTAATCTTGAAAAAATCCGTGATGTTCTCATCACAATTTTTGCCAGAATATCCTACCCAAGCATAAAAGCAGAAGACCCGTTTGAAAATTATTTTCAGGCTGTTATCTGGCTTGTATTCACATTACTCGGACAATATGCGGACTGTGAGATACACACATTCAGCGGCAGAATTGACTGCAGAGTGCTGACACCAAAGTACATTTATCTGTTTGAGTTCAAGCGTGATAAAACCGCACAGGAGGCTTTAGAGCAGATTGACACAAAGGATTATGCACTGCCGTTTCAGGCTGACAACAGAAAACTTTTCAAAATTGGTGTATCCTTCGATTCCAAAGAAAGAAAACTTGCTGACTGGAAAGTCGCAGAATGATGAATGACAGAGAACTTTTGCACTTGCCTTCCCCTCACCGCAGAGGAGGGGGATAATAATCAAATAAAGTCAAAAAGCGAAAAAACATAAAAATGTATTAATCTTTTGTTTATGCCACCCTTTATTTTTCAATAGGGGAGGTTATGTCATTTAGCTTAAGCAAAAAGAAGTTAAAATCTGTAAGTGCTGATTTTGAGAGATGTTTTTTATTATTTGAGGAGGGAGAATATGAGACACGATGAAAAAATTATATTGTCCGTTATAAGTGCAGTTGTATTCTGCTTCAATACAATGCTGACTTCTGTACTTGCAAGTCGTGCTTTTGATGAATCAGAATCAATTAGTGTAAATAATGCCACAACAAAGACATATGCATCAAACAGTGAAGTTTCTTCAAAATATGTCAAAGAAGTGGAGTTATATTTTCTTAACACTGAATATGAAGAATATATTTCTATGCCTGATACCTATGCTCAAAGTTATCAGATTCAATTAGATGGAAATTACAAGAATGTCACATATTCTTCAAGTAATGAGAGTATTGCTGTTTCTGACAGCGGAATGGTCACACTTGAAATGGAAAGTATCATCACTGTCGGTACTGCCGCAAGAAAATCGTTCCTTCGTACATATTGTGATGTTGGTGATAAGGGAACGGGAGATATTACAGTGACTGCGGATGGCCATACTTTTGTTTATAAAGTTGATGCCATAAGCTATGGTGCATTTTATCGTGATCAAATTGTTCAGGAATATCTCGATAGCCACATTAAGCCTGGTATGTCTGACATGGAAAAGTTGAAAGCTCTGTGTGAATATATTTGTAGTTTTGATTACAAGGCATATACTTGGTTTGGAACAATTGATGCTCTTGTATATGAAAATGGATGCGACTGCATCGGAAGCACTTATGCTTTGATTTACTTATGTAATAAAGTGGGACTTCATTCATGGGCACGAGATGCACACAATGACCCCGGTGCTGGAAATAATCATCATAACAACATTGTCAGACTGAGCGATAATTCAACATACATTGTCGATTGTGGGTATTCCGGAACTGCCCCCAGAACCTACTCCATAAAAGAAACTGCAATTGGAAGTGCAACAGATGACTTCATATGCACTCAAAACGATGATGGTACATTACAGATAAAACAATATCTTGGAACTTCGGAAACTGTAATCATTCCATATGAGATTGATGGGAAAATTGTTACTTCTATTGGTTCAGGTGTTTTTGCAGATCATACTGAAATTCAGTCTGTTATCATGCCAGACACTATTACACACATTGGTTCTGAATGCTTTTACGGATGCACTTCACTGTTGAACATTGATTTTTCTAAGGAACTATACCGCATTGATATTAGGGCATTGGAAAATACAGCATGGCTGGATGCCCAGCCGGATGAATCGCCTGTATATGCTGCGAATGTACTGTACTGCTATAAAGGTACTAATCCGCCTGAAACTATTGCAGTAAAGTCGGGTACAATTGGAATCGCCGCAAGTGCTTTTGCAGAAGAGTTTTCCAATGCAAATCCAATTTGCATTCATCGACATTGCGAACATGTAAAGCATATTGAATTGCCAGATGGTCTCAAATATATCGGGAGTGAGGCTTTTTATAATTGCTTAGATTTGGAATCTGTTACTATTCCAGAATCTTTAGAAGCTCTTGGGTCATATGCTTTTGAGAAATGTCGTTCTCTTTCTATTATTTCCTTACCTGAAAACACAAACAGTATTGGTATGTCAGCTTTCTTGGGTTGTACTTCGCTGAAATCAATATCTTTGCCTTCTAAAGTAAATGAAATGGGAAAAGCTGTCTTTTTGGACTGTTCTTCACTAAAATCTGTTGTTCTTCCCGAAGGCACAAGGTCTCTTGAAATCAATGGAAATGTTGGCGGTATGTTCACAGGATGTTCTAGTCTGGAATCTGTATCAATTCCTTCAACGGTTACTGATATGCAATCAGATGGGTATCAGTTTAGTGGCTGTGTTAATTTGAAGGAAATTAATGTTTCAGAAAACAATTCCTGTTTCACTAGTGTTGATGGTGTTTTGTTTAATGCAGGCATGACAAAACTGATTAAATATCCTTCTGGAAAAAAAGCAAAAAGCTATAGTGTTCCATCTAGTGTTACTACTGTATCTACTTGTGCGTTTGAATATGCAGATGTACCATCCATCAATCTTCCAGATAATGTAACTAAAATCGCTGCTTGGGCATTTAAGTATAGTAATATTGAGAACATTGTGATACCTGCTAAAGTCGACTCAATTGATGTTACTTCTTTCTGGTATTGCAATGCTTTAAAAGAATTTAAGGTTGATATAAATAACACTGATTATACCGCAATTGATGGTGTGTTATTTACATCAGACAAAGCCTTGCTTTGTGTTTATCCGAATGGAAAAACAAAAACTCACTACTCTATTCCGGAAGGAACTGTTGAAATAGCTGTGCATGCATTTGAGGATAATAGCACTCTGGAGACAATTTTCTTTCCTGATACTCTTGAAAAAATTAACGAAAAGGCATTCCGAAACTGCGAAAAATTGAGATATGTTATGTTACCTGAAGGGCTGAAGAATATTTTCGCATATGCTTTTGAAGGATGCAACAATTTGGATTTTGTGATTCTGCCTTCTACGCTTCAATCTGTTGGAGCAGATTCGTTTGAATGCAAAAATCTTAAAAGTGTTTATTATAACGGAACACTTGATGAGTGGGAAACTGTAAAGTACACTGGTGCTTCAAATATTATATCAAGCGGAAGTATGGATGGAGGAAGCACAAATAAAGAAACATGGGTATTTTCTTATTCTGGATTATATACAATTTATGCCAAATGCTTGCCACTTTCATGGCAATTTGATCCAACAACTGAAACTGTAAAATGTAGTGGTAAAATTGAGGGAACTTGTGGAGAAAACATGAAATGCAGTTATGATTATTCCACACGAACACTTCACATAACTGGATCTGGAAAAATTGACGAAGTCAATCTTGATTATTCCGGATGGAAAAATGGTAACCAGGCAATTGAGCAAATAATCATAGAAAATGAAGCCACTGCTATAGGTTCAAAGGCTTTCTATGGGTTTCATAATCTTGAAGGTATCTCGCTGCCAGAGGGTATTTTAACTATAGATACATCTGCTTTTCAATATTGTGGGAAGCTAAAGGATGTACTTTTGCCTGAATCGTTGACACGCATTGATAGCAGAGCGTTTGATGGTTGCAAATCTCTCTCATCAATCACTATACCCAAAAATGTTACTCGTGTTGGTTATGATACCTTTAATATGATTTCCACAGATGCAATTATTGTATTTGAAAATCCTGACACATACATTCCAATGAAAAACAATACCATCTGTTCATCTGGAACAATGTCTGAGGATGGTGGAATGTATATAGGTACAGAAAAATTTGATGGAATTATACATGGATACGCAGATTCAACAGCGAAGAGTTATGCGGCTGAATTTGGGTGTAGATTTTCACCTATTGATGCTGAATCTATGGTTGAAGGCGATATCAATTTGGACGGAGAGTGTGGCGTAGCTGATGTTATACTTTTACAAAAGTGGTTACTTGCTGTTCCAAACACACATTTACCATATTGGCAGGCTGCCGATTTATGCAAGGACGGAAAACTTAATGTATTTGATCTTTGCTTGATGAAACGAATGCTGCTGGTAAATCAAAGCAATTAATGGTAAAAACACAGTGGCTTAGAGATGGAATAGGCACATTTATCTTTTTAGTCACTGTGTTAATATTATATCAGTTAGTTTTTTCATGTACAAAGCTGATAGAATTAACCATTTTTCTTTCTTTTTTAGCACACACAAAACCACTGACTGTTATACTCTCTGCTATTCCCCATATCCTATAAAAATCTTGTGAAATTCATGTGAAATTATACAGAAAAGCCACAAAACCTCTTGAAAAAATCTGTATTTTGTGCTATAATTAAAGTGGGGCGATTATACATTATTATAATATAGCTGCCCTCATGTTATATAAGTGTGTTTTTATACGATAAGTAGAGAATTGCGGAGGTGAGCCAGATGCAGGAAAAACAGGAAATGAATATTAAGAAACTTTCATCTGCAAAAATTATCGTTATCGCCTTGTTGATTGTATCAGTAATTATTTTTGGCTCGCTTTCATGGTTTACTATGAGTAAGGAAGTGGAAGGCTCTGGAACTCAGATGGCTTCAACTAATAATGGATTTGAACTTGAAGTAGATGGAAATGGTACGATTGGTTTTTCCGCACTATGTAACTATCTTGAAAGTGAAATTAGTGGTAATTCTGGAACAAGGTTTACAACACCAGATTCAATAAATTTGTACGCAGTACAGATGAAGCAGCATTGAAATTGGATGCAAATCGTTATTTCAAAATCACAACTGCTGAGGTAGATAATACTTCCCTGCAATTTTCATTGATTGATGTTCAGTTTAAAAATCCGAATGATTCAACGAAAGTAGCGTACCATCTGTATGTGCCTGTTGTTGTTACAAAAATGCTGCATTATGATTTTACAGCAAGGTTTAGTTCCGGCACAACTTATGACTTATCAGAATATCCTGCCAGTGTCCGTAACCTGATTGAAAACCTCGGAAATCCCGTTACACTGAAACTCATATACATCTACAAGCAGGAAGCAGACGACTGGGCAGCAGCAATCAACAGTGGTGAAAATATACAGCGCAATTACACAAAAGAACTGACATTTAAGTCAACATCAAATGCTTTTCCCAATAATTCTAAACTAATACTGGTTGACCCGAATGGTAATAGTGATAAATATTATACCGCCGATTTATCCGCAAGCAGCAAAGTTTTAACAAAATATGACGAAGTAACCATTCAAGGAGTAACTACTGTGGAATATCGCCTGAAACTTGCAAATTTTAATAACTTTTCACCAATCAAACTGAATGACATGATGACTATATCACTTGACACATCAGAAACAATAGAAAAGACACTTGTTTCTGACAACAGTAATTACACAGTAATTGTCAACGATGGCGGCGATAATGATGGATTAAAACTTCGATTGGAGACTGATGCGGAACAGGCTGATGAACATGTAACAAACTGTCACTTTGCCGCAAGGTTATACTGATGCAAGAGGCAGGACATATCCGCAGGAAAATTATTATCTTAGCTTCTTTACCAAAGCAGATAAAACTGATACTTCAATTTATCATTATGAAATCAGTAGCACCGGAACTTTCCCCGACACTGAGTATCCGTCCGCAAGAACCAGTAATGAAGCACCGCATTTATTCCTTGGCAATCTTTATACTAACGAAGTGACATTAACTGAAAATCCTAATATAAGCAGAGAAATGTCAAAGAGCAATAATTCTCTGGAAGCAAAATTGAAAGCTACTGTTGGATTTATGCCAAACGCAATATCCGGCGGTATTACATCATATATTCAAAACAATAATGTTGAGGTATTCCAGACGTTTCTGACTTCTCTCAATATGTTGGATAAAGACGAAGACGGTAATAAAATTAACAGCCGTGGTCTTCTTGTAAAACCAATCGCAACTGTCAGTGAGTACACAGTAGCAGGAGTTGACCGGAAAGATAAACTTCAGGACTGTAAGTATTCTAACAGCTATGTTGAAATTCCAAACAGCTATAGTATAAAAAGTGACCTTCGTACAGCAGCACAAAAATGAATTGACCAGAGATTATGTTCAGATTAATACCGCTGGTATTTACGATGCAAGCAGTTATGGTCTTAGAACTCGTGCTAAATTTATTAAAATTCAGGTAAAGCTGTCTAAAAAACCTAATTATGATGCGTTTCTGGATATTCCAACATATTTGAAAGACTATGAATTACTTGATATAAATGGAGATGATATTTCTGAAAGTGATGTAGAGCGGAACATTTCTGTTGATAAGAATAAAACAACACATATATACACATATATTGTTCCAAAAGCGGCTTTACAAACTGTATCAGAGAATGTTTACAAAATTCCAATCAATTTCAAGGCATATACAGGATACAATGAATATTTTGAGCAAAAAAATGATGGAAGTAAGGATATGCAATACTCGAATTATAGAATGACAGTAACTATAGGTTTATTAGAAAATGAAGATGATTTAGAAGTAATGACAAATTCAGCCGCTGCTGACCATGTTATCTATACCAATGCTCGACTGATAAGTGATATTGTTACCCCTAAAACTACACCCGCATCAAATCCATAATTCAAAGCGACCGCAAAGAGGAAAATAACCTCCAAGCGGTCGCTTGGATTGTGTAGTGTAGATTTATGAATTTAAATTATTAAAGTGGATTGCCAATGATTGCAAATTACTGTGTGCTACTGTATTATAGTAAAGCACAATTGTATGCAACTGTGTCTAAGAACCAGCAAAACAGTCTATGGAGTAAGCAGGAGTAAATTAGACATAATCTTGCATCAAAAAATTCGCAGTAAGATACAATTGTATGATACTGTATGCAACTGTGCAATACTGTGTACGACTTGTAGATTAGTGGCAGAGGAAAGAAACACACTCTGTCAAACCAATGGAATAAAAAACTATACCACAGGTTTACTTGACATTCTCTCAATCCTGTGCTATAATGAAAACATCAAAGGGAGACACTCCCTCACAAAACTCTAACTAATGAAAGGGTGAAAACAATGAACGCTGTCATGAACAACACAAAGATGAATAGTAGTCAGTACGTCTTTGAATATCAGCAGTTTAGCTTTTTCCAGTACCAGGAGGAAAGCTCCGCTGTGCTGCACCAAAGACGTACAAGTGCTTGTTCAGTTCACCGGATTCGGTGAAGAGAGTGATTCATTGTGAACCATCTTCTGATAGAACAACACCGTCTGTGTGCAGTGCAGAACTGACACAGGCGATTATTTTTATATCAGAAAGGTGATTATTCTTATGACAGGAACTGCTCCGACCATTAACATGACAGCGACTGGTGCAAACATCAAAAATCTCATCAAAGCAAAAGGACTCAAGATTGTAGATATTCAAAACGGCTGCGGATTCAGCACGCCGCAGGCAGTGTTCAAATGGATGCGAGGAGATACAATGCCCTCCATTGACAATATGGTGATTCTGGCACATATGCTGGATGTGACCATTGACCAGATTATTATTCTCAACTGAAAATTTCACTTGATATAAAAGTGGCACCAATGGCGGATTCGTCTAACAGGTACAGGACACATCCCTTTCAAGGATGCAATACGAGTTCGAGTCTCGTATCCGTCACCATTCCGCTTCGTCTAAAGGCAGGACACCTATTTCTGGCACAGGTAATGGGAGTTCGATTCTCTCAGCGGAAATCATATGCCTTCGTAGCTCAGATGGTAGAGCGCAGGTCTGAAGAACCTGGCGTCGCAAGTTCAATTCTTGCCGGAGGCATCAGAATATTTCCGTTTCGTTTAATGGCAGGACAGCGGTCTTTGAAGCCGAGAATGGAAGTTCGACTCTTCCAACGGAAATTATAAAATGGGAGTGTCGCATAGCGGCAATTGCACCTGACTGTAAATCAGGAGGCTTCGGTCTGCGCTGGTTCGAGTCCAGCCGCTCCCATCATCATGGAGAAGTGGCTGAGTGGTCGAAAGCGACAGTTTGCTAAACTGCTGTACGACATTCCCGTACCGGAGGTTCAAATCCTCTCTTCTCCGCTATAGATACAAATACCTGTCTTTTAATCTGGCATCCTTTTTGCTGCGCATATTACAGCCGGACTAATGCTCAATACAGCACAAAACTAAATTTTGATTGCGAATAAGCTGATTTATATTCTTAATACATCCTCTGCCGCTGTTTGTATATTTTCTGTACAAAGTTATCTGTGTCTTCTTTCGCGTCCGCTTTGTCTGTAGAAAGCCGCCTTATCTTCATACATGAATTTATCTGCTGTCTGAAAAAGCTCCTCTGAAGTCAGATTTTCATATTCAGACCAACAGGCGATACCAGCAGAAAGGTATACTGCATCTATCATTCTGCCTTTATGTTTTTCGGCATAATTTTTCATTATTTTTACTTTTTCTGATACTTCATCATGACTGCCATATGTAAGAACAGCAAATTCATCTCCGCCCATTCTGGATATGACAGCATCTTTGCCGAATGCTTTTTTAGCAAATACGGGTACTGAACGTATCATTTCATCACCGGCAACATGTCCGAGAGTATCATTTGTTTCTTTGAGTCCGTTGACATCAATGACCGTGATGCACAGATTATGTTTCAGGATTTCAGGATTTTCAAGTATTTCAATAAAATATTTTCTGTTATATACTCCTGTCATATCGTCTGTATACACTTGCAGACGAGCAATTCTGTAATAATATTCCGAACTCAGTGAAAGGAATTGTGCGGTAACAGAATCAGCAATAAAAAGAATGGGAAAGCGATGAATGAAATTATCTGTGTACAGATCAAGAATATATGTGTTCAGAGGCGTATAAAATAATATTAAGATAAGCAATGTAAAATATGCATTCATGCTTATGCCGATTCTCAGGCCGAAAAGGCTGATACTGAAAAGAGGAATCAGCAAAAGCCATAAAACAGCGAATCCCTCATTTCCTCCGGATATGGGGAACACAGTAAATACACCTGTAAGAATTATTGCCATAATAAAAGAAGATTCTTTGCTTTTTCTGAAGACTCCGGCCATGATTCCTGTAACAGCAAATCCGCTCACGAGTATTACAGATGTTACAGTCATCAGAATCGAATGTCTGATAATATTCATGATCAGCATGATACCTGCTGACATACAGACGATGACGGACATAGCGACATTTTTACTGCACTGTTTTTTATTGTCCTCATTCATCTTCATTGTAAGGATTTTTATAATATTATTCATTTTTAGCACCATAAATATTCTTTCAAATATAGTTTATATCCATTTTCTGCTTATTTTGAGATCAAGTATTTTTAACAAGTAACAGAATCAGCCGTGAATAGTTTTCTTGCCTGTCCAGTATCGAGATGAAATCATGCTTTTTTTAATTATACCACAGAATCAGGAATAAATCAAGAAAATTTTTCTGTACAGCGATGAAAAAGAAAAAATCAGTCTGTTACAACTGACTTTTTCTATTAAAAATTATAATCTGAAATTATTTTAATTTATCGCAAAATTTCTTGATTTTCTGTTCATTATCGGAATTTGGCTTTGTCTTGGGGTCAAGCAATACCAGTTCTGCTTCAAATTTATCAATTTTTAATGCAGATTTCAGCTTATCGAATGCCTTATCTGCACCGCTTGCTGTCTGACAGGCGAAAACAGCAATTTGTTTTCCGTTCAGATCATTATCACGAATGAATGTACGCAGCGGCGGTACAATATTGCTTGCCCATACCGGAAAGCCGAAAATAATACGATCATAAGCAGATGACTTGAAATCATAGAGCTGAAGTTCCGGTGTTTCTGACATCATAGCACTTTTTCCACCCCAGACAAATTTGCTGACTTTTCCGGTTGGATAGGCTTTCACAGGTTCAAGACAAAGCACATCGGCCTTTAATTCTGCTGCGATTTTTTTTGCAGTATATTCTGTATTGCCTTCCAGCGAATAATATACAATCAATGTATTCATTTTTAATCCTCCATTGGTTTATGATATTATTTCATCAATGCATCTTCGTATTTATAAATTTACGTTTCTGTATGTGATGTAATTTTATTATATCATAAAATCATGGAAAAATCAAGAAAAATTTTTCAGCAATCAGCCTTTGAAGATATTTTTCAGAAGATTATAAAACATAGGAACTACTGTAGAGCCATCATGACCGCCGCCGGAAACTTCCAGCCATAAATGCTCCTGATTATTGGCTGTCAGCGTCTCATGATATTTCTGAGGGAATGTTCCGACTGTACCGTCATTTGTACCGCCTGCAACAAACAGCATATATGGCTGATTTGCAGCATCAGTGATTTTAAATTCACTTTCCTGCATATTGCCAGGATGAGTCATGAACATATCAGAAGCCGGTGTTACCCCCGGTGCAGGACATGCCGCGCCGATATAACCGAAATATTCCGGACGAGTAATGCCGATATAAAGCGTTTCTCTGCCGCCCATGGAGAAACCGGAAACACCAGTATATTTTCTTCCCGTTTTTGTCGAGTAATGCTCATTGATATAAGGCATCAGGCATTCAATCAGATCTTCACGGAATGCATCATATTTTTTTGTTTCCTCTACAGTAAAGCCCGAACAGGCATCAGAATTTTCACTGGTATACATAGATGTGAATACAATAATCATTTTCTCCGCTTCACCTGCTGCTATGAGATTTCCGGCCATTGTACGTATTTTCATACCATCATCGAGCATAGAATTCTGATCGCCGAAAATACCATGATTGACATATAATACCGGATAAGTTTCATTTTCATTATATCCGGCCGGAAGCAGAACATTTGCCGATTTATTTTTCTTTGCGATCGAAGAATAATAAGTAACTGGAATAACAGTACCATAATCACAGTCAGCTGCCGCTGTGGTGACTGATATTGGCACAGAAGCCGTAATATTATTTCTGATAGAATTCATATAATCCATTTCAACAGCGATAATTCAGAAAAATCGGATATTTACTTTGTATGCAGTTCAAGTTCTCCTGTCAGCATGGCATGATCAGGATAACGGCCGCCGTGGTTATATTTCCACAATTTCCATGCATGTCTTTTAGTTCTGGGATTTTTACCGTATGCGAAATCCTCGCCGTGTTTATAAACTTCTCTGTTTTTGTCCAGATTTGCAAATTCTCTGGAATATCTGCAATTTTCAGTCTGACAGTTTTTTATAATAAAATGATCTTCTGCGAACTGAAAACCAAGATCAGGCTGATTTTTTTCATAGATACTCTGACCGTCAGGGGTACAGGCACTGTATTCTGTTCTGCCGCATGTAAGTT
>Ga0326511_10002930_pt1 | contig 13799 bp, 12 predicted proteins | sample 0_2496_0518_D_FD_203701 | JGI IMG/M metagenome (GOLD analysis project Ga0326511, IMG submission 203701) | Bovine rumen microbial communities from UC Davis, California, United States - 0_2496_0518 | ecosystem: Host-associated > Mammals > Digestive system > Stomach > Rumen | place: USA... | reverse complement strand
GCTCTGGGCCACCGCCGCCGCCACGGGAAAGCCCGTGACGTTCTGGTACAGCACCTGCTCCTTCTCCGGATCACCCAGCAGGAAGCGCATCGTCCACCGGGGCAGGAACTCATACAGGGAGATGGCGGCATCCACCGCGCGGATCTTCCCCTTCCTGCTGACGGTGGAGCGGCGCTGGATGCGAAGCCCCGCGGGGCCGTCGCACATTTCCCGGTTGGGGATCCCCTGCCCGAGGCAGGCGGTGGTGGTGTGTCCCACCGCTCCCGGGACCCGGAAGCCCCGGTCCTCTCCGAACAGTCCGGTGCCGGCGCAGAAGCGGATCATGTCCGTATCCTTCAGCTCCCGGAGGATCTCCTCCGTCTTCCCGGAAAAACGCTCCTCCGATTCCTCATACCGGATCTCTTCGGTACGGAACAATGCCGGATCGATCCTCCGTTCCGGCAGGCTCTCCGGCAGGATCTCTCCACAGATATCCCCGTCCGTCAGACGGCTCACCGGCTCCGGCGGCACGCAGAGGTTCCTGACGCGGCGCAGCACCGTGCGCCGGGCAAGGGTCAGCCTGGCCGCCGGCTCCGTCTCCCGGGAGGAGGTCCCCACCCGCACCACGTAGGTGCCGGCTTCCAGAACGGTCTCTCCCCTCTCCTCGCAGAAGCAGGCAAGATGGGACAGGGGGAACCGGAGCGTCAGGGTCTGCTCCTGTCCGGGCTGCAGCGTTTTGGTCTTTCCGAATGCCGCCAGACTCTGGTACTCCCGGGGCATGCTGAGCCGGGGGCAGCTGACGTAGACCTGGACCACCTGTTTCCCGCCGTACACGGTCCCCCGGTTTTTCACCCGGACGGTGACCGCGGCTTCCGTCCCTTCCAGGACGACTTCTTCCGTATTCACATCAAAATCCGTATAGCTTCTCCCGAACCCGAAGGGATACCGGGGCGCGACGCCGAAGGAATCGTAGTAGCGGTATCCCACATAGATGCCTTCCCGGTACGCCGCGTGATTGGGATCGTCTCCATAAGGACCGAACTCCTCGCCGAAGGGAATGTCTCCGTAATGTTTCGGCCATGTCACCGCCAGTTTCCCGGAGGGGACGGCAGCTCCCGTGAGCACCGCGGCCAGAGCATCTCCCCCGGTCATTCCCAGCTGGTTCATGTACACGACGGCTCCGATGCCTTTCATGGTATCCAGCGGGGACAGATCCAACGGAGCGCCGGTGTTCAGCACCAGGATAAATCTCCGGTAGCCGGCGGCGCAGGTGCGGATGCTCTCGATCTCCGTTTCCGTCAGGCGGAAGCTCCCCTCCTCGTCCCGCCGGTCATGTCCTTCCCCGGACTGCCGGGAGAGGATATAGACGCAGGTGTCCGCTCCGCTGGCAGTGATCTCCTCCCCGGTCACCGCGTCGCCGCTGGGGTAGCGGTATTCCGCCGCCATCAGCTCCGCCAGCACATGGCTGGAGAGCTTCCGCAGCTTCTTACGGTATTCCCGGAGGAAGGCCTCTTTGCCCCGTTTCCACTCCTCGTCGTAACGGGAGATCCAGTCCTTCGTGGTAATGGTGAACCCCGCCTTCTCCAGTCCTTCCAGGGCATTGACCGCGTGGCGGACATTCACTTCGCCGCTGCCGCTGCCTCCCTGAATGGTATAGGCCGCCCCGGCCCCGAAGAGGGCCAGTTTCCCCGGTGTCACCGGCAGGGTCCCGTCGTTTTCCAGAAGGACGATCCCCTCTTCCGCGGCCTGCCGCGACAGTGCGCGGTTCCGGATCTCACGCGGTGTCTCCCGGTCCGTAAGAGCTGCTCTCGTCTCCATCATGATCAGGGCTCCTTTCCCGTCAGTTTCGCAAGGTCAAACGCGCCGGCCAGTTTCCGGCCGCCTTCGGCACTGGGATGCAGGTGGTCTCCCCGATGCAGTCCCTCGCCGTAATAGAAGCCGTCGGGGCGAAGCTGGCGCACCACCGCCTCGGCATCGAATACATAGTCAAAGATCCCGGCGGATCGTATCCAGTCGTTGATGGCAAGACGCAGCTCCTCCATCTCATAACTGTATTTTCCCATGATCCGGGACACGCCCAGACGGGGCGTGACGGTCTGGATCACCACCCGCACTCCCCGGGCGTGCAGTTTCTCCGTCATGGAAGTGACGGCATCCCGGTACTGTTCCAGACTGATCTGTCCGGCGGTATTCTCACTGAGATAGGACACATCGTTGACCCCCAGTCCCAGGATCACCGTGTCCAGGCCCGGGATCTCCAGCACGTCCCGGGAAAACCGGTCCGTTCCCTTTTCCCCGAACACCGGTCCGAAGAGGTTCTCCACTTCATAGAGCAGGCAGTTGCCGGAGATCCCGGAATTGAGTAGCGCGTACTGTCCCGGATAGGTCTCCGCCAGGCGGTCGGCCAGAGGCTTCGTCCACCGGCTGAGAGCGGTGATGCTGTCCCCGAAGGCCACGACGGCCCGGCAGGGCATCTCCGTATGCAGTTCCACCGCTTCCAGAGAGGGGATGCCGTTGTATGCCCCCAGGATCTTCGCCAGCAGCGGCCGGCACATCCGGTCGGCACCTGCGGGAACGGTGTGGTCGCCCCGCAGGAGGGTGGCATCCGGTTCGATCATGTTGTTGTCCCGGATCCGGCTCAGGTAATAAAGTCGGATCTGGATCTTCTCCCCCGTTTCCACGTTCAGTGCCACGGGGTCGGAGACCGTCACGCCTCCCGCAGGTACGGAAAAGCGCCTCTCTCCCTCCAGGGTCACCGGGACGCACTGTGTTCCGGCGACGATGTTCACGCCGCCGATCTGATAGGGGGCGCTGCCCAGACGGTTGGAGAACCGCATGCGCAGCTGATCCCCGGCGGCGGGGGCGGTGACGGTGAACACCACGGTCTTCTCCCTGCCGAATGCTCTGCCGTCCATAAAGGAACATGTGATGGCCTGATGCCAGATCACGGCCCAGTGTCTCTCCCTCATATCCTCAGCCCTCTCTGTGGAGGCGAAAGGCCTCCCCGATGGAGCAGGGGATGACGTCGCTGCGTTCTGCGACGGTCTCGCAGATCCTGCGGAACTTGTCCCAGTTGCTCTCCCTGGTATTGAAATCGAACTCATAGCCGTGGGCGAACATGAGGAAGAACCGGTCCTCGTCCCCTTCCGTCCGGAAAAACTCGTCCAGACGCCGGAAGGTCTTTCCGGAGACGTGCCAACAGCTCAGAGGCATGGCCAGAGGGTCTTCCGGAAACCGGAATCCCGGCCTCGTCACCGCCGTACGTGCATATTCCACGCCGGCAGCGCGCAGCGCTTCCCGGCTCTTCTTCGCGCCGACTCCGTATGGGAAGGCAAACCCGGTCACCTTCTGCCGGAACTTTTCCGACAGTGCCTTCGTGTCCTCCCCGATCTCCCGCTGCCGGTCCTCTTCGGTGCAACGGGCAAGATTGACGTGATGGCAGGTATGGGAGGCGATCTCAAAGCCCTCATACACCTGCACCACCTCATCTTCCGGGATCCGGAAGTGAGGTACGTAGGGCAGCAGACGGCTCTTTTCCGGATTGAAGGCGTCCGCCGGCTTTTCCGTCATGCCCAGATTGCCGATGCGCCCTTCCCAGGTCCGGTCCCCGTACAGGCCGGAGTTGAGATGGAAGGTGGCACCCAGGCCGTATTCCCTCAGGATCTCAATGATCTTCTTGTCCTGTTCCAGCCCGTCGTCAAAACTCCAGGCGAAATATTTCTTTCCCATTACAGCACCTCTCTGAAAAACCTGTCCATCCGCTGAAACACTTCCCGGCTCTCCGGATACATGGGATAGCAGACGGAGAACACGTGTACCAGTTTTCGCTCCTCCCCCCGGGGGAAGTCCAGCATCGTGTGGGGCCGGTCCGTCTCCGTCAGGAGCCGATCCAGTTTCCGGGTGTCCTTCCCGATGAGATCCTGCTCGCTGGTAACGAGGAACAGGGGCGGAAGCTCCGCCTCCTCCAGCAGCTTTGCCGGATCCAGCAGGTACTCCTCCCAGGGCTGTCCCGCATCGTCGGGTTCGGTGACCATGTCGCTGATGGCCCGCATGAGGTCCTTCCGCTGGGTATCCAGCATGATGGAGATGAGCCCTGCCGCCCGGAAGGGGATACCCGCTCCGGGGATGCCGAACCGTTCCTGCAGCACCGGGCTTTTCCCGATTCCGAGGGCAAAAAGGGCCAGCAGCGCGCCGGCGGAGTCGCCGGTGATCACGCACCGTTCCGGATCCAGATGCAGATCCGTAGCGTGTTCCTTCAGATATCGGAGGGCCGCCATTACATCCCGGATCTGGTGGATCAGGGTCGTCTCCGGGATCCTGCGGTAGCTGATGCTCACCACACGGTAGCCCAGGCGGGCCCATTCGTAGTTGAAAGTGACATTAACTTCCTTGTAGCTGGCAAAGAGACCGCCGCCGTGGATATTGATCATCACCGGCGCGTCCTCCGGAAGCAGGGGCATCTGATAGACATCAAAGAGATGCCCCTTCTCCCCGTCGTCCAGGTACGGAAGGTCCAGGATCCGCTCCAGATCACTGAGGTCCTGTACCTGCTTGGCAAGACGCCGCCGGTCTCCGCTCTCAAACAGATACCGCCAGATCAGAACACCGGTCTTCGACATCGCTCACATCTCTCCTTCCGTGAGGATCCGGATGAGATCCTCCTCCATTTTCGGCATCCACCACTGAACGTATCCCGCTTTGGTGGGATGGATGGAATCATACATGTAGAGATCATAGGCCTCTTTTTCGATATCGTTGAAGGCATCATCCGTATACAGGTCGATGATGCCGATGCCCCACTTTTCACGCAACTCATACAGACGTTCCACCATGGCACCATACTCTGCGCTGTCGTACCGGGAACCGGTGTAGAACACCACCGGGCAGTTCCAGGTGTCCCGGCAGTATCGGATAATGGTCTCCATGGCTCCGGTGACGGTCTTTCCGTCAAAGTCCGCCGGATCCTCCGACGGGGCGATCTCCCCCAGAGGCCGTTTCAGGGTGGCGTCGTTGGTGGACAGCTGGCATACTACACAGTCGATCTCCTCACCGGCGTCATGCTCCTTCAGCCGCTTCACGTAGCTCTCCCCGTTTCCGAAAAAGAGGAGGGCCGGCAGACTGGTGCGGTCTGCCAGTGTGGTTCCGCTCTTCGCATCCTTCACCGCATTCACGCCGTCCAGTTTCTCAAACAGTTCCACGAAGGACTGTCCCTCCGAGGCAGCGCCGAAGGTGACACTGCTGCCCAGAAACAGGATTTTTTTTCCCGTCAGCGGGGAATCGGGATGTGCTTCCAGATTCTCCACCCGGTACTCCTCTCCGTTTCCCGGAGCATCGGACCGCTTCTTCTCTTCCAGTGCGATATATCCCTGCACCGCCAGATACAGCACAAGCAGTACCGCCAGCGCGATAAGCAGGAACTTCCCAACCCGTTTTTTCATGAGCGCACCTCCCTGTTTTTCCTGATTTCAGTATAGAAAAGGGCGGTTTTCCATGATATAATATATTTGCTTTTTATATAATTTATTTGCTGTTTTGGAGGGATGATCATGCCGGATGTCACACGTCAGCGCCTGATGGACTCGGAGGACAGTTATCTCAACACCACCTTCTGGGACATTCATCCCCTGTTCCGGATGATCAAACACGGGGAGACCGAGCAGTTGCAGGAGGGACTGCATCTGCAGCTGGACCGCTTTCCGGAGGGTCGCATCACCCGGGATGGCCGGAGGCAGCTGGAGTATCTGACGGTGAGTCTCGTCAACACCTTCATGATCGCCGCCATCCAGGGCGGGGTGTATCCGCCTCAGGCCAACGCTGTGGCGGATCAGGCTCTGCGCCGTCTCAGCCAGGCACGGAACCCTTCCGAGTTTCCGGAACTGGTGCGGGTCGCGGCGGTGCGTCTGTGTCAGATGGTGCGGCAAACGAAGGAGCAGGATACCGGTAATCTCCACGTGGAAAAGGCAAAGCACTATCTGGCCGATCATCTGACTCAGGAGATCTCCATGGAGGCGGTGGCGGAGGACGTGGGGCTCAGTCTCTATCATCTCAGCCATCTGTTCAAATCCCATACCGGTTCCACCATGCGGCATTATCTGGCGGATCTGCGCATCGAGGCGGCCTGCCGGCTACTTGCCTCCGATGATCTCGCCATCCCGGAGATCGCCTCTCTCCTGAGGTTCTGCGACCAGAGCTATTTCACCAGGGTCTTCCGGCAGCGCACGGGAAAGACCCCGGCGCAGTACCGGAACGAATACAGACGCTAAAAAACGGTGTGATCTCAATTGGAAAGATCACACCGTTTTATCATTCTCCTGCCTCACAGGATCACAAACCGCTTTCGGATCCTCTGTGCCACAGCTTCTCTCATCCCGGCTTCCTCTGCGAATCGGTCCCAGCCGGTCAGGCTGTTTTGCACCTCGTCAATGATTCGTTCCGCCTCTGACTTTTTCACTCCCATGTTCCTGGCGGCATTCAGCAGATCCTGACGGGTGATGGAATCCCGCTTGCCGTTGATACTCATCTGATGGGTGCCGGTCCACATACCGTGGGGATTGTAGGCATAGGTCACATCATACGCCGGTGCCAAGCTCCAATGTCCGGCATGATCCATCAGAAAAGAGATATTCTTCACATGATCATCTTGGTTTCGCGCCAGGACATTAAACACCATCCGGCGATAGAACTGACTGATCTCGGCATTGGAAATCCGAATCTGCCGCATGACCCGAACCGCCTGCTCATAACTGTATGCACCGGGAAGATTGAAATCGAAATGCGCCATGGCACCCAGACTCTGCATATGAATCTTTTTTCCGTTTTCCGGATCACGGTCGAATCGTCGAGTCATGAAATGGAAGCGGCCGTTTTCCTCATGCAGTCTGCACTCCGTCATCCGAATCCCGGCATCATCGGCCATCTTGGAATAGGCATATTCGATCTTTGTATGCTGGGGAGAATCCTCCCCCTCTTTATCTCCATTTCCACTGACGCCGTCAAACTTGATAAGCCAGTATCCATATCCTTTCCCGGCATCAATCTGACCGGAACGGATATCTCCGGTCTGCTCATTCCACGCGATGACAGCCTTTGCTCTGGCGCCGCCGGCAGACGTGCCGACTCGGATAATCTCCTGCATGGCACTCTCTCCCGCCTGGACATGCACATTCTCCCGGGATCGGAGGATCTCGGAAGCCAGATGCACCAGTTTATCGATATGGATGCTCTCTGCCTCGGAATCCTGCGGCCCTCGTGCCGGCAGAAATTCCAGCGCCCCCATCCCCCGGTTTCCGGTATAACAAAGCCGTTCTACCGGGTCGAAGGATTCCGGACTTCTCCCCTGACTGGCCAGCCACGCATCAATCACTGCATTGCCGAATTTATCCGGAAGACTGTCGGACAGCAGTCCGGGCAAGCCATGAAAGCTCTGTCGCGACAGTTGTGGAAACCGATAAACCTGCCGGGAAAGCGGCATCGCAATGGGTGCGACCTCAATTCCGGATGAAAGGAAATCCGAATCATATTCGAACGATCCGAGTCCGTCTGTCTCATCAAAGACGACCGTCCCGATCCTCGTACCCCACAACATCACTTCCGCTGCGGTCACTGTTCATCGCCCCACTTCCATCCGGAATCGGATTCCGGTTTTGTATTGGTGCGGCTTCTGACACGTTCCGGCTGCTTTCCATATTTTACGATCTGGCTGGGCCGAATCCCCTGTTCGGGGATCATGACTTCCAGGCTCTGCAACTGCCCCAGCTCACGGAGAACTTCAATAACGGTAGAAAAGGAGACATCCTTTCCGTTCTCAAGATTGCTGATCGTTCTCTGTGAAAGATTGGTACGCTCTGCCATTTCCTTCTGTGTTGTCTGCATGGAAATCCGTGCCGCTTTGATCCGGCTGCCCACTTCCTTCAGCACTTCATTCGTTGATGAATAAAATGTTATTTTCAAGATGATCACCTGCCATATCCCGTTCTGTATTATCATACCTTTTTCTTCGTCGAAATCAGTATACTATACCGAAAATTAAAATGCAATATTTTGCGTGTTATTGGCAATTATTCGCTATAACAAGTAATATTTTACGTGTTATCTCATACATTGGCAGCAACATATGGAACCTGCCCGAAATGATCTCCCTGCATTCCGGGGATTGTCAGGAGACGCGAATCCCTTTAAAATGAAGTTGGAAACCACTGGAAAACCGTTTTTGGAGGTATCAGCATATGGAACACAGAAGAAGATGGATCGGCCTGCTGCTGGCGGCCGTAATGATCCTGGGATGCTGTTTCATCAGCGGCTGCGGGAAGACGGAGGAAGCCGGATCTTCCGATTTCATCGAATCCGATGACGCTTCGGATTTCGTCCTCCTCAGCGAGGCGGTCCCGGACGCCATTCTGGAGATCCGGTACTATTCCACCTACAACTTTGTGGGCGACCGCATCGAGGGATACGAGGAGCCGGTGGCTCTTCTGACCAAAGAAGCTGCCGCTGCACTGAAGGAAGTCAGCGACGAGGTGATGGCAAAGGGGTACCGTCTGAAGATCTACGACGCCTACCGTCCCCAGGAGGCCGTGACGAACTTTGTGGAATGGGCAAAGGACACGGAGGATACCCGGATGAAGGAATATTTCTATCCGGATCTGGAAAAGGACGTGCTGTTCCCCCAGGGCTATATTGCGGAGCACTCCGGACACAGCCGGGGCAGCACCGTGGATCTGACCCTGTTCGATATGCGCACGGAAAAGGAAGTGGATATGGGCGGCACCTTTGATTTCTTCGGAGAACTGTCTCATCCCGACTATACGGGGATCACCGAAGAGCAGTATGCCAACCGCATGATCCTGCGCGAGGCCATGATGGCCCACGGCTTCAAGCCTCTGGTGGAGGAATGGTGGCACTTCACTCTGGAAGACGAGCCCTACACCGACACCTATTTCACTTTCCCGGTAAACAGTGAGTCCGTGGCCTGAACCATGGACCAAAAAGAGAGATGACCCCGATCAGGTGGTCATCTCTCTTTTCACATATCCGGTTTCATTTCCAGCGGAAATTCTTTTTTCCCGCTCCGATCTCGAAGTGATACCGGACGATGCCCAGATCACAGGCGGCATAGGGGCCGATCCCTTTCCGGAGGGACACGGTATCCCCCTCCCGGTGCAGGGTGAATTTCTGCTGATTGGTGGCGGTGGGGGCCAGCAGTGCCGCCTCCACACCGCTGCGGAACCATTCCGGAGAATCCTCCGCCGCGTTGGATACGGCCTCCGCTGTTTTGGATTTCCGCGGTTTCCCCTCATGGGTGCCGTAGCCGATGGCGATGACGATCCCCAGTTTCTCTCCCGGCCCTACCACGTAGGTGTCCGGGATCTTTTTATAGGTCAGGGCCACCCAGCAGGTGTTGAGTCCCAGCGTCTGTGCTTTGAGAACGATACGCTCTCCGTAATAGCCGCATTTCTCCATCAAATCCCCGTCTTTGGGACCGATCATGGCCAGATAGTTCTCAACTCCGCTGAAGCTGCCGTAATGGGCCAGGGTACTGTCGAAGGCCCGGGGCTCGTTCCGGATGAGCTGGATATGGAGCCCCCCTTCCCGGTTGCAGGCGGCGATCTCCTCCTCCAGTGCTTTCAGCACTTCCCCTTCGATGGGACGGTCGGTATAGTTCCGGACGGAATGACGCGCCCGGATGGCTTCCATGAGATCCATTTTGGTTCTCCTTTCTCAGCGCCGGCGCAGCAGCGTACGGTCCGGCACCTTGATATCCACGGAAAAGAGGATCTTCAGCACCCAGACGAGTACCAGGAGCACCGCGATGGGGATGACGCAGGAGGTGATGATCAGCGCCGCGATCTGGTCCACCAGACGGTTCAGCAGATCCTTCCCTGCCTCCACCTTCTCGCTGACGGCGCCGCTGACGGTATCTGCCGCATCGCTGGCGGTCTGGGCAATGTTCTCCGCGGTATCGGTAATGAACCCGGTGATGACGGACACGATGTCCTGAGCCGTCTCCGGTTTCTGGCTCTCCGACGGTTCGGGAGTGGTCTCCGCGGGGAGGTATTCCTCCGCCACCTGCTCCGTCTCCGCTTCCGAGGGAGCCAGGATGTTCTTTTCCACCGCCTGGGACAGTTTCACGCTGAAGGGCACCACCAGCAGGAGCACCAGGCCGAAGATGAGCAGTTTCTCTCCTGCCCGCTCCAGCCGGTCACCGAATTTCCACAGTCCCAGGATGATGCACAGCAGTGCGAATGGTATGAGGAACTTCAGAGCCGCCGTACCGGCCACCGCCGCCAGGAACTTCTCAAAGTAGATGGCCGTGAGTATCACGGTAAAATATCCCGAAAGCCGGGCCAGTTCCTCGGCGATGGGAGTCCCCGCATCCCCCGGCAGTGCGGTGATGGCTACGCTGGAGGCGGCAGCCGCTGCCGCCAGTTCCATCACTTCCGTCCGCTTGCCCGTGAGATAGTCGGCAGAGGACGTATTGTTGTCCATGGCCCGGGGCGACAGGATGAATCCCAGAACAATCGACAGGATGATGAGTCCCACACATATGATAACGCGGATTTTCGTGCTTTTTTCCATAACAAACACTCCTTTATCCGTTTAAGAGGATGATCCTCTTCCTATTCTGTAGCCATTATACCACAAGTCGTCATCCCTCCAAATCTTTCTGTTTTTATCCTCTTTCAGAGTGTGAAACGGTATAATTTCAGCCTCCAAACAAATGTTAATTCATTTTCATCTTGAAATAATTGGGATTTCTGATAAAGTTAACCATAATTAAAATTATATAAACTTCATAACACAAGGAGATTACAACATGAATGAAACAGCCCCCCTTCATTCTCTCCCTTCCGTGGAGCGTCCCTGGCTGCGTCACTATTCCCCCGAGGCAGTCAGCATGGAGATCCCGGAGCGGACCCTGTACCGCTTTATTGAAGAGAAGAATGTGGACTATCCCGAAGGTGTGGTTTTCCGCTATTATGGCAACGTCATCACCTACGGAACACTGTTCCATGAGATCCGTCGCGCCGCCCGCGCACTGAAAAAAGCCGGTGTCAAAGCAGGAGATCTGGTGACGATCCAGTCCATGCATACTCCGGAGACCATCTATCTCTATTACGCCATCAACTATCTCGGAGCGGTGGCCAACATGGTCTATGTGACTCTGCCTCCCGCAGAGATCCGTCAGGGTCAGGAAGTGACAGGATCCAAAGTGTACTTCATCATGGACAAGGCCGTCCAGGCAGTCATGGCCGCCGGTCTTCCCGAGGACGTTACCGTCGTAACGCTTCCGGTCTCCGATTCCATGGCAGAGCCGGTGCGCACCGGTTATCGGGCGCAGAACCCTGTCCCCGAAAACCCCTATACCACCTACGCCCAGTTTGTGGAAGCGGCGGAAAATGAGTCCCTTCCGGAGCCGGCCACGGATGCACATGCCCCGGCTGTCATCGTTTACACCAGCGGTACCACAGGAGAACCCAAGGGCGTCGTGCTGTCATCCCACAACATCAACGCCATGGTGGTGCAGTATCTCAACGCCGAGTTTCATTTTCAGCGGGGAGAGACCTATCTGGACATCCTCCCCACATTCCTGGCTTACGGCACCGGCATGCTTCAGCTTGCCGCTTCCACAGGGATCGAATCCACTCTGTGGCTCTCCATGGATCCTGTAGAGATTGGCGGAGAATTCAACCGTCTGAAACCCAACCACTTTGCCGGCGCAGCAAGCATGGTGGAAGAGATCATCAAGCAGACTACCGGGGACCTGTCCGGTCTTATAAACTTCACCGGCGGCGGTGAATCCCTTTCCCCGGAGCGGGAAGCGGAACTCAACCAGTTCCTGAAGGATCACAATGTACCGGAACATGTGAAATTCTGCAGTGGATACGGCATGAGCGAAGTAGCTTCCAGCACCTGTGCCAACAGCAACAAACTGTACCGGAAAGACAGTCTCGGACTTCCTCTTCCCAAGACCAACGTCAAGATCGTAGATGAGGATTCCGGAGAGGAACTTCCCTTGGGCGAAGTGGGTGAGATCTGTTTCTGCACTCCATGTGCCATGCTGGGCTACTACAAAAATGAGGAAGCCACCCGGGATATGATCGAAGTGGATGAAAACGGAGACCGCTGGGTCCATACCGGCGATCTGGGATGCATGGATGAAGACGGGTTCCTGTTTTTCAAGGGAAAGCTGAAACGCATTTACATATGCATCACTCCTGAAAACGGAGCCATGAAGTTCTTCCCCGCGCGTGTGGAGGATCTTGTCGATACCGATCCCGGTGTGGAACGCAGCGGCGTCATCGCGCTGCCGCATCCCAGCCGGGGCAATGCGCCGGCGGTGTTCCTGACCCGGGCGGAGGGATCGAGCGAATCCGACAAAGATCTGATTGAGCGGATCCGGTCGCTGATCCGTGACAATCTTCCGGATTACTATGAACCGCTTTTCATCCGGGTCATCGACAACATGCCCCGCACTGCCAGCGGTAAGGTAGACTACATCTGTCTGGAACAGAAAGCATCCGAATAACGATTACCAACAGCAAATTGGACGGATCGTCACGAAATGTGACGGTCCGTCCTTTTCATATCCGAACTATGGATGATTTTTCAGTTTTCTTCCACGGACAGCTGCGCGCCGTCGGCGCCGATGGTGACGATCTTCAGGGGGATGTCCTTGCCGGACTCCGCAAGAGCGCTGTACACCGCGTATTCCAGCCCTCCGCAGCAGGGTACGAACATCTTCGCCACGGTGATGGAGCGGATCTCATTTTCCTTCAGGATCTCCGCCAGTTTCTCCGCCAGATCGTGCTCCGGCTGTTTGGGACACGCGATGACGGTGGTGTGTCCCGCCACGAAATCCCGGTGGAAATTGCCGTAGGCATAGGCGGTGCAGTCTCCGGCGATGAGCAGGTCGCAGTTGTGGAACACCGGGGAGGAAGCGCTTACCAGAAACAGCTGTACCGGCCAGTTGTCCAGGGCGTTGGGGGCCTCTCCTTCCGCCGCCTGCAGGGTCTCCTCGGTCTTTTTCCGTTTGGCTTCCAGCACTGCCTGCTCGTCGTAGCCGGGAGCTTCCCGCATCTCAAAGGAGATGGCATTCATGGGACAGGCCGGAAGGCAGTCTCCCAGTCCGTCGCAGAAGTTCTCCCGCATGAGCTTCGCCTTTCCGTCCACGATATCGATGGCGCCCTCATGGCAGGCATCGGCGCACAGGCCGCAGCCGTTGCAGCGCTCTTCGTCGATGACGATGATCTTTCTCAGCATAGTATCTCTTCCTTCCTCCCGGCCCGTTCCGCCGGAGCAGCATTCTTATTTACGCCGCTATTGTATCAGACGGGATTGCTCCTGTATGTGGTCATGACCACATTTTCGACGTTTTTTCATCCGTCCCCGGACTATTTACGCGCCCGCAGGATCTCCCGGTCGATCATGGACAGACGGGAGGATACGTTGATGAGCGTCAGCGGCAGCACGAACATATCAAAGGCGGTGATGAGGAAATCCGTGAGGATGTCGATGGCCAGCGCCACCGACAGCGCTTCCGCGGGGATGCCGATCTGGGCAAACAGGACGGTATAGGCCACGGCTCCGCCGCCGGGGATCGGCGGCATGGCGATGGCGACGATGGCGGCGATGAACACCGCCGTGATGATCCAGGTGACCGAGACGGCGATGCTGTACTTCGACGCGAAATAGAAGACCAGGATCACAAAGTAGATGGCAGAGATGGGCTTGTGGATGACCATGCCCAGCGGGATGCCGAAGCTGCTGAGGGAATTGGAGATGCCGTATTTCTTCTCACAGGCGGTCATATTGCTGGAGAA
>Ga0326511_10002929_pt1 | contig 13799 bp, 39 predicted proteins | sample 0_2496_0518_D_FD_203701 | JGI IMG/M metagenome (GOLD analysis project Ga0326511, IMG submission 203701) | Bovine rumen microbial communities from UC Davis, California, United States - 0_2496_0518 | ecosystem: Host-associated > Mammals > Digestive system > Stomach > Rumen | place: USA... | reverse complement strand
TGCCAGACGACCTCCTGGACGAGCGTGTGTACCTCGACGTGCCCTACGACTCGGACCTTCAGGAGGGGTCGCTGGCCTTCGTGGACGGCATCGAGCCGTGGTACGAGGACAAGCCAGCCGACAGGTCGCTCAACCCGCTGGCTCTGACGATTCCCGGAAAGGAGCACCGCGATTGGTAATCGTCGATGCACTCACGCTGCTGATACTGCTCGGCTGGGTCTGCTGGAAGCTATTGCAACTACTGGTGCTCGCGATCGTTTGGATATGGAAGGAGTTCTTCGATGACTGACGACAAGTGGTACCGCATCCAACCCTACATGAAGTCCAACCGCGCCTACTACGAGAGCCTGAAGCCCGACTACGAGGGCTGCGAGCTGACGGTGAGCGCCAACGTCTGGGAGGAGCGCAGCTACGACTACGTGGCCCACTGGGACGGCGAGACGTTCGACAACCTAGAGACGGCGGCCGACTTCTGGGACAGGTGGGAGCCTGACCCCGACGATGTGCGCAAGGCGGTGCTCGATGCCCACGAGGACGGCAGCAGCTGGCACTACGAGCTCGAGATTGCGATATGGGACGAGGATGGCGAGCTCGTCTCCGACGACTACTTCTGGACCCGTTACGTGGAGGTGTAGCGATGACCTACCTGAGTGACCTCGACAAGTGCCCCGAGTGCGGGAGCATCCACATCCACGTCGGCGACCTCGAGCATCAACCGGGCCTGCGACAGGTGACGCAGCGAGTCGAGTGTGACGACTGCGGTGCCGTGTGGGTGGACGAGTACGACTACATGAGGACGGACGTGGTGAACACGGGCTACGGACCGAAGGAAGAGGTGCCGCCAATCATCCAGCAGATGTTCGACTGGATGGCTGAGGGCAACGAGGGCGTGTTCGTCCCTGACTTGGAGGCGTTGCGATGAGCCTGTACGAGCTGATGGAGATGACCAACAGCGGAACGGTCGTAAGGGTGACGAACCTCGACGGCATCGGCGGCGGCCGCATGGTCGCCCGAGAGAGCGACTGCTGGACGCCGCCCGACGTGATGGACGAGCTCGGTGCCGAGCAGTTCCACGTCGTGAAGATAGGCACGACGGAGAAGGGCAACCTCGCCGTGTGGGTGAGGGAGTACGACTTGGAGTGCGAATGAAGATATCAGACATGATGCTGGCAACCCGCTACGTGATGAACAAGCTCGGCTACTTCGCAGGAGGGCCGTGCTACGACGAGGATATGCCGGCCTACGTCGCCCCGATTGGGGAAGCGTGCTACGTGGACGAGCCTACGTGGCTGGTGGTCGCATCCATCGACGGCCACTGGTTCTGCGAGGACACGAACGGCAAGGGCTCATGGGATGGAGAGACGCCGCAAGGCGCTCTCGACGAGTGGTTGAAGCAGGAACGCTACTAGGGAGTGACGACATGAAGGTCATGTTCCATGACAGCCCGACCTGTCCTAAGTGTCACGGAGAGAACGTCGAGGGCGGCTTCATCGAGATAGGCATGGACGGCGATGGACAGGTTGCGTGGCAGACGGTGCGGTGCAACGACTGCGGGTTCAAGTACGTGGACGTGTACCGCTACCACCACAGCGAGGTTTACGAGGAGGAGTAACGACATGGCGCAATGGTTCATGACCACAGTTGAGCCTGACTACATGAGGACGCTCAAGATTCGTGAGCAGCTGAACGATTTCCTTGCGGCGGTCGACACCGTCTGTGGAGAGTGCCTATGTACGGACGGCGACGAGTGCGAGCGATGCCGCGTGCAGGAGACGGCTGACAGAGTGACAAGGCTTGCATACGAGAGCATGGGACAGGAGTAACGACATGGCAACCAAGTGCATCAGCTACAGCGTCACGCTCTACGCAAACTTTGAGATCGAGTCGGACTCGGACGAGGAAGCCATGAAGGTGGCATGGGAGCTACTCGATAACGACGAGTTCCGAGAGAACCACATCCTTCCGGCGCTTGACGACCCGTTCCAGTGGGCCGACGCAATGGACAGCGCCAAGGTCGAGGTACTGGGATGCCCCGATTACTGCGAGGGCGAGCCAGAGTACACCCGCAAGGACATTGACGAGATACTCGGGAGGTAACGACATGGCAGTCTATCGAGTTGACTTCATCTTGAGTCTCTACCACACGGAATACGTCAACGCAGCAAACGCCGAACAGGCGAAGGAGCTTGCCGAACGCATGGTCGATGACGACGGGTTCCTTGACGACCTGTTCGCCGCATATGACGACCCTCAGCAGACCGACTGGCTTGGTGAGAACGTCGAGGTGTCCGTGGACGACTACGTGGACGATTGCTGGGAGCCGACGGTGAACGCAGACGGCAGCAAGGTAAAGGAGTAGAGAGATGGCACATGTAATCATGCCCCTGCTCGAGACGGACGAGGTTGAGAACATCCTCAAGTGTCGGTACGAGGGTGACGAGAACTGCGACGCAATAATGAAGCTTCTGATGGCTCGTGCCGAGGATGGCTCCATGTTGGACTTCCTCTACGAGACCTTCGATACATGGTCCTTCGAGAACTACTGGTCGGAGGTCGAGCAGGCAGTGTTCGACTGGGCTGACGACCTGCTCGAGCAGGCCAACAACACGGATAGGGAGTAGCCGTGCACATCTTGGTCGAGGTCGTTGACTACTTCGACGGCGAGCGTTCGGTGCAGCTCTGCGGCACCTACGAGGACTACGAGGACGCACAAAGGGTCATGTACACGCTGTACAAGGACGAGCTTGCGTCCGACAACGAGTACGACGAGGACTACTGCCACATCAACAGCAACTTCGCCACGTGTGGCGGCGAGGACTGGTTCCCACGGGTCATGTCCTGGTACCTGTTCGACAGCGACAACCCGAAGGTCATCTGGTAGGAGGAGCCATGAAGGCATACGAGTTCAACGTATACGGTAACGATCTGCGTGAGTACATGGAGGGCCACGACGAGCTCGACAGGCTGTCCGACGAGTCATACGAGGTCGTGACCAACGCAATCATCGCAGAGTCAACCAAGCTCGTGCCCTACGTCTGCGGGCTTGACGGCACCAAGTTCGAGCACTTCTTCATCAACAGCACGTGGTACGACGACCTGCAGGAGGTCATGTGCCAAGCCATTGACGCCTTCATCGAGCAGACGGCCGAGGAAATCATCAACAGCGGCGAATACGAAATCACCTACCGAGAGGACTAGGACATGCTGTGCATGATAAAGGTCGGGATAAAGACCACCAGCTACTGCGACGTCACCATCGACGCACCTGACCTCGACAACGCCGGAGACGTGGTCAAGGCCCTCTACTACAACAGCCCGACATTCCGAGACTATCTGCGCAGGCACGGCGTCACTGAGCGAACGGAGTACGAGCTGATGGAGGGCGACAACATCGGCAGCAAGTCGCCGACATTCAACGACTTGGTCATGGAGCACATGACACGAGAGGCCCTGATGAACTACATCCGCAAGTCCAACTAGGAGAGACACATGAGCATCTGCAGCTATTGCAACTTCGACTGCTGGTATCCCATCGACACCGAGACCAACGACTCCAAGTGGCTCTTGCCCGAGGAGCAGGACGGCCGCATGCACGTCGAGGCAGACTGCGAAGGGCTGTACAGCGACAGCTTCCTCGACGATCTCGTGGACCTGTTCGGAAAGCCACTCGACGAGGTACCGGGGCTTGAGCTCGAGGCCTTCTACCAGTGCTATGACGACGACGGATGGCAGTGCATCCTCACCATCAAGGATGGCAAGGTGACGTGCCAAGAGACGGTGCTCGTCTGGCAGGAGTGCACCCTCGACAGCACGCCAATCAACATTGGCCACAAGAGGAACTAGGAGACGACATGCCGCTGGACGAGGAAGGCTGGGCACTCACTGACCGCTGGTGGTGCGAGGAGACGAGCACTTGGTACCCGGTGGGCACGACAGTGTGGGAGATTCGCAAGGACATGGAGGGCTAACGATGTACGTACTGGTCTACGCACCGCACGGAATCGTCGGCGAGGATGGCAGCTGGGCAGAGGCGTTCGACAGCCACGAGGAGGCGCACGAGAGGATGAGGGTGTGCGTCTACTCGTATCCCGAGAGAGACAGCCTAAGCGAAGTCGACATCGACGAGTGGCACGCGACGACATACGTAAGCGACCCGGATGGTCCCGAGTGGCACATCTACGAAGTCTAGGAGACGGACATGGTAATCGAGTTCCCTGACGAGCTGGTGAAGAAAGTTCTCCTCCCCAACCTCCGCCACATGAGGGAGATGTACGAGGACGAGGACCGAGACGACTGGTGGGAAGCCGATGACGTTGCACGAGACGTGGCAGAGCTCGTGCTCGATAAGATGGAGGCGGCATGCGAGGAATAGCTGACGGCATAAGGCACGGCGAGGAGTGGTGGAACCCTCTCACAGACGAGTACGTGTTCCGTGACCACCAGTACGACAGCGAGGACGAGTGGCGCTGGCGTGGCGTGTGGGACGTGTGCTGCCTGACCAAGCTCGGCGAACCTGACGACAGCGACCTCCCCTCCCCTCTCAACAGGTACGACCCGAACAACGATACCGACGTGCAGATCGAGGACATAGCAAGGCGAATAGAGCGTGAGCCAGGATGGCAGCGCGTCTAGGAGCACGGCACGACGGCCCACTGGAAACAGTGGGTCTTCTTGTTAGGCAGGCTTTTAGAAAGGGCAACGACATGCAGTACACGAATGTGAAGCTGCCAGCCAGCGTGATGTTCATGGACACCGACGACGATGTGCAGGCAATGCTCGTGGCGTTCGTCGGTCACGAGTGCGAGCTAACCGACATCGCTGCCATAGGCAGCTCGGCCTATGGCCCGTGGGAGGAGGGCGATATCTGGTACGAGGACGGCGGGTCAGACTACGCGCTTCATTACGACTTCTACTACGACTTCGACCGAGAGGCTGGACGAGTGTTCCGCTACGAGATAGAGAAGCTCAACTAGGAAAGGGCAACGACATGTACCAGTACAAGGAAATCGTATTCGTAAACTGCATCGAATACAGGGACGGTGGCGTCGCCTGCATGATGGACCCGTTCGTGCTGACGACGTACATAGGCAAGCACACCATCGGATGTGAGATCACCATGTTCGGCGAGCGCCATGGCGTCGGCATTGTGACCCCTAAGAAATACATAGGCGGCATGTCAGACCTCAACATCCTGCACCAAGAGGCCATGGCGAAGAACCTCCGAGAGGACGATGTGTCGTACATCGACCTCGAGTACCACGACTACGAGCAGTACATGAGCGAGCACGAGTAGAGAGGGCAACGACATGGCAGTTTACGAGCGTTACTACGAACTCACCATCCCCGGCAGCATCCAAATCGTGGCAGACAGCGCAGAGGAGGCCGAGGAAATCTTCAAGCGCCTAGAGACTGGCGAGAAGGCATGGTACTACCTCCATGACGAGGTGTACTACAGCATGGGCGAGTACCTCTGCAACAACGAGAAGGAAATGATGGGCGAGATCGTCCCGATAGATGGTGTCGAGGAACTCGACTGGGACGAGGAAGACACCCTCGACCCCAGCAGCTATCTGCAGTAGGAGGAACGACATGTACGAAGGAATGAGCCTTCTGATGATCGCTGAAGCGAAAGCAGGAGAGGTTGCGCTGACGACGGTCAAGAGGGCGCTTGCGAGCGTGAAGGACATGGAGTCCTTCCACAAGATTCTGATGTTCGACAACCTGCACAAGGTGGGGCATCAGCTCTCGAACATCCACGGCACCTACTTCGACTCCATCGAGCGCAACTTCATAGCTGCGGTCGTGAACGACACCATGGACTGCCTTCGCAGGATGGGCTACCGGGACGTCGAGTGCCATAAGGCCATGGATGGCGACGTGGTCTTGGGATACGCAATCGAGTTCAACGAACCCTTCAGCTACACGGTCTAAGGAACAGGCATGTACGAGGATCGCAAGGAAGGCTTCACCACGACGTTCTGGCAGGACTTCAGCATCGCCGACATGTTCGGCATGGCTGCGGTCAAGGACACCTACAAGCGTGCGTTCCGAGAGTGGAGGGACAACTACCTCTACCTCACCGACTTGGTGGCAGTGCTCAACCACAAGCTGTGGCAGCACTACCAAGCGGGCAACGAGCCCTTGGCACGACTGTACAACGACCTGTGGCAGGAGGCGCAGTCATACGGCTACGAGCACCTGCAGGGCGAGGAGCTCGAATACTTCTGGCGAGTGCTCGACTAGGAGGCAAGCATGGACAGCATGATGGAACGACTCGAAACCCTACCAGAAACCTACTACGACGTGACCCTCTTCCACGACGGCGAGGAGGATGGCACCACGGTGCTCTGCTACGGGTCCTTCCTCGACGTGGCGTCCACGATGGACTGCATAGCAGAGGGATACGACACCGCATGCATATCGGTGTGCGGCCGTGACCTCGCCTACTTCGGGCAGCTCACGTGGTTCGAGTACGAGGTGCTGATTGACAGCGACGGGCTCGACGAGGTCGAGCGAGAGCTCAACTAGGAGGCAGGCATGGACTACGTGGTCTACAAGAACGACCTCATGGCACGACAGATGGGCGACAAGTACTTCCACGAGATGGATGGGGATGGCGAGTACCTCGGCGTCTTCAAGACCCTCGACGAGGCCAAGTCCTTCGTCGATGGGTACGACCTGCCAGAGCCCGAGATCGTCCGCACAAAGAGGGGCCTCGACACCGTGCTCTACTCGGAGCTTGTCGCCTACGAGGACGACGACGCATCCGAGGAGGCCTACTGCAGGACGGCCATGACGGACGGGCTAATGGCGGCAATGATGCTGCACCAATGGCATTACTGGAAGTTCCTCGACCACGAGGAGGACTACTACCCGACCCTGCAGGACTGCCTGAAGGACTAGGAGGAACGATGGCATACGTCAAGAACACCGACACGGGAGAGGTCGTCGAGATTCGCTGCATGGTCGACGGCGTCGACACAATGGGCGACATGCTGGGCGAGAGCGGCGTGCCCTATGACGACGGCTGGCTGCTCGGCACTGGCGACATTGGATGGTGGCGCGACTGGGCAAGGCGCGAGGAGCTCATCTACGACACGCTCGAGGACGCCGACGACGAGCAGACGAAGGCCTACATCGAGGCAACCGGGCGCTGGACTGGCGACTTGGGCGAGTTCCAGCTCGGCCTAGCCAAGGCATTGGGAATCGAGGGGTAGGATTGAGGTACGAAATCGACATAGACAACGAGAGACGGGTGATGGTGGCCGTCGAGAAGGCCACCCTCGACCACATCATGAGAGTCGCGAAGATATTCGACGACAACTCCGACTGGCCCAACGGCAAGTCGGACGTGGGAATCGGCATCAGGTACGCACTCAACGCCCTCGGGCTTCTCGACGACGACAACGAGCCACTTTGGAGGTAAGGATGGCACAGCTACTGGAATTCAAGCCGATGGCAGCAAAGGACGAGCCAGAGGAGGAGCTCGCCGACCCGAAGGACACGCTCGACGCCCTCGAGCAGGTGGAGATGTGGGCTGAGATAGCCATGGACGGCTTCCCGTCAGGCTCACTGCAGGAGACGGCGCTCGTGAGGATAATCGAGGCCGCATCGGCGCTCAAGACGTGCCTGTGAGCCATACGACACGACGATTCATGTGACTACGGGGCCCGACGAGGGCCCCGACTCATGTCCGGAGGTGGTTTGCGTGAAGCTCACCGGATTCTGGGCGCTGGTGTGGTACCGACCGTTCGACCAGCCCGTGAGGAGGCAGATATGGGCCGACGACGGGAAGTGGTACGTCCGCAAGCGCAGCAACGGCGGGTTCATACCCATCGACAGCGCGAGCGGATGGGTGTTCGACGACGGTAGGTCGGATGCCCGCCTGTGAGCTACGAGTTCTCGAGGCCGTCGTTGTCGACGTGGTCGAAGAGCTCGCCGATTCGCTCGAGCGGGAACTTGTACCGCTGCCCGTCCGAGATTCGCTCGGCAATCTCGTACTCGTAGCCGCCGAACACGACGAACTGGCGGATCGGGATGAGGAGGTCGCCCTCGTGAAGCCCGCACTCGTGGTCGACCTTTGACTTCAGCATATGTCCTCCAACCGGCAGCCCAACGACTCGGCGATGAGACGCCACGTGTCCATCCTGCCCTGCGAACGACCCTCGCAGAGCCTCGAGACGGTCCTGAGCGAGAGCCCGGCCATCTTCGAGAGCCTGATGCGGGAGATTCCCCGCGACCTTATGTACGACTCGAGCTTCGTCACCTGCCTGCCTCCTTGAGCTTGGCTATTCCGACGGACTCGCACCAATCGAGCGCCTCGTCGCACATCCTGACGACCAGCGCCTCCGGTTGGCCCAGCATTGCCGCGACCTGCGACGCCGACCTCGCCTTGACGAACCTGAGACGCAGCGTCTCGGCTGCCTCGGACGCACCGAGCGCCTCCATGCCACGCAGGAGCTGCTCCGCCTCGCCGATGGCCTGCGACGACGACTGACGTATCGCACGGGACTCGTCGGCCTCCCAGTCGAGGAGGTCGTCGACCTTCCGCATGGGGTCGAGCATGGAGCCGTGCGTCGACTCGCCGTATCCGTGGCCCTGCAGGCCTATGCGCATCCTCATCTCGTCCGAGCGGACATCGAGCTCCCTGAGACGAATCGCCGCCTCCCTAGCGGCGATGAAGACCTCCCGAGCGGTCACTCGGACGGCCTTTCGACGATGCGCGGCACTGGTAGGCATTCCGCCAAGCTTCCTCCGTTCTGGATAGGCGGCGACCCCGGAAGGTTTAAAGGAGTTTGCATGCATCAACAAAAACTCGACTGAGAATCGTGGGGCCGCCGCCGTTTAGAGACGGGTGGCGGGACGACTACGACTGAGAAGAGGAGGAAGACGCCTGGTGAGTGTCTTGTGTGTTCGCACGAACGCCCCGCAGGGTGGATTGTACGACGTGATGACGACGACCTCGCCAAAATCTCTCAAGCATGGTCAGATCGCACGACCGACGACCTCCGCCGACAACCTCTTTGCGACTGGGTCGGCCACGGCGTACACGTCGAGGGTCATTGCGGCAGACGAGTGCCCCAAGACGCTCGAGACGGTCTTCACGTCGACTCCGGAGGCTATCGCGACGGTCGCATAGGTGTGGCGGAGGTCATGGAACGTCGGAGGGGTGCCGAGGACGCCTCTCAGGCCCTCCAACTCGCATAGCGACGACCATTTGCGGCCGACGACGACGGGGTCAGCCCATTTGTCGGTCCCAGTGAGGAGAAAGGAGCCCTTTTGCAACGAGTTAGAGTCAACCCACCGCCCGATGGCCAGAGAGAGCGGCTCGGGCAACGGAAAGTCCCTCATGTGGCCGTTCTTGGCGTCCTTGAGGTACGTCTGGCCCTTGGTTCGGCCCACGGAGCGACGAACCCAGCCGATTCCGGCCTCCAAGTCGAGGTCGGACGTCCGAAGTGCGCAAATCTCGGCCTCTCGGAGCCCAGCGTAGAGCGCAAGCGCCGCAGCGACGGTAATTTGGGTGTTCGACGACGAGATTCGTGCCTTCAGGCGCTCCCTCTCGTCGGCTGGCAGGAAGTTCTTCTGCCCGACCCTCACCTTGGGCCTTCCGACGCCCACGAACGGGTTGTCGGGTGCCTTTCCGCGCTCGACAGCCCACTCCATGGCGCTTCTGATGGTGACGAGCCGCTTCCGAACCGTGCTCGGAGCCCTTCCTTGGGCAATCATGGCCGCCACGGCGTCCTCGACGTCCCATTTGGACGGGTTCTCGGGCAACGACGACCACGACCTGACCGACTTGCGGTAGTCGTCGGCCGTCGATGGCTCCAACGAGCCAAGGAGCACCCTGCGGTCGACCCATTCGAGCCCGATTTCGACGACGTTCATAGATTCGCGGGTGAGTTTATGCGATTGATGCCGGATTTCATCCAAAAGAGGGCCTCGGACGACGACTTCGAGACCCTCGCAGGTAGAACATGGTGGGCCCAGAGGGATTCGAACCCCCAACCCAGGGATTATGAGTCCCCTGCGCTAACCGTTGCGCCATAGGCCCCGCATAACCTGCGAGCATTATCGCATATTGAGCCCGCTTCCCCCCTTTCTACACGAAACCGTTCACCAATCGGCGAACGGTACCCCTATCTACCTGCGATTTTAACGAGTTTCTTGCGTAATCGCAATACGGAATTGCACCCTCAAAACTGGCGCTCTCGCAACGACGAGGGCGCTTTTCTTTGTCATCCGAAAATTGACTGGTGCAAGGGAGGAGGTGCGCAAATGACTGACTTCGAGACCGAAATCAGGGTCTACAAGGCCCGCTACCAAGCGACCGACAGGTTCTTCAGCGACCTGCTGGGCGTCGACCCGTCCACCTTCATCCAGAAGAAGAAGGGTCGCAGGGCCTTCACCCCATACGAGCTCTTCCAGCTGTCAGATGCGCTTCAGATCGACCCGAGGACCCTCTACGAGATGCTCCCCGAGGTCAACAGGACACCCACTTCGCACAGGGGGTAACGACCCCCGCTGCTCATTGACAATCGCCCGCTCCCGAGGTGGCACCGACGGAGGCGGAGGCATGGAAATAGCAACGAGACACGGCAAGGGACGATTCCCCGACGTGCGGTGGCTGCCAGATGGCGGTTGGCTGCGATGGGGTCTAGCCGGGTGTGAGAAGAAAAACGAGGGCCCACACGGGAGGAATCTTGGCGGAAGAATCCCGTGCGGTGCCCCATTCAACGTGGCTCTTGACGAGCCATACGGAGGATACCACATGGAACAGATGAACCTGTTCGAGGAGTCGGGTGACGAGCTCACCGAGAGGGCGAGGGCGTACTTCGACGAGAATCCGGCCCTCCTCAAGGCCTTCGAGCGAGCTGCGGGAGTGATGCAGCGCCGCTACGGCAAGGTGTCGGCACGATTCCTGGTCGAGTTCGCCCGCTGGCTCAGGTTCATGGGCCCCCTCGGCATGGAGGAGCTGCTCGCCTGCTTCACGGGCATCGTGGTGCAGGGCGAGGACGTCGCCGCGATCCCCAACGCCTACTCGGCATACGTGACGAGGGTGCTCGAGGGCGACGGCTTCAGCGTGACGAAGGCCCGCTCGAAGATGGACGGCCATGTCTAGGCGGACGAAGGTCATGGAGCTCGGCAACGACGTGCTCTGGACCGACGGACGCGACTACTACACCACTTGGAACGAGCGCTTCCCAATGACCGACCTCGACGACCTCGGCCACGAGGTGCAGGTGCTCGACTGGGACGGCTCCCCTGCGAGCGAGGTCGTCTACCACACGAGGGTGTTCGGCGACGTGCACGACCGCAAGACGGCCATCAAGAAGTTCAGGGAATGGCATGAGCGGAGGTAGCGCATGTCGCTGCAGAAGACGAAGGGCACTCGGTTCGAGTCCGCCCTTGCGGAGTACGCGAGGATGCGGACGGGCGAGCCACGGATACACCGGGTCGTGCTCCATGGGAGGAACGACCTCGGTGACGTGGGCGACATACCAGCCCACGGGTTCACTGGCATAGCCGAGTGCAAGAACTACAAGCCGAGGAACAAGTCGGGCGTCCCTCCCAAGGGGCTGCTCGACAGGTGGATGGCCGAGACGTCGGCGGAGCAGAGAAACTCCGGCTCCGACTTCGCGCTCTTGGTCGTCCACAGGCCGATGAGGAGCGACCGCGACGCCGCTGCCGACTCATTCTCGGAGAACTGGTGCTGGCTCACGCTTCGGAGCCTCTACAGGGTGTCTGGCAGGAACGACGAGCCAGACAACCCCGAGGCGTGGGTCTGTAAGACGGTGGGCGAGGTGTTCGACCTCATCGTCGGGTGATTGTGCGTTTGCACAAAGGAGGAGAGATGGACGAGATTCAGGACATCGTCGACCGCATGGTCGTAAGGAAGGCGGTCATCGACGCGCTGACGAGCGAGCTCAAGGACCTGCAGCAGGAGTACCTCGAGCTCAGGACGAGCGACGGCGGCATGCCGAAGGGCGACAACTCGCAGTACGGCGAGGTCACCTTCTGCTACAACAAGCCGACCGACTCCGAGGTCGTGACGAGGTTCGTTGTCAACGACCCGGAGGCGCTCAAGGCTGACGACAGCGAGGACTTCGCGGAGAGCTTGAGGCGCTACCACGAGCGCGACCTTCCCAAGTACGCGGAGGAGCACTTCTACGAGACGGGCGAGGTGCTCGACGGCTGCGAGGTGCTGACCGAGGTCATACCTGCCAAGCCGAGGACGTTCCGCAACCTGATGGTCAAGCCCGACAAGGCAACGAAGCAGAGGGCCATCGAGTCCGTGAGCGGAATCACCGGCCTGCTGGGAGGTGAGTAGCGTGGAGGAGAAGAGCCTCGCATCCAAGCTGCTGTTCATACAGTCCGAGCTGAAGTGCCCCAAGGGCAGCTTCAACAGCTTCGGCAAATTTTACTTCCGCTCAACGGAGGACATCCTCGAGGGCGTGAAGCCGATGCTCCGCGACCTCGGCGTGCTCCTGCTCATAGACTACGAGCCCATCATGGTCGACAGCTGGCACTACGCCAAGTGCACGGTGGCCATCACGGACGGCGAGCAGACGATAGCGGCGCATGGCTACGCCCGTGAGCCGGAGGCCAAGAAGGGTGCCGACGAGTCGCAGATCACAGGCATGGCGTTCTCCTACGCCGCCAAGCGTGCCCTCGGGAACCTCTTCCTCATCGACGACACCAAGGACGCCGACGCCGACGGCGAACAGAAGCCGCAGCAACGACAGCAACAGCCGCAGCAGCGACAGCAGCCCCAGAAAATCAACGACGAGCAGTGGTCAAAGTTCATGGCCCTGTTCGAGAAGGTTGCGCAGGGCAAGGACCGCGACGCCCTCTGGTTCGCCATGAGCGGCAACGTGGGGTTCCAGCCGTCCAAGGACATGACGGTGCCCATGTGCGCCGCTGCGGTCAAGTGGCTGCACAGCCAAGAGTAAGGAGCCAATCGGAACATGGCTGTATTCAGGGTGCATAAGACCGACAACTACACGGTCATGTCCAACAAGCACCTTCGGGACCCGGCCCTCTCGCTCAAGGCGAAGGGCCTTCTCTCGATGGTCTTCTCGCTTCCAGACGACTGGAAGTACAGCATCAACGGGCTCGCGGCCATCTGCAAGGAGGGGCCAGACGCGGTGAAGACCGCGATAAGGGAGCTCGAGACCAATGGGTACGTGGTCCGCACCAAGGTCTTCCCCGACAAGTCGGAGAGCGGTCGCATCGAGTACCGCTACGACTTCTACGAGGAGCCGATGGGTGACGGAAAACAACCCCCCAAAAAACAACCCCTTGAATTTCAACCCCTTGAAGTTCAAGGCCTTGAAGTTCAGCCACTACTAAATAAAGAAGAACTAAGTAAAGAAGAACCAATTAAAGATAACCAAGAAGAACTCTTGTCGAGTAGCGCCGATTCGGAGCTTTCCGAGAAGGTCAGGGAAATCGTCTCCTACCTCAACGAGGTCTGCGGGACGAACTACAGGCCTACGACCGCAAAGACCAGGGCTCTCATATCGGCGAGGCTCAACGAGGGCTTCACCGTCGACGACTTCCGCCGCGTCATTGACGACAGGCACGCGAAGTGGTCACGCGACACGAGGATGCGCGAGTACCTGCGACCGGAGACGCTGTTCGGTACGAAGTTCGAGTCGTACCTCAACAGCCCCTCCACCGCATCTCGCCCAGACTACTCGATGTACAACTAGGAGGAACGAGTTGGAGACGATAGTCGAGCTGCTCAGAAGGCACGAGGCATTCGACCCGGCACACGACCACTACGAGGACGCGCCCAC
>Ga0326511_10002928_pt1 | contig 13800 bp, 14 predicted proteins | sample 0_2496_0518_D_FD_203701 | JGI IMG/M metagenome (GOLD analysis project Ga0326511, IMG submission 203701) | Bovine rumen microbial communities from UC Davis, California, United States - 0_2496_0518 | ecosystem: Host-associated > Mammals > Digestive system > Stomach > Rumen | place: USA... | reverse complement strand
GACAAGACTGCCCAATGGCAACCCAATGCACCATTGGAGAATTATAGAAACCTATTGCCAGACCGTTGGCAACCTTCCACAAAAGACTAACAAAACTGGGAAAGCCTCCTCTCTTGATCAGTTTTTTGTGGCAATACGTGAATACCGATACGCTTACGTCACAGCCACATCGCCGTTCAGTCCGAGGTCTCTGCCCACAGCACGTACTGTCCGAATGGCCGACTTCACCTTTCGTGCCGCATCCGGATTCACCTCGATGGCTCCCAGACTCTTGTTGGCACCACCATTGTATTTGCCCTGTCCCCAATCACAATACTTAGGATGGTCGCATACGGCCCAAGCAAAGCCCACAGCTGACGCGCCTTCTACAAAGCTGTCTTTGAAAGCTCCCCAGAAATAAGGCAGGTACATGCGTTTGTGCTTGTTGGCAGCTGTCAGTTTTCCACTGCTATAGGTGGCGTAACTGTTACTGTATGAGAATGTCACCAGCACAGGCACAGGTGACGAGGGATTGGCAGGATACACCAAATCGAGGTAGAGCCAGTCGCCCTCGCTGTTTTTATAGCCGTCAGGATAGTTGTAAACGGTCGGATCGTCATGATAATAAGGTATGTCACGACTGATGCGATAACCTTCCATCAGGATATACGACCTGCTGGGCGAACAGTCGCGTCCGCAAAACTTGCCACTTTGCAGACTGCTGTTAATGGCAATGATATCGCTGTTCAACAAAGGGGACACCGCATGTGAATCCTGTCCGTAGTCCAACTCTATCACTTGATAGCCTTGACTGCGCAACCACGCCACATCGTCAGCGTTGCTGTTTTGTCCGATCTTGGGAATAGGGAGGTTTTCCAGATAAACGATTGTCATCGGTTTCCCGTTGACATCCGTTGCTGCCGTACCTGTTGGCGCAGACGTGGTATAGGAAATCGAGCTTCCTGTAGCCGTACTCTTCCACGTGCCTGTTGCTGCCAACAGAACTGTTGTCATCATCCATAAAACCATCAAGGCAATTCTTCTCTTCATCATTTGTCTTATTCTTTTCTGACAATCGTGGAGCCGCAAACGGCTGCATCGCGACTGCTAATCTGTACGGCATAAACGCCAGCAGGAAAGGCACTTAGAGAGAACGTGACGTTTTGGCTTGCCGAAGGTATCGTCTTGCGTTGCAACAGGTCACCTTTCAGCGAGTAAAGGCTCACCTCTGCCGAAGTGGTCAGCGGTTGCACAAAATTCAATTCCAATACTTGTCCACGCAGCGTGAAAGTAACTGTTTGCGGTTGATGACGCGTGAGCTGGCCAACAGCCAGTCCCTGCATCTCTAACGCCTCCAACAAACCGCTGTACACATCGATTTCTCCATAACCGTAGTAGTTGTTGGGGTAGTCTATCGAGGGTTCGGTATGACGACTGGTCTTGGAGATAATCTCCATCACCTGAGCAGGAGTGAGCGTGGGGTTGGCTTGCAGCCATAGTGCAACGGTTCCTCCGACAACAGGTGAAGCCATCGAGGTACCACTGTTGATGGTCCAAGGATAGACGCGTCCGTTATAATTAAAATGTTTTACATCTGTCGAAGCTGACAAAGGGTTTCGTTCACGATAGAAACTATTGTATGAAGAGATGATGTTGAAGCCTGGAGCCATCACATCGGGCTTCATGCGATTATCCATTGTGGGACCTACTGAGGAATGAGGTTCGCGCAGTCCGTTGGTGATGGAGATTCCATTTACCCATTTGCCCTGATAGTTGAGGTAGCCCATCCGATAACAGGTCATGCCCACGCAGATAACAGCTGGCGCTGCAGACGGAGCATTGATGTTATGGGTATATTCACCCGCATTGAGTGAAAGATTGAGACTGTTGGTCGTAAGGATATTATATGAAGTGAAAAACTCCACCTGACTATCTGCACCTACCAGTTCGACAGACACTGGAACAGCGCCTATTTTCGTGGGATGGGTAATGAGCACCTCGTAAGCCTGCTCGTCAACATGGAAGGCTGAAGGATATCCATAGACAGTGGTGATGAAGTCGCCAGATTCGTGTTTGATGGTGTCGGCATACATCTCGTCTTCTGCTTCCAATATTTGTGCAGAAGAAATGGTGCGCACAACAGGCTCGTCGAAATAATAGGTGGTACGAAGCGTGAAAGGACCGTTGGCTTTCAGGCGAAACGTCACACGCTTTGCCGATGACGACAGGAAGGCTCCCTTGCTCTCTGTGCCGACAGGTTTACAGAAGTAACTTTTCACTTGTCCGTTGTTGCCTGCCGACGACACGATGATGCGTCCTGGACCTGTCATTTTTTCTAACACTTCATAGAAGAGTTGTGTGTCTTCATCGAGGTATTCTGGAGAGCCTTCGCTGAAAGAAATGACACACGGTTTGCCAACAGCTGTTGCATAGTCGAAGATATATTTGAACCCCAGCGCATCAGTAGCAGAGGTATATTTATAATAGTCTTCATAGTCAACGAAAACCGTATCGTTGGTGACGGCATTGGACACCAGACACAAATCGCTTTCCCACGCCAGGCCACGATAGTTAGTATCGTAACCGCTACCTGCGGCAATACCTGCCGTATGAGTACCATGAGCCAGTATCAGGCCGTCGCGCCCATGAGCATAGTCCAAGAGCTGCTGACGGGTGGTATATTCGGCACCCACATACATCGTTTTCTCCTCAGACAGCATATCCCACAGCCGACGAATACGGTAGTCGGTCAGGTCGGAGGAATAGAAGGTGGGATGGGTCAGGTCGAACCCTACATCCTGAATGCCGACGACAACTCCACGACCCGTATAAGCCTGGGGCAGCTGTGTGCCTGCATATACAGGCAGCGCATTGATGACGCTGGCTGTCGTGTCTGTATGCAGTTCACAGGGGGCACCGGCCTCGATGCGCTGAACACTCTCCTGCATGGACAAAGCATCGAGATTGCAGAGGGGAACGCTGATGATATAGATGTCATCGAAGCGAGCCAGTTCGCGACAATCATTCTCGCTGAACAAGGCGGTAGGATCACCTTCAACGCGGATAAACACACAGATTTCACGCCTGTCAGGTTCGGCTTCGCCCACATCGTTGCTCCCCTGCCCTCCTTCAGTGAGCCAAGGAACACGATGCCGATGGGATTCATGCTGAGCATGACGCTGGTCGATAGCTGCACGACGCACCAACGACGACATCTTCTGCCGTTGTCCCTGTGCAACGCAGGCCAAAGAAATGCTGATGATTATAATAAGGTGTAATAGTCGTTTCATCAGTTGGTTGTTTTTTGCGACGACAAAAATACACAAAAAACAACAAATCAGCAAAAAGAACGCGTTTTTTATTTCTGAGAGGGATGGGGAAAATAAAAAACCTCCCCATTGGAGGGGAGGTTGGAAGGATTTCTTATTTCAATCCACGGTTGGTGAAGGTTGCGTTCAGCAGCATCAGATAAGTTCTGTACTGCTTGGTATCCAATACCTGACGCATGTTGTAGAGGTTCTTCGTCACAGCCTTGTCGAGCATGCGCTGACGATTCTTCTCATTTGATACACCAGCACGTTTCAGATCATACTGGAACACATCATTAATTTCGCGAACAGCGTCATACTGACCGTTGTTCAGACTCAACACCTCGCCCAAACGATAGACATTAACGTCGAACACGTATGCCTCGATGTTGTGGTTTACTGGCTTCTTGTAGCCGTTCTCTGCAAATGTTGCGGTCATGCTGAGCACTGCCACAACGACTAAAAACAATCTTTTCATAATCTTTTACCTTTCTTTTTTTTAGGAGCCTCACGGCTCGTTCTACAATCTGTTAAATGTTATCCTTTTGTCTTTTCGACGGTGCAAAGATAGAGAGGTTTTGTTACAGACGAACGTTTTTCATCTTAATTTATGGAAAAAAGCGAGCTTTTTTGACGTAAATCAAAATAAATGGCCATTTCTGGACTTGCGAAACGGAGAAAGTTTCGTACCTTTGTGCCCAAATATAATATAAGGTATTGTAATATGGACAACAAGCACAAGTATATCAACGTGGTGTATCAACTTTACGCCATCGACGAAGACGGCACCAAGCATCTGATGGAAAAAGTTGAGGAAGACAGACCCTTCTTCTTCATCAGCGGTTTTGGTACGACGCTGGAAGCATTTGAGAAATATATCGAGAAACTGGACACAAACGAAACGTTTGACTTCACGCTGCCTGTAGAAGAGGCATACGGAAAATACGAAGAGGCACACGTTGTGGATATGGACAGAGAAATCTTTACCATCAACAACCACTTCGACCATGAGCATATCTTCAAAGGGGCGACGGTACCCCTGCAGAACGAGGACGGCAACCACTTCTGGGGACGTGTGATTGATATCACCGACGAAAAGGTGAAGATGGACTTGAACCATCCGCTGGCAGGTAAACCGCTGAACTTTAAAGGCCATATCGTTGAAAACAGAGACGCTACGGAAGAGGAAGTTCGGCACATGATAAAAATACTCAGTGGCGAAGCATGTGGATGCGGGTGCGGACACGATGACTGCGACTGTCACCACGATCACGACAACTGCGACTGTCACCACGATCATCATCACGGCGATGGCTGCGGGTGCGGGCATTGCCACTAAAATAATGCTCAATGCTTAATGCTTAATGCTTAATTGTAAATCATCTCCATGTCCAACACTTTCGGAAACATATTCAGACTGACCACCTTTGGCGAGAGTCACGGTGAGGCCATCGGAGGAGTTATCGATGGTATGCCGGCTGGCATTGAAGTTGATTTGGACTTCATCCAACAAGAACTCAACCGCCGTCGTCCAGGACAGAGTGCTATTACAACAGCACGCCAGGAAGCCGACCGTGTGGAAATCCTATCGGGTGTGTTTGAAGGGAAGACAACAGGCACCCCTATCGGTTTCATGGTCAGGAACACCAACCAACATTCTCAGGACTATGAGAATATGCGTTGCCTGTTCCGTCCTTCACATGCCGACTACACCTATTTTAATAAGTATGGCATCAGAGACCATCGTGGCGGCGGACGTACATCGGCACGCATCACCATCAGCCGTGTGGTAGCTGGAGCGTTTGCGAAGCTGGCTTTACAACAGAGCGGTATCACCATTCAGGCATACACCTCGCAGGTAGGCAATATCAAACTGGAAGGTTCCTATCAGGACTACGATCTCACACAAACAGAAAACAATGCTGTACGTTGTCCGGATGAGAAAACGGCCCAACAGATGGAGGCGTTGATTCTGCAAGTGAAGGAAGAGGGCGATACCATCGGCGGCATCATCAGTTGCGTTATAAAGGGATGTCCTGTAGGACTGGGAGAGCCTGAGTTTGGCAAACTGCACGCACAACTGGGACAGGCGATGCTGAGTATCAATGCCGTCAAAGGCTTTGAATATGGCGCAGGTTTTGAGGGTGTTACCCAACGAGGCAGTGAACAGAATGATGTGTTTGTGCCTTCATCTGATTCTGCTCATCTCAAAACCCTCACCAATAACAGCGGAGGGATTCAAGGTGGCATCAGCAACGGGGAAGATATTTACTTCCGTGTGGCATTCAAACCTGTTGCCACCATTCTACAAGAACAAAAGACTGTTGACTTGGAAGGAAATCCCACAACGCTGAAAGCTCGCGGGCGACATGATCCGTGTGTTTTACCTCGTGCCGTTCCTGTTGTGGAAGCAATGGCTGCGATGGTGATTTTGGACCATTTGATTCTTAAAAATAAGTCAAAATCGAATATATAATACATAAAAATCTAAAAAAATCGCATTTTTGATAAAAAAATCACGAAAAGTCACTTGTATTTCAAAAATAAGTTGTACATTTGCACACAATGAAAGCTCAGGGTTTGTGAAAATCCCTTTCATTTAGTTAAGTCTAGTTTAGTTTTTGTGTTGGTTGAGGGCTACCAATTGGTAGCCCTCATTTTTTTTCTCATCCTTCCAGACATCCGATGATTTCAGTAACGGAACGGCATCCGTGCGCATCCAACCAAGCGTTGATACCATCACGCACCTTGATGGTCACAGCAGGATCAACAAAGTTGGCTGTACCGATTTCTATCGCTGTGGCACCAGCCATCATGAACTCAATCGCATCTTCCGCTGTACTGATACCGCCAAGACCCACAACGGGAATCTTTACGGCCTTCGCCACTTGCCATACCATACGCAGCGCCACAGGTTTGACACAAGGCCCACTCAGCCCACCTGTGCCAATACTCAGCCTTGACTTCCTATGTTCGATGTCGATAGCCATTCCCATCAGCGTATTGATAAGCGAAACGCTGTCAGCACCTGCATCTTCACAGGCAAGGGCAATATCGGCGATATTCGTCACATTGGGCGACAACTTCACGATCAGCGTCTTGTGATAACAAGCGCGTACAGCTTTCACCACACTGGCAGCCCCTTCGCATGTGACACCAAAGGCCATTCCTCCCTGACGTACATTGGGACAGGAGATATTCAGTTCGATGGCAGGAATCTTCTCCAAGGCATCAATGCGTGCAGCACACGCTGCATAATCATCTAATGACGAGCCGCTCACGTTCACAATGACATTTGTATCGATGTCTTTCAACTGCGGATAGATGTGTTCACAGAAATAATCTACCCCTTTGTTTTGCAATCCCACACAGTTCAGCATACCCTGAGCGGTCTCCACCATACGAGGATAATCGTTGCCTTCACGAGGGTGCAACGTGGTACCTTTTACAATAAAACCGCCAAGTCCGTCCAAGGGAATGAAATCAGCAAACTCCAATCCGTAACCAAACGTACCTGATGCGGTCAGCACAGGATTCTTCAACTGCAATTGATTTATCTTTACATGTAAATCTGCCATAATAATAACTTTTTCTTTACTCCTTACTCCTATTACTCCTTGCCCCTTGCTACTTGCCCCTTGCTCCTTATCTCATTGCCACAACTTCTTCGTATCAAACACAGGACCTTCCTTGCACACACACAGATTGCCCTCGGTCGTTTTCTCCACACAACACAGACAGGCACCCAAGCCGCAAGCCATCATGTTCTCCAAAGAGGCTTCACAGGGGATATTCAACTGCTGCGCACACTTGGCTACAGCTACCATCATTGGCTTGGGGCCACAAGTGCAGATACGGGAAAAACCAATATCGCCATCCGACATGGGAAGCTTCCATACGGAATGATTGGTTACAAAACCGTTCTCGCCTGCAGAGCCATCTTCTGTTGTCACATAGACGGTTCCCACCTCACGGAAAGCATCCAACTGCAACAAATCGGCGGCAGAACGGGCACCTAACAGAAATACAGGTTCTGCACCCATCTGCTTAATCTGATGACCAAAATACAGGAGGGGAGCAACGCCAACGCCGCCACCTACCAACAGGATGCGCTCGCCAACTTTTGTGGGCATTGTGAAACTATTGCCCAAAGGAAGCACACAGTTTAAGGTATCGCCATGTTGAAGGTGTGCCAACTGACGTGTTCCATCGCCCACAGCAGCTACCAACAGCCATAATTCGTTGGCTTTGGTATCGACAAAATGAATGGATATCGGACGACGTAAATAGGTGGTTGGAGAACCATCAACACGTACTTCAACAAACTGTCCTGGAAGCATAGGGGGAAGAGGACGCTCATCAGTGAGTTTGATGAGCACATAACGTTCGTGTACCTTTTCTATAGACCTCACGGTGAGGTCGAGGATATACTTTTTCATCTGAATAAAACTTCGACTGGTATAACATCATACAAAAGTATATAAAAAAAGGCTATCCACAAAAGGAAAGCCTATATTTTATGATAATTTCGAATTTTGACGGCATAAATCGGTCGAACAGCAGGAAATGAAGCCTAAAATTTGCCCCATTATTTCTTCGGAACGAATGATTCGTAGGTCAAATCATCATAAAAGACACGAATTTCAGTGATGGTTCTTTTTGGTTTGTCAAGATATTTCACATCATTTTTGATGATTTTTTTGGGTGTATAATTTACATCATGCTGGATTACCCCCTCAGAACTGTGTTGAGGTAGGGGATGAGGTTCATCATCAAAGTTGAAGGATGGCTCTTCGGCAGCATCCTGAGGGTTATCGGATGAAAAAGTGGTATCTTTAAACATTGGACCATGACCATAAAGTATCCACTCAAGGTTGAGGGTAGGGAACTTCTTCCGGATGGCATCAACGGTCGTTAAGGTGGGTTTTGTTCTTCCGTTGAAGATGCTACTCAATGATGCAGGTGAGATACCAATCAGATCTGAGAAGGTCTGTTGGGTCATGTGCTGGGTCTCCATGAGATGTTTAATCCTATCTTTCATAAAATTGAAATATATCTGTTACAAAATCATTTTTTTACAAATTTGACCTCTTTTAGAGAGGGTAGTTTTTACGTCCATCGTCCAAAAAAGGGGTAAAATGGTCGTATTTCTAAGATTTTACAAAGGTAAAGCAAAAAAATGAACTATACAAATTTCTAAAGAAGAATTTTATATATAAAATCTAATATTCATAAATTAAAAGTTTAAAATTCAAAATTCTAAAACATAAAGATTCGGGTATAAAAACAAAAAGGTAAATTTAGGATGTAAAACGCTAAATCAGTAAATCTTGAACCATTTTACATAAAATACTGGGTCATATCAGACTATTATGCACGCAGACTGCTTTATTGGTGGGGAATATGCAATTTACGATTGTATAGGGGTTCTATCTTTGCAAAATAATCACATGATTTTTGGTTATTTGGTTGATTTTCATCGTGTTATATCTTCAAATACGGTATTGTATAAATATTCATTTTGGGCTGTCTCGCTGTTGATTTTGATTTGCAAAGTTGTATTTAGTTTTCTACTATACGGTTTTAAACTTTAAAGTTTATGATTTTAAATACCAAATATTCAATTCTATATTGTAAATTTACCAATCATATTTAGCATCCTAAAATGCAAATAATTGTGAATGGTGAAACTGTTGTCGCCGAAAATTTGTAATTTGCGCGTATTTGAAGTATTTCCGAACAAGCGACGGAATACCTAAAAATATTGAAGTTTTGAAGGCCTTTTTTTGAGCCAATCCCCCACTGTCACAGCACTTTAGAGCCAAAAATTGTGTACGGGAAAAATTCAATTCTAGACAAAAATCGGGCTATTTTGGCACTTTTGGGGGATTCTTGAGGCGCGTTTTTGTGCCAAAGAAAGTGTCCAGATGATGACGGAATTGTCGAAAACGGATGGTTATTTTTCTGGAATGACAGAATTCTAATGCAAGATAAAAAAGATGAGTTCTTTCATCAAATCGCCTGCGCTGGTATTCGGATTATCCAATCCTTTGCTTTTTGCGTCTATTTCACGGATCTTGGAGATAATATCGAGCGTTTTCCTGGGAGTATAGTATTTCATACCCGTCAAATAGTCTTTTGCCCCCCATGCAGAATTAAGATCCAACGCGTCAGCGATGTCATTTTCGTTGCGTTTTTGTGGCGCATAATGGGCAATCATCAGATTTTGGAAGAAATTAAAGAGCAACGGGAGTAAAGCATAAATGGAACCAGCTTTGGGGTTGCTGTCAAAATATTTCACTATCTGGTTTGCTTTGAACACATTTTTGTTCACAATGGCATTCTTGAGTTCGAAGGCGTTGAAGTCTTTGCTCACACCAATTTGTTTTTCCACAACCTCCGGCGTCACTCTCCTATCCGACTTTTCATCGAATGAAACAAGCACCTTATCCAGTTCCGAAGTCAAACGGCTCAAATCAGAGCCGATATGGTCGGCAATCATCTGGGCAGCCTTCTGATCGATTGTTGCCTGGTGCTCTTTGAGATAATGCTCGATGAAACTGGGCAACTCATAATCACGCTTTTTCTTGCTTTCAAATACGACACCCACAGAAGCAGCCAATGACACAACCGCTTTTCGTCCATCAATTTTGCCATTTTTGTGGCACCATACCAAGATGGTCGAGTTGACGGGTGCTTTCAGGTACTTTTCCAATGCATCCAGCGTGCGAATATTCTGCGCTTCCTTTACGATGACCACCTGATATTCTGACATCATTGGGTATCTGCGTGCCATATCAGCCACCTGAACAGCTGTCGTGTCGGCACCAAAAACAATCGTTTGGTTGAAGTCGCGCTCTTCTGGCGACAGTACATTCTCAGCAATATAGTTTGTAATCTGGTCGATATAATACGCCTCCTCACCCATCAATATATAAATAGGTGAGAACTTGCGTGCCTTCAAATCGGCCATAATTGCTTGAAATGTCGTCCCTTTTGTTGCCACTCTCGAAAAATAGTGTTACTTTTGCATGCAAATTTAGACAAAATTCTCGAATTATCATCCGATCGTTCCAAGAAATCTCGTTTCGAGGACAGAAAGTTTTAAAATGACGCCCTTAAACCTGCCGCCATACGCAATCAAGATACGCGAATCAGAAGGAAAGCGCATGATTTTCGACATCCTCCGTCGGAAATATGTTGCGCTGACGCCAGAGGAATGGGTGCGGCAGCATTTTGTACACTATCTCATCAACCACAAGCACTACCCTGCTACCCTTCTTGCCAATGAGGTGAAGCTGCAGGTTGGCAACAAAGTGTTGCGTGCCGACAGCCTATTGTACAGCCAGCAGTTACAGCCTCGGATGATTATCGAATACAAGGCCCCCAATATTGCTGTTACGCAGAAAGTGTTCGACCAGATTAGCGTCTATAACCTCCTGTTGAAAGTCGATTATCTGGTGGTGTCGAACGGCCTCAACCATTACGTTTGCAAGATGGACTACGACCATCAAAAATATTTATTCTTAGAAGATATTCCTGACTACCAAAATATTTGACAAGAATATCCTTCACGCTCCCATGTTCTTTTGCGCTTTTCTGCCCTCTATCTCGTATAGAAATTGATGAGTCGTGTAATCGCATCACGACAAACTTGACAGAATTCCGGATATTCGTTTGTGCGCATCCGACAGTCTTGTAATCCGCGATACACACCCTTCAAGGAATAGCCGGCACCTTCATACACGCCTATTTTCTTCATATCCGACGAGGGATTGGTTGGAATTTCAGTACCTTTCTTGATCAGATGTTCCCATTTCCCATGAAAATCGGTGAGCGTAGTGATATTGGGCTCCCAAGGCTCCACATCGTGCGGATACATCGGAATATCCTCTTCCTCGTAGGCATATTCGTCAGCCAACCCAGCAAAAGAATGTCCGAACTCATGCACCACAACGGGTTTAAATAAAGGATGATGCGCCATCGCGAGGTTATAGGAATTCAGGATTCCTCCCCCACCATAGTTGTCTGTATTCACCAGGATGATGATGTGCTCATAAGGGGTGCCCGCCAACCAGTCGTGTAGGGTTTTCAGGCGCAGCGTCGTCAGGTATCGGTCGCTGTAGAACGTATCGAAATGCGAACCTAAAGCTGTATTCTTCCAGATGCCTTCCGACGGGATAGAAGTACCGCTATCAACAGAAGGTGCTTCTACGGCGATGACATTGAACCGCTCTTTCATACTTTTAAACGGTTCGTGGGCAAACAACGCCTCGTTTGCTGTGTTCACATCACGCAGAAACACGTCCATCTCGTCTTTCTGATACCCTTCTGCGATATAGGCTATATGGATGCAACGAGCGGTGTCGGCCGCCTGTATAACGGTGCGGTAAGGCGTCGGCTCCTCCCCTATTTTCCGAATCAGAATATCCTGTGGCACAACCGTATGCGTCAGCGTAGCCATCACCTCGCGACGATTGTTAAACAGGCTCAGCGTAACCTCCACCGTATCCTTTGGGAATGGTACAAGGAACACATTCTCGAAAGCTCTGCTCATCGTTTTGGCCTCATCGTACGACAGCCATTCCTGAAACAGCGTAGAGAAAGAATTGCGATAGATGATGTCGCCGTTTCGATGAGCGCGAACGGTGATCTGACCGTTTCCTTCCACAGGCAGTTCTGCCAACCGCTGCCGTTTTCCATACCAGCGAGGGATAGTCTTCAGCTCATCCACCGCAATCATCTGCTGCTGCTGATTGCCAGAAAAGGTATAGTCTATACGCAAGGTCCTGTCTTCGAACCATTCGTCGAACTGCTGGGCAAACCCCGTTGCTGCCATAAACAGCATCATCCATATACATATTATTCTATTTTTCATGCAATCATTGTTTCGTTTCGTACCCATACACCAACCCGTATTTCTCATGCAACAGACGAAGACTGCCGTCAGCCTTCATCTGAGCAATCACCGCATTGACAAGAGCCAGAAGGTCGTCTTGTCCTTTACGCATCAGCACCCCAATCTCTCCGTGAGTGAAAGGACGGTCAAGCAGCGGTGCGGCAAGGCGTTGATCGTTTTGCACATACCACGGAGCCTCCGTGATTTCAGTAATCATCACATCGGCATTTCCTTCAGCCACCAGTGTGGGAATCTCCTCATTCCGCTGGTGTACGATCAGTTGTGCATGAGGTAGATGCTCCAAAGCAAACTTCTCATTCAAGCCGCCAGGATTCACCATCACGCGAACATCCGGCTTGTCGAGATCCGCCAGTGACTGATAGCGTTCGCACTCTGTGGCGCGACAGAGAATGGTCTTGCCATTCGTCAGATAGCCGTCGCTCATCAGCATCGTCTCCCGTCTGGCATCCGTAATGGTGATGCCTCCGATAGCGAAGTCAAAAGTCTGTGGTTCAGCCTGTACATCAGCCGTCAGCGTGGGCCACGAGGTCTGTACGAACTCAATGCTGACACCCAGACGCTCAGCTATCTTCCCTGCCATCTCAATACCGAACCCCCAGTAGTCGCCATCAGGTTCTTTATACGATAGCGGACGGTAGTCGCCTGTTGTTCCCACCAGCAGCTTACCTCGTTCTGTGATGCGCTGTATGGTTGGGTACGCTGCAGCATCGTCATCACTCGACGAGCATGAGGCTAACGCTGACGTCCCCCAGACGACAAGGAGGACGACAAACGTCCATCGTTTTATCTGTTTTATAAGCTCTATGTTCATTTGTGTGCGAAGGTACAAAAAAATAATGGATATTACCTACAAAATCGTACGTTTTTACTACATCCGTCTCAGAAAGAAGCTCTTTTACTCATCCTGTGGCACACTTACCCCCATGCACAATGCGTCATTTTGTAATATTCTTTCAATAACGTATTATGCATTATGCATGACGCATTGTAAAAGGTCACCTTTTACCTTACAAAACGTCACCTTTCGCTGTGTGAAAGCACCTCTTTTGCTGACCAAAAGCATAGCTTTTACAATGCAAAACCTTACGTTTTCGAAGTATTTGATTATCAGTTGGTTGCTGATAAGTCTTTTTGGATGACGTGTTGAGAAGTCTTTCAATTGCTGTAAAGAACTTTCGCTATTATTGTCGCGTTACAGAAATACAGAATACAGTTTTCTCTGCACCACAAATTGTTGACACAATATTTAAACAGTTAAACAGTTAAACAGTTAAACAGTTTATCAAATGCAATGTGCAAAGAGGGTAGAATTTAGAATTACTATATATTATATATAGTAAAAGTTCTTTACATATTTCGTTTTTATCTCTATTATAATCTGCAAACAAGTAACTGTTTAACTGTTTAACTGTTTAACTGTTTAACTGTATACTGTGTCATGCTTTTTTGTATGTACCGCTCATTATAAAACTGTATTCTGTATTTCTGTAACGCATTTCTTGAAAAAGTACATCAGGGAAATTTTTCCCTCATGTCCCGAAAAGTTCATGTCAAACAACCAATGGCGAACATATTTAAATGAAGAATAAGGTT
>Ga0326511_10002926_pt1 | contig 13810 bp, 14 predicted proteins | sample 0_2496_0518_D_FD_203701 | JGI IMG/M metagenome (GOLD analysis project Ga0326511, IMG submission 203701) | Bovine rumen microbial communities from UC Davis, California, United States - 0_2496_0518 | ecosystem: Host-associated > Mammals > Digestive system > Stomach > Rumen | place: USA... | reverse complement strand
TTACGACTTGGGCTGAACCGTATCATAGAGGCATCTGGCATCGACAAACCTGTGACTTTCCACACCAGCCGCCATACTTTTGCCACTCTCACCTTTGCATCTGGCAGTGACCTGGCAACAGTCAGTCAATTGCTCGGACATAGCAGCGTGGCTACAACTGAGATCTACGCTGATGTGCTGATGGACTCGAAGGTGAAAGCTATCAATAGTATTAGTGACATGTTCAAATAAGTCAAAGAGTTGTTTTACCACTGGGCAGAGTTGGGCTTGTTCCATCCTGCCCAGATTTATCTGAATATTTTGAATACATCGAGTTTTTTGAATACATGAGTACAAGAAATACAAAGTGTACAGTGAGTACAAGGGGTACAGTGTCCACAACGGACACATTGTGTACAAAGAATACAGCGGTCATCTATGCCCGTGTTAGCAGTGTCGGAGACAGACAAAGCACAGAACGACAGGTCAAGGACTTATCGGAGTATGCTTTGTATAAACAGCTGGAAGTCCGAAAGGTGTTTGAAGAGCATATCTCAGGCGCAAAGAAGAATGAAGAGCGTCCTGTGTTATGCCAAACCCTTGAGTATTGTAAGGAGAACCGCATTTCAATCCTGCTTGTCAGTGAACTGTCAAGGATGGGTCGTAATGCGTTCGAGGTTCTGGCCTCTGTCAAGCAACTGCTTGACTGTGGCATCAACCTCTATATCCAGAAGGAACAGTTCAACTTGTTAGGTGACGATGGCAAGCCATCGTTATTCGCGCCAATCATGCTGGCTACGCTATCGACCTGTGCGCAACTGGAACGTGAGAACATCACCTTCCGCTTGCAGTCAGGGAGGAAGCAATATGTAGCCAAAGGAGGACGATTGGGGCGAAAGCCAGGTTCTGTAAAGACTGTGGAACAGAAAAAGGAGGAATACAAGGAAGTCATTGCACTATTGCGCAAGGGCTATGCCATCCGTGACGTGGCAAAACTGACGAAGAAAGGAGTTAGCACTATTCAGCGAGTGAAGAAGGAGTTTCAATTATAATCAAAAATAACATAAATATCTGTCATTTTGAGCTATCAAGAGAGGATAATATAGCCAATTGCATCACGTTTTATAAGATTTTGGCGTTATTTAGACCTAAAATTGAAGAAATTTATGTATTTTTGCACTCGTAATCCACTAAAATAAATACAGATATGAAGTATATTCCCAATCTCAGCATTAAGTCGGCCTTGGCAAATGTCAGGCGAGTTAGTTTCGTCCTCTTCGGTGTCACCATGCTTTATGTGTCACCTTCTTTGCTTTGCTCATGTGGTGGAAACTCGAAAGGGAACGCTGGCAACGGCGACAACGGCAACAATGCGACAGAGCAGCAGGCTGCGGAGGCAGAAAATAGTCAGAACGGGAATACAAAAGAAGCTGTTATAGCTGAACAGGAAAGAATTTCATACACGATTCAACCTAAATACAACACCAAAGAGATAAAAACCTATGTGAATAAAGATGGTTTTATGGATGTGAAATGGATTTTTAATAGCGGTGACTTCAATCTCTTCCCATTTGCACTTGAAATTTCCAGATACGTTTATTATGAAGGTAAACAAATAACTTATAATCCAAGGTTTACAAACAAATACCTTTATTCGTTTATATTGAATGAGGTCATTTTCATCTTGACCAAGAAATCATTACAAGGTGACCCGATGGTGAGCAAGCGAAATCAAGAAATCGACATTAGCCAGTACCTGTATTATCTCGTATTCCGAAACGAAGATGCTAATGACTTCGTGAAGGAGAGGGTTAAGATGCATTATGACGTTGCATTTGACCAAATGCTCAATGAACTCCAGTACGTTCAGGAGGTTGTAAATAATTCTGCAAGTAAATATACCTACATATATGAGTCCTCAATATACAGCGACAAATTTAAGATTGAGTTCTATTTTGATGATAATGGAGAATTAGTAGTATACTCCCAGCGTTGGAATTGAGATGTTTATATGTCCCAATGACATTGTATAGCTGCAACTATTATGGCTGACCAATCAAGTCGATTTTTCGTGCCTTTTAAGGGCAAAGAATATGAGGCTGGCATAAACGGGAAGAAAGTGCTTGTCGTTGGTGCCAGTTTCTACTGCGACAAGCACGACTGCCCTTATTTCTGCGACTGCACAAACCCTAACAAGAAAGATTCAAGCCCATACAACAAGACTTGCCCTGAATATGTCAAGCATGGAGCAGAATTGAGGTACGAGCCGACATATGCCATTGACGAGAACTATCAAGCCTATCAGCGATTTGATAAGTTGATGCACGAAGTAGTAAACAGCGACGTGGAAAACGTTTGGGAGCATCTGGCATTTACAAACTATGTACAATTTTTCGTCCCCACAAAGAATACCTACAAAGATTACCTGAGTGACCGAGACTTCGAGGCGTTTATCGAGACCCTTATCGAACTAAAGCCTGACGTGGTTATTTCGTGGGGCATGGTCACGATAGATGATGTAAGGACAAATAACAAATACGTAATCGATAAAGAGAAACTTCCTGATTCGGAGTGGTACATCTGTCATCTTAAAGTGCCAGGCATTGAACATTCTATCACGCTCTTCTGTTGTTTCCATCCCTCTTCGAAGGATTGGTATGAGGACTTTGACAAATGTGCAGAGTATTTGAGACAGGTGATAGAGTCTGAAGATTGAAAGCTCACTGGCTTTTATCATAAGTGCTGAAAAAACAGATAAACTTAATGGATATAGGAGAATAATTTATGAATGCAAGCTTTGAAAAAGAGGTGTATATAAGAGTAACAGAGGCGACAATTGGACTTGTTGCTTTGACAATTGGTGGGCTTATATACATCCGATACAGAAGCGAAAGCTTGTTGATGTTTGACTGGTTTCACAATTTAGGTCTAACGAACTTCATTGAGTTTTTTCGAAGCAACAGCGAGGCATCTAACTTATACGGATGGGTTAAGTTCAACTTGCCTGCTGGTTTGTGGTTATTTGCATATATGTTTTTAATAGATGCAGTTTGGGCGAAAGACAAGAACTATGTTTCTATGTACTTTCTTTATATCCTACCGTTGTTAGCTATCGTATCTGAGTTCATGCAATTCGTCGGCTTGGTTCCAGGCACTTTTGACGTAATGGATCTACTCAGCTATATATCAGCAATTCTTTTGTTCGTAATCATAAAAATAATATAGTTATGAAAGCAAAAAGCCTTATATCATCTCTAATTCTTATATTCTTTGCCATCCTTGGTGGCGGTTCTGTTGAGACGGTTAATTATGTCTTAATTGGAATTCTCGTTATCATTGGTGGTACAATCTTAATCGCTATTTTGGGGGGAATTCATGATTTGAAGAAGAAAAAAGAACGGGATAACACAAAACGTTTGGAAAGAGAAGCTAAGCAGGCTGAATATATTGTACAGAAAAAGAAATTCCTGGCAGTAAATGGTACACCAGACAAAACAATTGTTGTTAGAGAACTTGACTTGAATTCTGAAATTCACGTTTATGAGCACTCCAAGAAGGTATTTATCATGGGCAAGGAGTATTCTTTCAAGGATGTGTTGGCTTGTTCTTTAAGCAGTCGAGAAAGAATAGAAAAAGGCAATATTATTTCCGTTACTGAATCAAACAACGGAAGTGTTGCTGGACGTGCTATTGTAGGCGGAATTATAGCCGGTCCAGCCGGAGCTATTATTGGTGGCTCAACAGCAGACAAGCGGACTGAAATAAGTCAGGATGATGATAAGGTGGTGCGTGATTATACCGTAAACATAACGATGAATAGCATTTCTGACCCCATCATCACTATTCATACAGGAGAGGATGTTAAACTGACTAATGAAGTTGTCAGCTTGATGAAAGTTATAATAGCAAATAAGTAGATTATTACAAAGATGGAGAGACTACTAAACTTTCTCACGAATCCCGACAAAAGACACATCTGGATTCTCAACCGCAAATACTGTCCAAACAAGGCAATGATTGAGGGCAAGGCCGAAGTCTTGTACTCATACGATCCCGTAGCGCAGGAAACGCCCTTCTCGTTAGAGGCCATCATGAACATAGAGAGCTATAATTACAAGACGTTTATTCAGGCATACAAGGCCGAGCGGAAGGAAATATTGGATGATGATGCTCAGGACATGAGGATTTTGGCCGCTTGGAGCTTCTATAAAAATGTGCGGAAGGATGACGTTATGCTCTTTGTTCACGGGAACGAAATAGAAGGCTATTACGTTATAACGGGCGAACAAGTGGCATGTCAGAACGAAGAGGACTTTTGCCTTCACATATGGGAAGCTGAGACGATACGCTTCAGCCAACCCGTCTGCATAGAAAGCAGATTCGGCAGTCCTTTCTTCAAGATGATTGGCAACTTCAAGAAGGAGGTAGTCGATGCACTGAGGAAAGCAATTCAATCATAACAGGAAATGCAAAGTAGATTACGGTTCGCATTTCCAGATGTTATTTCTCTTTTATTGGTACAAATCTCGGCTTGTCAACTACAACACCTTTGGAGGTGACGCGGAGTGTGATAAAATCAAACCATGTTTCCAGAAAACCGTTTAATTCTTTCATTGATATTTCGTCCGCATAATCGTCTTGGGTATATTCCCATTTCAAATCAATGACATCAATGAAGTGGAAATCAAGAAACACTTCTACTTTCTTTCTGTCATACTCAATACCAACGCAGCATGGAGGGTTTATGGTAACGTCAAGTGTTCTTCTCTCACTGTTCCAGTGGATTTCCGTTACCTTTGAGAAATGAAACTGCCATTCATCATTATCTTCAAGGAAGATTTCAATGTTCTCGATGCCCGTAATCATCTTAACGGCATCATCAGTTATCATATTAGCTGACTTACGCATGATTGTACTTGTTATCTATTTCTTCTACTGCCAATAATTGAGTTTCATTATTGTGGAGTCAATCTTGAAAAGATGTTTTTGTGACTAAATGAAATGACATAGACGGAGATGTATTACTTCGTTAAATCCAGTTCAAGATCTAAAGTGTCATATCCACGGTATTGAGGATTTGTACTTTCAGATACTGGTATCTCTACAAATGAGAAAATACTTGAACGCTTACATATAACTTTTACTTCTATTCCATTCGAGGATAATTTGAAACATGTAGAATCTGAATCAAAAAAATCTTTTTCAAAAGTACCAGTTACTTCGAAATGACTATCAACATTAATGCCACCTCGCTCTCGTATTAAGTCTATTTCCGGTAAGTCAAGTGTTAATTTTCCATTAGAATATGAGAGGTCTGCGGTAAGATTATTCTTAATAGGCTCTTCCATTATGAATAATGAGCCAAATCTTTGCCCCTTTCGTTTCAATGTACAGAACATCTTATGAAAGTTATACTCAAAACCTTCACCTCTTGCTATATGATCTAATGAAACACTATTATCTTCCTTGTCCTTATGATAAGAAACCATGTCACCCTTGTCATTCCTATACATTTCTATATAGTTAAGTAAGTTAGGTTTGATTGCTCCATCATAATGAAAAACAAAGGTGCGTCTTCCGTCATTTGACTCACAACGAAGCGTAGAGTCATCGACCTTTTTGACAGTACCTGTTACAAGTGGATTATAAGGAGGTATCATAAATTCAAAATTACCCTTATCAAACTTGTAGTAAATCTCTCGTTGAGTTGGACTATCAATACTCTTAATACCAGCTTTCCACAAGCAGTTTCTAGGCGAACTAAATATAATGAAATCTTCACCTGAACCAATCTTGTGCGCTCTCATGAAATAATTTTTTATATAGCTACCATAGTCAGAGCACATTTGAATGTTCATTTTATAGCCATCTATTCCATAATCCGCTTCCTCTGTTCCATAATATCCTTCACCATATTTCATCATGTAAGAGAATACCTTGTCCGCAACGGCGTAGTCTCCAGACGGAATTTTATCTAGAAGCCCTTCGGAAAAATAATCTAACTCAAAGTCAATCTGATATGAACCTTTCATGTACAAGAATGCTGCAAGATAAATAGCCTCTGCTTCAAGGTCTTTTGTAGAAAGTTCAGTATGCTTTTTCAAATCTGCAACACTTTCCTTAACATACTGTTCAATAGGACTAATACCTGAATCAGCAGGTTTTGTACTAACATTGTTAGACAGATGTGAAGGTTCTATGGGTGGAAAGGGTTTGTTTTCATTAATCTTTTCACTCTTCTCGTTTTTTGAGGACACTTGTTCCTTGGAAGTCTTGTCCTCCTTTTTGCCAAAAATGAAATCAAAAAAATCCATATTACTTGTAAGATTTATAATTTAGAACTCTGTTCCTTAAACTCTTATAGTTATAACGGCATTCATGCTGTATTATACTAAATAGCTCTTCTATTCCACATGAATCAAGATGGTCTTTTTGAGCTTTAAAATCAATGAAGTATTCATAAGCAATAAGTTTTGCTTGCTCATGCTTCTGAGAAACTATTTCGTTATATGTCTTATCCTCAATGTCAACATATCCTCCAGTGTCATTTGGCCAGAATGAAGCATGCTGATAATATGTTAGAGATTTCATGTTATATTTCCACCCAGAGGCATATGAAAGTTGCTCTGCTAATTCGTTGCAATAATGAGCATAATACATATCTGAAATATAGAGTAAATCAGGGTTGATTGACATGGGGATAAAATATCTTGCTATACTGCTTATAACCATTGCTGCTCTATTAACATACGCATCCTGTTGAAATAGTTCGTCATTGGTTGTACAAGCCAATTTGGTCAAATACACATATTGATATTTGAAAAGTTTTCTTGTCAATTCGATGTTCGATGATGGACACATTAGATGTAATAACCTAAACGTATTAGCTGCACCAGCTATTCCATAATCGCTATTCCAGTAGCGATTCGGGAAATCAACGATTTCTTTGACACTTCTATATAAATAATGTAATCCTTCATTTAATTTCTGACCATAAATGTACATCCCTGCTATATCTGCGAGAATATAAGGATGATTGTACTCCTTGAATTTAAAAACAATTGAATTCAAGAGAAGTGTCGGTATTTCATGTAGAGCCAAAGAAATACCTCTTGTCCTCCAAGGCGAATTTATATCCTTAAATAAAGGTTTGTCGTTTTGGGCATGTTGTATATCTTTCACAAATTCATCAACGTAAGAATCATCAATACAAAGGCTTTTATCAATCGTTGTGATTTCATATAAATCCTTTTTCATGCATTGATTATGAAGATATAAGCCCAATTGTTTTAATAAAGAAACTATCTCTTCATCTTTATATGTGTTGACATAATAATCAAACATCATAGGAAAGAGCCAATTGCCATTTTTAGGTTGAAAACATACAGAATGTTCAGAAGCAAATCTATCGAATGCTTCTGGATCAACCGCCTGAATCCGAGTAAGTATATCTTTTATGTATTGACCTTCTTCCATCGTTGATGATAATTACGAAATAACAAATCCCTCTATTGAAAGCTTATTTCCTTTTAGGTGGAGTTGTAGGCTCAGGTTGTACCTTCACCTTGGGCAATTCTCTTTGATTGTTATTGTCTGCCATAATTACTTTTTGGGTTTGGGTTCTGGAACTACTTTTACTTTAGGTAACGAGGTGCCAGGATTCGGATCCTTATACAGGGTGCTATGCTGACTCTGATTCTGATTTTTGTTCATTTGACTCATCTGATTTATACACTTGGTTTAAATATTCCTCTGTTTCTTGTTGAGATTCTAAATTATCTGATTCGTTAATCTTCTTTAGAAGCCTGTTGAGTTTGGCTTTCTTATTAGCTTCAGATTCTTTCTCTCTAAAAAATAGGCACATAAGCACCTTATCATCAATTTGCTCAGTTTTATGAAGATACCAAAAATGTTCTAATCGATTTGCATAAGATTCATAGAATGTATGTAATGCGTCTAATTCTGCCAAATCCTTATCATCTTGTCTGAAGAATGGTATTATTTTCTTTGCATACTTCCAGACCAAACCAATTATTACGCCTATGATGGGAATCCATTCATGGATATAATAACCTCCAATGGAAATAATAGATAGCGAAACAATTATCACATCTATTATCTCATTGGTATGTCTTTGGCGGCTTGTGTATTTAGCAATATTGGACGTATATTGCTTTGCCATATTAAGCTCATTCCATATTCTACTACTTTCTTTCATCGGCATAAGTCTTATATGTGATCGCTAAATCTTACGAATAGATTATTTAACTCATCATGGTCATGATCATTCATCAAATAGACGTCATTTCGAACTGCTGAGAATGCAACATTTAATGATTGAATTGTCTTTCCAGAAGAAGTATTAACCACACGTAGCATCTCATTACGCTTTACAGATGTACAACGTTCAGAATATGCTGCCATTCCTTTCAGTTTAGGAACGGAGTCTGCATATCCTGTAAAATGAGGTTCAAGTATGTAGAATTCCAACTTTTCATTCACCTTCCTTACAACAATAAAGTCCGGGAAGAGTGGTTTTAATTCCGTACTTAATTTATATTGAATGCAAAGAGATGATTCCTTGTTGGGAATATTACGCAACCAACAGACAAAACCTTCCTTCTGCCTTTCTGCATCAAGTACATCGACTTCCCATGTATCAAGTTTGAATACTGCATTACCTTCGTTATCACAATAGAGATGGTCATTATATATTTGACCATCAGGATTCTTGCTTGTAACCATCAAGTCTTGCAGGAGTAAGTCGAAAGGCTGAGTAGAGACATGTACTTTAACTATCTTTTCGTATTCGCGTTTCTCGGCCTCTCCACGAGACTCGATGTCGTGACGATACGTATCAACATACTCATGGAATTTTGCCTTACAGAATGCTTCAAGATCTTCTTTACAGGTCTGGTCATAAACGTAGAGTATAAAGTGAAGTCGTAAATCCGTATTATCATATTCTCCAATCCTCTTTTGTCTATAAGCAGTTAGTACACCGTCACGTCCAAACTGTGCTTCAACATTTTCGCTCCAGTTGTAGATATCCGTGTCTGTAAGTGCAAAAGAATTACCATCCCTTTCATCAGTAATTATTGACCCCAACGCATCAAGCGACACAATCATGTCATTCATCACACGAACACTATTCATAGCCTGTTCGTATTGATCATTGTTCTCCAGTTGTTGAATGTATGAGGTAATTTTACCTACAATATCTGCAAGCAAATCTTTTGTCGCATTGCGGCACAATCGCGTTCTGACAAGGAGATGGCACAACTTGAAAAGCGCAATTCTATAGTTCGTTATCCCCTTCTTCGGTATCGCGTATGAGTCAATCTGTGCATCGTTAATTGCCTCAAATACCTCCTGACGAGAAATTCCACAAGGTAAATTGCCACGAATTTCAAGAATCTGTTTTTCAGTAGGATGAGTATCAATATGAGTAGGAATATTTCCTTCAAGTTCACGTTTTACTCTTTCGACTGTTACTGAATTAAAGTTTGGAAGATATAAATTCACTTCATTCAGCGTGTCATCTGTTTCTATTCTTTTCTGCAAAGGTGTACGTACCATTCGTCCCAACAGTTGCGCAATGTTTGTATAACCAGTTGCGATTTTAAAAGACATCATAGTCTCGGCACGAGGACAATCCCATCCTGTTGAGAGATTGTCCTTGAAGAAAATCACCCTAACCTCTTTATTATCTGCAATACGTGATGGATCAAGATACTTCACTTCAAGGCCGTTCATCTTGACTACTTCGCCATTGTTGAAAGTGTGTACCACCTCTCCTTGCTTCAAGGTGACTCCAGCATTCGACTCTATTTGTCGGATACATTCGTCAAGGTCGGTTTCGGATACTGCTCCGTTCTTACCATTCTTTACCTGTACAACCAAGGCAGGACATACATCAACATCCTCATGTTGTTTGTATGACTCCCAATGATTACATTTATCTTTCCATTCCTTTGCCGCTTGTGCAAGATAAGTCATTTCTGCAAAAGCTTCACCATCATTAGGGTGATGGATATTTATCTTATCTTTCAACAAACCTGATTCACGCACATCATCTGGAGTCACCTCCACCTTTGGCATTTGAGTTGAATCAGAATTATTAGCCAGTGCATTGAATCGCTCAAGGGTAGCACTCATACCAATTACTAAAGGCATTGACGGCATATTGTCAGATGCTGAACCAAGAACAAACTTCTGCATGATAGTCATCTGCTCCGCTTGATCTGTTTTTGCACCTCTGTGAGCTTCGTCAATGATAACAACAAGTTTCTCGCCATATTCCTCTATTGTGTTACGCATGAAATCCCAACCAGTGTAATTCCTGTCGTTGCTATACTTGATGAGATTACTATTTGCGCCGAATTTCTGAGTGTTTACAAAATATATTGTGCCCTTTTGCAATTTGTCTGCCTTAAAACTCTTGTCATCAATGGTAACAACAGGACGCATCATCAATTTGTCTGCCTTTGAATAGAGCTTCATCTTACTCTGTTCGTTCAACTCTGGAGAATCACTAATCCACAAAACAATAGCATCATTTTGTGCCCCCTGGTGTGTGTCACCACAATAGAGAGCTTCGATAAATGCAGACATGATGATTGTTTTACCCGCACCGGTTGGGGCTGTAAAGGGAATGATATGTTTATCACCATCCTGTATATATCTGCGTTGCGCTTTCTTTTGTCTTTCTCGTAAATCGTCAAACGCTTTCTGCTGAAAATCAAACAAATCTACTAACATAAGGCATTTATTTTCTTTCTATGTTAATCTTAAAGTTATCAAGATAATCGCGATAAAGCTGATATATATTCTTAACCTTCAGCTGTGCGGCCAAGGTTCGATAATTATCTTCACTATCGTCTATAATGTATACAGTTTCAATTTCCGGATGCTGTACAAGTTCTTCTTTCAACTCGTCAAAACCGAATTCGTCAATGAGTATCGCCATTCTATTCTTAGGGAATACTGCATATTCTCCTTCAACATGAGTGGGACAAACACCATATGCTCCAGCTTTCATCCAAAGAATAGATAAAAGTTCATCAAGTTGTGTACCTATAGAAACAGCCTCCTTGTCTAAGAATATTAGTTTATAGTATGCTGCATTGGCATTGAATCCTTCAGACATCGGTATTGTAACAGGAATCATTTTTGTCTTTTCTGGCAATTCGGCAAGAAGTCGCTTTGCAGCGTTAAATGCTTTGTTGTCAGGTGTAACAACATAAATTGTTTCTATATCATCATGTATTTCATCAAAGAATTCATCTAAACTGTTTATGTCAAATAAGATGGCAGACGAGGCATCATCTTTGATAATATAAAGGCATTCTTCTGTGACAGAATTTTGTGGCATATGCTTGTCGTTGATAAGTGCCACAATCTGCTTCTTTACAATTGTGCCAGAGTTGCCTTCTGGAACAACAAAAGATAATTGTTTAATGGTTCGCTTCTGCGTAATTTCTTGTGTATTTGAAGTGATGTATTCCCCTTTTATAGGTTGCTCATTAATATCTATACCTTTTATTGAGCATTTTGTCCTTGGCCAATTTATATAACGAGCAATGCCAAACTTTTCCCATTCTTCATCTCCTTTATGCAATCCTCTTGATCTAAAAATTGTTTCTTCGTCAGCACTAACCTCATTGTTTGTTACCATGATGCAACGACGATGCCCGCCATCTTCTTTATTTAAGAGATTGACAGCTTGTAGGGTTGTACCAGAGCCAGCAAAGAAATCTACAATCAGTGCATTCTTTTTATTAGCGGTAACAAAACGCAGACAATCTTTTACAGCATAAACCGACTTTGGAAATGGGAAATGCCTGTCAAGCAATATTTTTTTTAGAACACCAGAACCATGTTCGGCAGCTGAATGTAAGACTCTATTCCAAACTGTCAGAGGAGCAAACGTTTTACCACCATCAGCATATTCCAGTTCTAAAGCCCCGTCTTCGTTTTTACCTGTAATAATAATCTTCCCAGAATTAATCTTGCTAATCATACCTTTTTGAAGATATGATATTGGCCTTGTGCCTGTTGCCAAGTCTATTTTACCGAGTTTTGCATATCCTTTTTTCAAATATTCTCTTAACGTCGGTGGATATAAACGCCACATTTGTTCCTTGTCAGACTTATCTATAGGCCACATTGCTACCATTCCTTCAGGAACTTGATAGTCCTTTACAGGCATATCTGCAGGGATTGGTTCTTCAACAGAAACGAGTTGACCATTCTCCTTGTTAAATAATATAGGATAGAAAAGACTAGGAATTCTTTGTCTTCTGCTTCCTTCGCCGTTTCTTATTAGCCCATTCCAGCGGACAGAGATTGTTTTTTCTGGTGAATCACGCAACATGTCAGTATGCCCTGGAACAACAACTGATTCGCCGATAAAACAAAAGAAAATATATTCATCAGCACGGCCAAAACGTCCAGTTCTACTTGATCCACTTGGCATAATAACCGATGAAACCATCTGAATTTCAGCCTCAGGAAACATATCTTCTAACAAACACCCAAGATGAAGATACTCTTTTTCATCAATTGTAACAATAAGGACAGAATTATTAGGATTAAGCAGTTTCTTAGCTAGTAACAGTCTACTTTCTATCATAGCAAGCCATTTACTATGACGGTAACTATCATTGCCATCCACATAGTTGTTGTTATATTTCCAATCCGTTGCTCCACTGTTGTAAGGCGGATCAATGTATATACAATCCACCATACCTGGATATAAATATGAAAGCAATTGAAGAGCATGATAGTTATCTGCTTCGATAAGAGTATGCCACAAATCAGTATCAGTTGCTTTTTGAACCGAATCAACCAGCTTCAAACAAGGGTATATCGGTTCGCCATTCTTGGCCACACAAATAAGGTCTGAGACAGGAATAATCAGTTCTTCATTCGATGTAGTATGCACACAAGAAGCTGTCCTCTTGGTTATCTTCTTCACCTCCCAAAGAATATCTTCTGAAATTTTCTTATCATCATCAGACTTGCGTATTACCTTACATCCACGGCTGATAGGATAGTCGTAGAGTAAGGTCATTTCTGGTTCATGCTTTTCAAATACGAGACCAAATTTTTTTTGTTTCGTCAAATCCTTTACCTCCTTCTCTATTCGCATTCGTAGATCAGGATCCTGAATCCGAGAAATCAAGTCATTTATAGTGGCCATATTGTATTATCTTTTTTCAGTATCGTTTAAAAGTTCTTTGACGTTAACATCAAGCAGTTTCGCAATTTGGTCAAGAGTATTCAAATCAGGTTGAACACTATTGCTGCACCACTTACTAATAGTACAGGCAGACTTGCCCACATGCTCTGCTAACCATTTACTGGTTTTTTCCTGTTCAGCAAGAACTGCTTTTATTCGATTTAGCTTAGCCATAATAGTCTATAAAGATAAAGTTTGGTGCAAAGATAATAAATTTCCATGAAATAAACAATTCTAACCTGTGAAAAGTTACTAATAATACTATATTAGGGGAGGAATTATGAAATTCTGAATATTATATCGATCGCCCATTTCCATATTTTCTGTTATAGAGATCTCCGGTACGAAGTTCTTCAAGCGCATCGAAAGTTCCATCACGCCAATAATACTCAATCTTGGGACTTGTGGCATCCCAGAGGTCGACACATAGCATATCCCTGTCACCGCCATTTTGGCTGATAAAGGCTTCGATTGCATCAGCCTGTTTTTGGTTGAGATGGCGCTGAGACGGACAATTGCCCATTTCAACCAAAGCCTTGACCGCTTCTTCAAATAGCTGGTCGTTCTTCTGATGGTAGGATTCCCAGG
>Ga0326511_10002925_pt1 | contig 13813 bp, 21 predicted proteins | sample 0_2496_0518_D_FD_203701 | JGI IMG/M metagenome (GOLD analysis project Ga0326511, IMG submission 203701) | Bovine rumen microbial communities from UC Davis, California, United States - 0_2496_0518 | ecosystem: Host-associated > Mammals > Digestive system > Stomach > Rumen | place: USA... | reverse complement strand
TGCTACGAAGATAATACCAACGACCCGTTCAGTGAGCTGCCAGAGCCTCATCGGAGCTGGCTGTGCGAGAACTGCTGCGTCTGCGTGCTGAAGGGCGAGCTGCCGCTTGTGCTCCCAAAGGACACCGACCCCGATGACATCCCCTGCGACTTCTGGGACGAGTAGATGGGGTGGCAGGCGCAACTGGCGGCTGCGAGGGTTTCGGCACGCGAGATTGAGGTTCTGACGTACCGAATCAACAACGGTGGGCGCGACTGGTCTGCTGGCGGCGCTAAGGCGCACACCACGACGATCACGAGCCCCACCGAGACAGCCGCCATCATGGAGATGACCGTCGTGCCGAGGCTCGTCGAGCAGCGCGAGCATCACGAGCGAGTGGTGGGCGAAGCGCTCTCCGCGATTCATGAGGTGCGCGAAAGGCTCGGCAAGCCAGAGGCCGACATATTGGAGATGTTCTACATCGACGGGTTCATGTCTTGGGAGATTGCCGGAGAGCTTGGCATGACGGTGGACGGCGTGTTCTACCGCAAGCGCAAGGCGCTGGCTTGGATGGACGAGAACCTGAGGATGCCGAGGTAGCCTAGGAGGACAATTGAAGAGACTGTTAGTGGCGGCGCTCTTGATAGCGTCGCTTTCTGGCTGCACCAACAGCGACATCGCGCGTAATCAGATGAGCAAAGAGTCAGAGAACAACTTCGGCGTCATGCGAACCGTCACGGCCTACAGCAGCACGGGTGAGGAAATAGGTCAGTGGCACGGCAAGATTGACGTGCAGTACAAGTACGACTCTTCGAGCGGCGGCACGGCGAATGGGCGCGTTGACCTCGTTGTGTTCGACGGGAACACGCCAATCGACCGCATCATCATCAGCGGCGCAATCGTAGTTATCGATAACGACTAGGAGGAACCTATGGCATGGGACAAAAACAGGCCGTACGCGCCGTTCTGGAACCGCTCTGACGTGTGGCAGGAGCGGTTCGGCAGCATGGACAGCTACGGCAACGGCGAGAACATCACGCCTGAGAAGATTGACACCATGTATGCCGAGGGCGTCTACACGCCGCCAGACTGGAAGCGCTGGAACCGTGACACCGAGCAGTACGAGGACTGCCCGCCGAGCTACGTGTGGAAGCCCTTCAAGGAAGTCCCCATGACGCTCACGCTCGACCACTTCGAGCATCGCAGGGCGGCGGGAGTCTTCTGGTGGGTCGACGCTGACGGAAAGCGCTACCCGATGTTCGCGACCGAGTTCAACAGGCTTCTCGACGAGCGCCTGCTTTCTCGGGTCATCGCAGGCACATGGTCAGCCGAGAAGCGCGGTGCCAACTACGGGATTAGGCTGGTCGCTTCAGCCGAGTAAGTAATCAAGATACAACCGAATAGGAGAGTTGATCCCATGAAGCACGGGGAGGCCACGACGCACCTCTATGCCGTCTGGAAAAGCATGAGGCAGCGGTGCAGCAACCCAAGGCATCATGCGTACAGGAACTATGGCGGTCGCGGAATCGGCGTCTGCGATGAGTGGCAGACGTACGAATCGTTCAGGGACTGGGCAATGGCAAGCGGCTATCAGCTTGACGCGCCGCGCGGGACATGCACGCTCGACCGCATTGACAACGATGGTGACTACTGCCCTGAGAACTGCCGCTGGGTCGATATGAAGTGCCAGTCAAACAACAGAAGGCAGTATCCGAGACCAAACCAGCGCGCCATCGAACAGGTCGACGAAAACGGCAACGTGATTAGCCGATATGAGAGCGCACACGAGGCCGCGCGGGTGACGGGACTCAAGCGGAGGTCAATCGCCCTTGTCTGCGAGGGAAGGAACAAGACGCTGTATGGCACGAGGTGGCGCTATGCTACGTGAAACCACGCCTATCGACCCATTGACGTGCATCTTCGCCAGCACAACCGAAAACGTCGATAACCACGTCTACTGCGTGGAGCACGACTGCTTCGTTGACTGCCAGCGCTCGCACTGGGGTGAGCCTCCGAGGTGCGCGTGGAACGAGCCAGACAACAGCGACGAGGCCAAGGCGAGGCGCGTGGCATGGAGCAAGGAGCACAAGGAATGAGGATACTTTGCGCCTGCGAGGAGTCGCAGGCAGTCACCTCCCTGCTGCGTCGGGGGGGGCATGAGGCGTACTCCTGCGACCTGCTGCCGACGAGCGGCAGGCACCCGGAGTGGCACATACAGGCCGACGCGCTTGAGGTCGTGAAGCTGGAATGGGACATGGTTATCGCCTTCCCGCCCTGCACGCACCTCGCGGTGAGCGGGGCAGCGTGGTTCGAGCAGAAGCGGCGTGACGGTCGGCAGGACATGGGCGTGGGCTTCTTCAAGGCGTTCACCGCGCTCGACCACGTGCCACACGTCGCAATCGAGAACCCCGTGGGCATCATGAGCAAGCTGTACAGGAAGCCAGACCAGATAATCCAGCCTTGGATGTTCGGCGACCCGTACGAGAAGAAAACGTGCCTGTGGCTCAAGGGACTCCCGAAGCTGCAGCCGACAGACGTGGTGGAGCCGGAACCGCGCAAACAGACGGGCGGCACCACCATGCCGCAGTGGTACGCGGACGCATGGAGCCTGCCGCCACACGAGCGCGCCATGCTCCGCAGCAAGACGTTCCCAGGCATCGCCAAGGCGATGGCTACCCAATGGGGCGACGAGCGCAACCTGGTGGAGCCGCAGACCTCCCTAGCGCTCTAGCCACACCGCATCGGCCAAGAACCCACCCACGTCGCCAGCGCCCCGAATACGGCCCTCTCAGGCCGTCTCAGGGGCATCCGCGCAACCCTCCAACATACCACCCGAAACCACGCGCCCCGCGACGGCAACGCTGACATACGCGCAGCCGAGGCTTGGCACGGGAACGCCCTGAGCCGCGATGGCGAGGCGACTTTGTGCGATTGCACAACAGAGCAAAGCGGTGGCACGGATGAGCGTTGCGAGGCTGAGGAATAGCGAGGCAGGGAAGGGCTGAGGCAAGGCGGTGAACCGCATGGCGGGGCGACGGCTATGCTCAGGCGAGCGCTGCAGGGGCATTGCGCTGCTAGGCGGGACGACGCGACGGCGGTGGATAGTGAACTGTCCGCTTGCCAAGATACAATCAATGTGAGGGGGTGCGAGGTTGAGAATCACCAAGTCATACACCGTCAGGCCTCACGATGGCTGCGAGCTGATTGCAGAGTCGTTCGGTGTGACTGGCGGCTACGTGAATAATGTGGCAGACATTGACGTGCCTGACGATTGGCAGGTTCTCTACATCACTGGCGAATCAGGCTGCGGCAAGACCACGATTCTACGCGAGATTGCCGACAGCCTTGGTACCACCATCTACCACGAGGGCATCAAACACGACATACCGCTGTTCTCAATCTACGGCACGTCCGAGGATGAGCAGATGGAGACACTGAGGCTCCTGACGAGTGTTGGCATCTCTGATGCGGTTCTGTGGATGAACTCATACGACGAGCTATCGGACAGCCAGCAGGCACGCACGCAGGTAGCGTGCGCCATGCACGACAGTGACGTTGTGGTGATTGACGAGTTCCTGAGTACGCTCGATCGCACGACGGCGAAGCCAGTGGCCTACAGCGTTCAGAAATCGGTACGCGAGAGCGGGAAGCGCCTCGTGGTCACCACAGCTCATGATGACCTAGTTGACTACCTGATGCCAGATTACGTCGTTCGCGGCGTTGCCTTCCCGTCCCAATGGACGGTCACCAAGCACGGCGTGCGCGGTAACCCATTCATCGGCGAGGTCACGTACATGTATGGCGACAAGCACGACTACAGGCGCGAGAGGCTTGGCGAGCTGCACTACAAGGGCAAGTACACTGGCGGCACCAAGGAGTACCTGTTCGCCTACATTGGCGATAGGGTCGTCGCCGTGCTCGTCTCGACGTACAACAGGGGGACGGGCGGCAGGCGCATATCGCGCGTTGTCGTCCACCCATCGTATCGCGGCTGCGGCATCGGCAAGAGGCTCGTCGAGAGGTATCTGAGGGACTTCCCAGACACCGACGTTGTGGCCTCAATGGCGATGTACAACCCAATCTTCGAGCGTGCTGGAATGACGCGCGTAAGGGACGTGGAGGTAAGACCTCCAAGCGGCCTAAAGGCAGACCTAAAGGCGCTCGACTTCGACTTCGACAGATGGTACGACAAGGACTACCTGCTTTCGTTCTGCGAGTCTCAGGACGCTAGGGACGCGATAGCGAAGCACGCCAACAAGGCTGGCTCCATAGTCGTTCCGGGGGGGGCAAGGCTAGACGAGGGCAGCATAGCCCGCAAAATCGCGTCAGAGCCTACGACGGCGAAGCGTGTCCTGTTCGCCATGCGACCGAGGACGATGGCGAAGTACGTCCACGACTTCGCGCCGATGATTTGCGAGTCGTGCTGGCAGGAGACTGACGAGCTACTGATTGACGATGGCAATGCCGTGTGTCCAAGATGCTACGAGAAGAACCACCCAACACTGTTTTAGGGTGGAGTGAGTAAGGAGGTGACCGATGGCCGAGACCGAGGGTAAGATGCTCACCTGCGACCTGTGCGGCGCAACGGTGTTCCTGAAGTACATAGAGACCAAGGACTATGATGGCGGCTTCACGCATTTGCGCACGTTCGAGAAGAAGCCCGAAGGCTGGCAGACGTGGCACGTTAGCAACGTCATCAATAGCACGCTCTGCCCGACTTGCAACGAGCGGATGCAGGAGGCGCTGCTTGAGTGCGTGAACGGGATTAGGGAGCAAAATGCTTGATGACTTCGACGAGGAAGCCCCGCGCTACCGCAAGAAATCCAAGAAGAACCACGTCAAGAGCGACCACAAGCACGAGTACGAGAAGGTCTGCGTCGACGCGCACACGAGCACAATCACGAGGGAGGGCAAGTTCCCGTCATACCACATCGGAAAGCGATGCAAAATCTGCGGGCGGCTCGACAACGTCAAGATGTGGGCAACGAGGGAAATCCCCAAGGAAATGCCGCTGTTCGAGGTAGCGGACTTCTGGGAACTGCTTGAGATGAAAATGCTGCCAGAAGCGATGAGGGTAAGATAGAACCAAGAGAGAAGCCCCGCGCCCAAAATGGGTGGCGGGGCTTTCTTTGTTTTGAAAATTGAAAATGTCCGCAGGTAGAAGGGGTAGAAAATTTTGAAAATGCCTTTGGCGGCTTTTATGGCATTTCAAAATGAAAATGCCTGCTAGGAACACCCATAATCTAAAAAAAATGTCTCTCGCCATCGAGCCGCCGCTGTTGAAAAAAGTCTCTCGCCAGACGCCGCGCCCGCCGAAAGAATCTCGACCCCGCGCCGCCGCCAATGTCGAAAACAAATCACTCGGCGTACGTCGGGTCAGTCCTGCGGTAGTAGCTGCTGGTGGACTCGCGCTGGGCGTCCTCCGCGTCTGGGTCAGACCACCTGAAGGTCACGTCGCGACCGAGCGTCATAAGCGACTCCGCAACGGCCTTGGAGACGGCATTGCTCACGCCCACGTCCTTGTCCGACACGCCGCGCATGCCGTTGCGGTGCCAGAGCACGACAACTGGCTCGCCGTCACGAGCCGAGGCGAGCGACTTCGTCAAGGCTTCCTCGACCTGATCGCAATGCTTGTCGTACTCGCGGTCGATGTAGCGCCACGCAGCTGGCGATGGTGGGAAGTAGTTCGGGTTCTCCCAACGCTTGACCGTGTTCATCGCCACGCCTAGCTCTTGGGCTACGTCATAGAGCGAAAGCCCACAAAGCTCGCGCTTCGCACGAAACTCCGCCACCGACCTGTCTGCGTACGGCTCGTAGTCAATCCATCTGCCCATTTGGGTTCTCCAATCTCTCTGTTGCTGGATTGCGACTTCTGGGACTGAGTATAGCGCGTATCGTGCGGGTACGCAATAGTTTTCTGGGAGCTTGTGCTCCATTATGTCGAAATCGAAATCGAACCAGTGGAACGACCAGAGGAATCGAAATGCTTGGGAGCACGCACATCATTATGGCAAAAATGAAAATGCTTTGGAGAAACGACCATTAAAAGGAAATCATGTAGCGCTGACCGAATAAAGAAAATCAAAATCGAAATCAAAATCGCGCTAACAAGAATCGGAAAAAGAAATCAAAATCGCTGGTAGCAACATATGGAAAAGAAATTGCGCCGCGACTTTGCGCGGCGATAAATTGCGCGGCATGGTAAAATCGAAATCGAGGGTAGCAGCCTCGGAAAATGATAGAATCAAATCGCCTCGCGGACGGTGCTGCTACCACTGTTCGCGAGGTTTTCGTTTGGAGGTAGCAGCTCCATGAGGTACGTAGTCGAGGGCGGCAAGAAGGTTATCGAATACAAGTCGAGGCTATACGGCGTTTGGGCCAACATGAAGCAACGGTGCTTCAATCCGAAAAACGACTGTTTTTCTAGCTATGGCGGTCGCGGCATAACCGTCTGTCCGATGTGGGCAAAGCGCAACGGATACCACGAGTTCACCGACTGGGCGTACACCGATAACATCTGGTGGTACTTTGGGATGGGTCAACGTCGTTATGATCCAACTGCTTCAATACGTTCGTGTACTCTTGACCGAGTAAACAACGATGGGCCATACACGCCTATTAACTGTCGCTGGGTTGACCAGAAGGTGCAATCGAACAACACACGCAAGACAAAGGCTAGGCTCAAGAGATTTAAGCCAAAGAAGACGTTTACTTTCAAGGAGCTGCATCCACAAGCTCGTTCCGTCATCGTTATGGATATGGAAGGTAACGAGCTGGCGAGGTATGACGGCATTCGTCAAGCTGCCGTTGCGTTGTTTGATGATGTGACAAAGATGGCTGCTATACGATATGCCGCAACGAGAAGCCAAAAGGGTCATTATCGCGGCTACAGATTCAAGATTCTTGATTAGATTCTCTGGGAGCACGTGTGCCATTATATCGCCGCTGGCGTTCGGCTACAGAAACGGGCGCTGGCGGCGTTTCCGAAAACTTCTGGGAGCACGTGTGTCATTATGTCGCCGCTGAAAAACTTTTGAAAAAACGGCCCTAATTAGTACCATCCCCAAAATTTCGTGCTCCGGTGCAGTCCAGGGAAACGGCTAACGTGCGGGCGCGGGCTTTGGTAGCGTGTCGGATCGTGGCGGCGGCGGGCCTGCGGAAACAAAAGAAGGCCCGATTTCTCGGGCCTCCCTGCGAGGTTTGTTTACTTACGGTTCGCTGCCTGCCAGAGTACAGCCAGAAGGTAGAAGAGGGCTATCCAGAGGGGCGCAAACACAAGCAACAGAAACAAAATTACTAGAACCATGTTTTACGCCTCCATGGGGATGGCGGCGTAAAGCGGCGCGCCTGTCTTGCGGTCAACAATCTCGTACACGTCTCCGTCGTACTCGGTTCGGGTGGTGCCGCGCCTGAAGGTTACGCCCTGCGTCTTGAGGTAGTGACGGAAAGCGCGGGCGGTGTCCTGCGCTGCCGTGGTGAACGTGCCGACTAGATAGCTGTTATTCCACGTCCAAGAATCGTCATACATCCAAGCATCAATTTCTCGGACTTCGTACGTTGTCGCGGCGGGGTTGAATGCGGGGTTAAGCTCGGCGGCGTCGGGGCCTGTGAGGTCGCTAAAGCGGACGATATTCATACCACCAAAAGCAATAAAGGCGGCGTACTCGGTCGCGCTGGCGGTTGGATCGTAGGCCTCTAGCGTGCAATCCATGGTGCTAACGATGCTTTCGAGCGTGCCAAACTGTAATGCGGTGTCTACGGTCTCGCGGGTCTTGATGTCGAATAGGGACACGGTAAAGTAACGTTCTCCAAGCTGCTTGCTTACTTCGTTGATGGTCTGCATGGTGTTCTCTCCTTTCCTGCGGCTGTCTGCCGCTTTCCGGTGTGCTCCTGTTAGCACACTATGCAAGGGGCGCGGGCGGGCGTCCCCTGCTAGGTGTGTTAGCGGGTGGCTAATATGGCGTCGATACGCTCGCGGGCTGCTGGTGCATACTGCGATTCGCTCGCGTCGATGGCCTCGCGCACGGTGCGCAAAAGGTCAATATCAAGGCGTGCGAGGTCGCTCACGTCCTGCGCGGGCGGAATCGTGGCGGGGTTGCGCCTGTAGTAATCGAGCGTGTAGGCGTCACGGCCTGGGGTGCCGTAGGGGTAAACAGTGCCTGTGTTGTACTCGTAAATATAGCGGTCACCGAACTGGTCAACCATTGCGAGGTCGCGCGCCTGCTTCGCGGTGATGGCTTCGCAGATGGGGCGGGGGTGCATCTGGTAATCATAGCGCTCGCCATACTTGAGGAAAAACGCGCGGGCGCTCTTGCTGTCGAAACGGTAGACGGTGACGCGCTCGGGCATTCCGTGCGCTGCTTGCTCGGTGCGGGCTGCGTAGTACTTCATGGCTGGTTCTCACTTTCTGCGGCTGTTGCCGCGTCTCTTGGTGGCTGTTATGCCTGCTTGCTGATGCGGTCGGCCTCTGCTGCGATCTGCTCGGGCGTGTAGCCTGTCACGGTGTCGGCGGGGTAGCTTGCCCACCTGCGCAACTCTCGCGCGATAATCTCGCGGGCGTCAGCCTCGGGTACCTTCTTGCACAACTTCAAATAGTCCGGCCTGATTTCGTCGGTGGGGTCGGCGTAGGTGTAAGACGTGGCCTCCAACCATGTGGCGCGGCTGTTGCGGTTGACGGTCACAAACATGACATCGTCACGGGCGGCGGGGTTCTCGGGGTCTGTCGGGCCTGCGAAAACGTCGCACGGCTCGCCGCATGCCGTGAACCTGCAACGGCGTTTGAAGTTGCACAACTGCGCGGGGGTTAGCTCGTTCTGGTAGCTCATGGGTTACGCCTCCTTTGCGATATGTGCCGCTTCTAGGCTCTCGGCTATAAATTCGGCGTCGCTCATGTTCTTGACTCGCTCGGCCTCGGCTGAGAAGTCTTGAACGGTCTTCCAAAACTGCTTCAAACGCTCCTGCGCGGCGGGGGTGTTGATTGTCTCGGGGGTCAATATGCTGTAGTAGTCTTTCGCTAGCTGCTTTGCGGCCTCCTGCGCTGCGTAGTGGTTGAACGGGTGACGATATGACTTTGTAAAACGCGCTGGGAAGTCCTTCACGGTGTAGCTGCGCTCTGTGTAGCCTGTCCCCTTGCTCGCGCGGTCGTGTACGCTCTCGATGGTCACGGCCTCGGCGGGGATATAGAGCACATAACGGCGGCGCATGCCGTTAGTTTCCGTTACAAAGTGCGCGCGGGTCTCGGCGGGGTCGTGCTCCTTGCGGGCGTTCCAAACGATGGGCAAATTGGTGGTAAAGCTGCCGTAACGGCCCATTTTGCGCGATAGCTCATATTCGCCCAATGTGGCAATTGTCTCGCCTGCGTCATAGATGACAATGGAGTAAAGCGGGTAAAACTTCGTTTGCGCCTCATTGATTGCGGTTGTTTCGTAGTTGCGGCAATCAAACGTGACGCTCTGCGCCTTCGGGGTCTTCATTGTTTACGCCTCCTTTGCAAGCTCGCGGCGGATACGCTCGGCGCCTCGGCGCTGACTGTGAAACGCTGAATTAGCGGCGTCCCCTGCGCGGTCTTCCCAGTAGGCGAGGGGGTCGGCCTTGTAGGCTTCGAGCGTGGCGACTTGCTCGTCTAGCTTGTCGAGTAGCTTCCCAAGATTGCCGCGCGCATTTTCCAGCTTCATTTCCAGCGTTTCGATCTCGTCGGCGTATTGCTCCATGTTTGCTTGCGTCAACCTAATATCTTTTTCAATGCTTGCGCGGGTGCGGTCGTAACTGACCAACTCGGGCATTTTCACATCAATGAAAGCGTCTCGCGCGGTGTCTGCCTGGTAAAAGGCAAGGGCGAGATAATCAAGCGCTCCGTATGTCGCTCTTCCGTGCTTTCCGTCTTCGTCGGTCGCGGTGCTGATGTGTGCGGGCCACTTGTAGGCGTTGTAAGTGTCTGCCGGGTTATAGACGTATACGGGTTCTTGGCACTTGGCGTAAAGCTCGGTACCGATAACCAAAAGGCCATAAAGATGGTGCTGGGCCTTTACGTCTTCGGCGTACGGGTAGCGCGCGGGGTACTGGTTCGCTTTGATGTCATGGCGGGCGATGGCCTCGGCGTACTCGTCGCGGGTGTACTCTGCAACGCTCGCGGCGCTATAGATTGCGCTCTCTAGCTCGCTCTTTGCGGTCGGGCGGCTGTCGGTAACGTAGTTTCTCCACGTATAGCGCGCGGGCGTGTAAAACTCGCCTGCATACCATCTTATCGGCTGGTCGTACCCTGCTCGATACTCCTTGTAATCGAGCGTCATCTGCGGGAAATGCTCGACCACGAAAGCAAGCGGGGCGGCGTCCTCGGACACCTTCGGGATACTGACGGTAAAGCGGTGTTCGACGATGCGGGCGCGCGGTACGCGCTTTCGCGGGGCCTCGTAGGCTTCCCAGACGAGCGAAACGGCCTCGGCGGTGATTGCCTCGGGCGTCTCTACGATGTTAATTAGCTTTGCCATGGCTTGCGCTCCTTCCTGCGGCCTTGCCGCTTGTCGCTTCGGGGTTCGTCCCCTTGCCTTAGATTCTATCACGTATCCAGCGGATACGCAAAGAAAACGGTGTAATTACTGCCCAACTTTGCCGGTGTACTCCTGCGTTCCGTCCTCGTAGTCACGCCAAAACGGGCGGGTAAAGTGCCTGTCTCCGTCTGACCAACTGCGCCAAACTACGGCGGCGGGACTAAACGCGCCGGGGAACATTCCGCGCGCCTGCTTGCTGGTCACGGCTGTCATTACGGTCTTGTTGCCGTATAGCGGGCCTTCTTCGGCGGTCTGGGCGTTCACTCGCTCGATGTCCTCGGCGCGCTGCTTCGTGCTGTCGTAGCGGTATAGGGTCGCGCGGTTGATCGCCTCGGGATTAAAGATGTTGACGGGGTGAAATACTGCGTAGTAGTGGCGTTGCATGGTCTTTGCTCCTTCCTGGCGGGTGCCCAGTAAGCAGGGCATTAGTACAATGCCCTGCCGTGCTAGGCGCTCGGGGTGCTAGATGCGCTCTCCGTCGCGGGTAAAGCGGGTTTCTCCGTCGTTTAGCCACTCGTTCCAAAACTCGGCGCTGGTATAATAGTCGTGCTCTGCTTCGATTAGTCCGTCGACGGTGTTACCGACTGCACGGGCGGCGTCCTCGGTCAATTCCTCGGCGGCGTTCTCGATGCGCTCGGCGATGCGCTCAAACTCGGCGGCTGCTTCCGCTGCCGTGTCTGCGATGGCTTCAAGCTGTCGGCGCTCTTCGTCGGTCTCGGCGTCCCACTTCGTATAATCGAAGTCGCTATACACGCTCCAAAACTCGGCGGCGCGGTCGGTCGCTTCCTCGTGGCCTTCCTGCAAGATGATAATCCGCGCGGCGTACGTGTTCCAAGCGTCGCAAATATCCATGGATACAGCCATACCGTTGTGCTGCTGCTCGGTCACGGCCTCCCAATCTGCAGCGTGGTGCCACCAACTACCGCGCGCGGTGCCGTACCAGCTACAGCCTTGATCTTGGGTCACTTCGATGTTCTGCGCCTTTGCGAGTTCTTCGGCGGCGTCCAAAATGTCGCGTTCACTGATTCCGGTTTGACTGGCGTACCAATCGCCGCTGCAATAGCCGCGCTCTTCCTCTTCAATGGCCTCGGCTATGGCGCGGTCTTGCGCCTCCTTGCTCAACTCGTCAAACAAATACGCGCTGTGCGTGTCTGCGCTGCTCGTGCGCTGCATGGTCACGTTGCCGTTATCGTCGGTCGTGATGGTTAGGCGCTCGGTAAACACTGTGGTGATGACGCTCATTTCTTGCCTGCCTTCCTGCGGCTGTGCCGCTTCTAGCTGATAAAGATTGTCATGGTCATAAGCGCGGGGATAATGAATAGGGCGGCGGCGGCTATGGTGGTCATGTTTCGGGCTCCGTTTCTGGTGTGGTGTGGTTAGTTCTGGTTGCGCTGGGCGATGCGCTCAACCATGGCGGCTACTGCGTCATGATCGGCGGGGCTCGCGGCCTCGTAGCCTGCGGTGCGCTCGGTCTCCTTTGCCGCCTCGGTCTCTGCCTGCTCTGCGATGGCCTCAACCATTGCATTTACGGCGGCGCGGTCTTCGGCGGTGGCCGTCCATGGCTGGGCGGTAAGCTCCGCAAACGCTGCGCTGATGGCGTGCGCGCGCTGGGCGTTGGTGGCGTTGGCCTCGTCTGCGAGGGCTTCGCCGATGGTATAGGCAAGTTCAGAAATTGCCAATTCAGCTTCGAGGACTTCGATTGCTGCGTTGCGTGCGGCCTCGTCGGCGGCGTACGTGTGCGCCTTCCTGGCATGGCTGCGGGCGTTGTCGGCGTGCTCTTCGGCTGCGCTGTAGTGCTCTGCGATGGCTGCGGCGTCGCCGCTCTCGGTGGCCTCTATGGCCTTGCAAGCCTCTGCGGTTGCCTTTTCTGCCTCGGCCTGTGCGGCTCGCTCTTCTGCTCTGTAGTCGTTTGCGCTCATGTCTTCCGCTCCTTGTTCTGGTCGGTGCCGCTTCGCTCGTCTGCGGCTGGTCTGCGGCTGTGCCGCTTCGCTGGTTAAAATATATGCGGTAATTGCTGTATGTAGTGCCGATATTCGGCAATTGCTATATGTTCTTCACATACATAACACAATTGTTGCATACTCTCGGCGGGTAGAATGTTCTCGGAGGTGATGACACATGGAATCGTTGGAGGCCTTGCGCCTGATGCTCGATAGGTCTGGTACTACTGCGTACCGTGTCGCGGTCGATATGGGGCGCTCTCCGTCGTACGTCTCTAGCATGCTTCGCCGTGGCTCGGTTCCATCCGCTGACCTGCTCGCAAGGATGGCGGCGGCGTGCGGCTACTCGTTGCGGCTGGTGCCGCTAGATGGTGGCGAGGAAATTAATATAACTTGTGAGGCGTCGCCGTCTGGGTAGTCGCTCGCTCTTGCATGCTCTCGTTTGCTTGGGGCTCGCCGCCCAGAAGGACGGCGAGCCTCTTCTCTTCTCTCGCCTCTGCTCTCTCTCCTGGCCTGCTGCCTTCTCTGGCGGCGGGCCTCTTCTCTTCTCTCGCCTCTGCTCTCTTCTCTCGCCTCGTCTGCGGCGCTCTCGGGCCTCCTGCGCTTCCTGCCTGTCTCGCTCGGCCTCTCGTGCCTGCTGGCCTCTCTCGCGCCTCCTGCGGGCTCTGGTGGCCTCTGGCGCGGTCTTGCGCGGCGTTCCGTGGTTGCTTCCCAACTCTTTCAGCTTTCAGAGTATGGCAGGGCGGTTGATCTTGATTCGGTGGTAGTGTCTTCACTTCCTCGGGCTCTCGCTCTGCGCTCGGTTCTGCTCGGCTCGGTCGCTCTCCTTGGCTGCTCGGCCTTCGGCGCTCTCTGGTCTCTCGGTCGCTCTCGCTCTCTTCTCTGTCGCTCTCGCCTCGCCTCGGCTGCGCTCTCTGTCTGTCGGCGGCTGCGCTCTCGCCTCGCCTCGCTCTCCGTGGCCTCGGATCTTCGCGGCGCTCGCTCTCACTGTCGGTCTCCTTGGCTGCTCTCTGCCTGCCGTGCTCGGCTCTGCTCGCTCTCGCCTCGCCTCGTGGTCTTCTCTCTAGCGCTCTCGGCTCTCGGCTCTCTCCTTGGCCTCTCTCCTTGCGCCCTGCCTGCGGTCGCTTCCGTCGCTCGTGGCCTCGCCTCTCTCCTTGCCTTGCCTCGTCTCGCCTCGTGTCGCGCCTCGCCTCTGGGAGTCGCCGCGCCTCGTGCCTGTCCTGCCCGACCTGCCGCGCGGCCTTGCGTCTCATCAACTGTTGAACCTTCTAAGCCTCGGACTCCATCAAACTTTGCACTACTTGCATACCCCCCAGGGGTATACTGAGCTGGCCTTTCGCTGGGGAA
>Ga0326511_10002922_pt1 | contig 13816 bp, 16 predicted proteins | sample 0_2496_0518_D_FD_203701 | JGI IMG/M metagenome (GOLD analysis project Ga0326511, IMG submission 203701) | Bovine rumen microbial communities from UC Davis, California, United States - 0_2496_0518 | ecosystem: Host-associated > Mammals > Digestive system > Stomach > Rumen | place: USA... | reverse complement strand
CTGCGATTATGCGATTTTATCAGATTCATTTTTTCCGATACAGTCAGCAGGATTTGTATTATTGGCATTCGGTACGGCAGGCTTCGCTATGGAAGATAAGAAAAAGCATGATCGTGATGAAAAAATACCGGCAGATTACAGAAATTATACTGCTGTTCCGGTGATGGCGAGCAAAATGCCGTTTATTATTCTGACATTCTTGGGAACAACTGTTTTTTATGGCAGTCTGGCTTCGATTGGTTTCCGGAAGAAAAATAAATTAATGGCTGTATTTTTCATCGGTGCGTATGCATTCGATATGATTCAGGTCTTTCTTGCAACAAAATTTGATGAGTCCGCTTCTGTTATGCATTGGATGGCTGAAATTGTCAATACAATCGCTCAGACTTGTCTGTGGCTCGGAGCACTGAGATTGAATCGGGAATATCATGAGGAAAAATATGGCTATTAAAAAAATCAGCATGAGATATATTTTAAACATAAGGAGTCTTGATTATGAAGATTTTAGTTGTCGGCGGAGGCGGCCGTGAACATGCCATTATTATGAAACTTGCCCAGAGCGAGAAAAAACCGGAATTGTTCTGCGCTCCAGGAAACGGCGGTATTTCCAGATATGCAAAATGCTTTGATGTCAAGGCTACTGATATTGACGGTATGATAGCACTCGCAAAGGAAATTCAGCCGGATTGGGTGTTTGTTGCTCCGGATGATCCGCTCGTGATGGGTATGGTCGATCAGATGCAGAAAGCCGGCTTCAAGACTTTCGGTCCGAAAGCAAATGCCGCAGTCATCGAGGGCAGTAAGATTTTCTCTAAGAATCTCATGAAAAAATATCAGATTCCTACAGGTGCTTATGAAGTTTTTGATAACAGTCAGGAAGCAATTGCGTATATTAAAAAACAGAATTCTTATCCGACTGTGATTAAAGCTGATGGTCTTGCCCTCGGAAAAGGTGTCATTTTGGCTCAGAATGAAGAAGAAGCTGTCGAAGCTGTCAGATCTATGATTGATGATAAAAAATTCGGCGAAAGCAGTTCGCATATCGTGATTGAAGAGTTTCTTACAGGGCCGGAAGTTTCTGTTCTGTCCTTTACGGACGGAAAGACGGTGATTCCAATGGTTTCTTCTATGGATCACAAGAGAGCTTTAGATAACGATCAGGGTCTGAATACCGGCGGTATGGGCACAGTCGCTCCGAATCCGTATTATACAGAAGAAATCGCTTCTGAATGCATGGAGAAAATCTTCAAGCCTACAATCGAAGCCATGCAGAAAGAGGGCAGACCTTTCACAGGATGCTTGTATTTCGGTCTGATGCTGACTCCGGATGGCCCGAAAGTGATTGAATATAACTGCCGTTTCGGCGATCCGGAAACACAAGTTGTTCTGCCTCTGTTAGATACTGATCTGATTGATATTATGCAGGCTGTCTATGACGGAACTCTTGATCAGCTTCCTGTGAACTGGAAAAACGAATCAGCCGCCTGTGTGGTCTTGGCAAGCGGAGGCTATCCGGTCAAGTATGAGAACGGCAAAGAAATTTCCGGTCTCGATGAAAAAGGTCAGGTACAAGATGCATTTGTTTATCATGCAGGAACAAAATTTGCTGATCAGAAATTCCTGACCGCCGGCGGAAGAGTCCTCGGTGTGACTGCGACTGCTGATACGCTCGAAAATGCTCTGAAACAGGCATATCAAAGTGCTGAATTGATCAGCTTTGAAAAAATGCATTATCGCCATGATATTGGAAAACGTGCTTTGCAGGCAAAACAGGGGTGATGCAGTATGCATCCGAAACTGAAACGATGCTTTGTTTTCGGACAGTATGCGAATATTTTATTTTTATTATTCGCATTGTTCGCGTGGGTGTATTACTGGTCGATCAGAAGGCATAATCTGGAGATTGTAGCTCTGGAAGTCGCGGCCTATACAGTCGAAACAGGCGGCTTCCTGTTCATGCTGTTCTCGCTGTGGAATTTTCATAAAATCGTCCGGCACAGATATGTGATGAAAATTGCTATGCTGATTTATATTATTGCAGAAGTCATAATTATGATTCTGGATTTCAATGCAGACAGGCTTAGTTTTTATAATTCTGCTTCGATGGCCCTGAATTTGTCGCATTCAATTTTTTCAGCAGTGATCTGCTTTACGTATCTGTCACTCGAACCAAAAAATACTTCTCTGGAAATTGCAATTATTATTTCAGAAGTGATTATTTTATCCGGCATGTTCGGAATTGTATTCGGTCTGCATGTGTATGTCTCATTGTTTGCGAATGCAGTCGCCTATGTGGTATTTTTCTCGATTATGAGATTTTTGTTATCGCAGGAGAGAATTATGATCGACTGTCACGGCGATAAGGCAAAAGAATATAAATATAAAAGTTCTTTCTTCGATGAATAATCAATCTGCCCCGATGCCATGCAAAGGGGCAGTTTTCAGAAAGTCACTTTCAGAAATTATGTTGCTGAGATAAATCGAGTCAACATTTTTCAGACAGCGGGGAGGGGGATGGCTGAACCTATACCCTTTATATAAATTAGCTTTTCTCTTTTTTTATTTAGCAGGGATATATAGCCCCTCCCCCTATCCCCGTTTTATGAACTAAAGCGTTAAATTCTGATTTGTCGCAGAAATACTTTTCTTAAATGGGAGTTCAAAAAAGGGGGTTTTTCTATGAATGACAGATTGCCTTATCTCAGAGAGAAAACGGCAAAACTGACTTCTGCATCAGGTGTGTATCTCATGAAAGATGCTCAGAATCAGATTATTTATATCGGCAAGGCAAAGAATCTGCACAGAAGAGTCAGCAGTTATTTCCGGAAAGATGCCGATCATCTGCCGAAAGTGGAAAAAATGGTCTCGCATGTATGGGATTATGATTTTATCGTCACGGATTCTGAATATGAAGCCTTACTGCTCGAATGCAGTCTGATCAAACAGCATCAGCCGCATTATAATATTTTATTGAAAGATGATAAAGGCTATTGCTATATTAAAATTTCTGATGAGCCATATCCCAGAATTACTGTCGAAAAACAAAAGACTCCGGATGGAAATTATATCGGCGTGTATACCAGCAGTTTCACAGCAAAATCGGCTGTCGAAGAAGTCAATACTGTCTTCGGACTGCCGGACTGTAACAGGAAATTCCCTCAGAGTTTCCGGAAAGCAAGGCCTTGTCTGAATTATTATATCAAAAAATGCATGGGAGTCTGCCGAGGTGAAATCTCTCAGGAAGAGTATCAGGAGAAAATCCGTCAGGCCGTGCAGTATCTCAAAACCGGAAGTCAGGCTTCTGTCGAAAGAATGCGGAGCGAAATGCAGAAAGCCGCTGAAAATCTGGAATTCGAGAAAGCCGCTCAGCTCCGTGACAGAATCAAAGCGATCGAAAAAGCATCGGCATCACAGAAAATTTTAGATCATGAGTTTCAGAATGCGGATGTTATCGCCCTTGCTGATCATCAGGAAAAAATCTGTATTTCTGTATTGATTTACAGAAATAACAGATTGCAGGATAAAATCAGCTATGAACTGCATGAACAGGCCGAGGAAAACAGTTTCGATGCGTTTGTTTTCAGATTTTATCATGAAAGATCTGATATTCCGGACAGGATTCTGCTTTCTCAGGAAGTTTCTGATATGGATTTGCTTCAGAAAATGCTTTCTGAAAAAGCGGGTCATAAAATAAAATTATATATTCCCAAAAAGGGGAGCGGTCTGGAATTATTAAAAATGGCTCGGCAGAATGCCGCTGAATCTCTAGCGATTCAGGAGAACCGCACCGGTAAAGAATTGCTTGCAGTCGAGTCGCTCGGTAAATTATTAGGCATGTCGAAAATTCCCAGATATATAGAATCTTATGATATTTCTAATTTTGCATCAGATACCATGGTCGCTGGTATGATCGTATTCGAGAATGGAAGGCCTCTCAAAAAAGCATACAAGCGATTCAGTATCAAAGAGAATCAGACGCAGAATGACTATGCCTGTATGCAGGAGGTCATCACAAGAAGATTATCGCATCTGCATGATGATTCTGATTTGTATTTTTCCAGAATTCCTGATCTGATTCTGCTCGATGGCGGTAAAGGGCATGTGAATGCCGTCGCTCCGGTGATCGCTGAATTATGTCCGGAAATCGCTTTATTCGGCATGGTGAAAGATTCGAAGCACAGAACCCGTGCGATTGCTGCGGGAGATCGGGAAATTCAGGTCTCCGGAGAGGCATTCCAGCTGATTACCAGAATTCAGGATGAAGTGCATCGCTATGCAGTCGCTTATCTGCATCAGAAGCATAAAAAACAGAGTTTTGCATCTGATTTATTACAAGTTCAGGGTATCGGTCAGAAAACGGCTCAGAAATTAATGCTGTATTTCAAGACCAGAGATGCCCTCTGGAATGCAGAGATTCCGGAATTGCAGAAAGCCGGAATTTCTCAGAAAACAGCTGAAAATTTATATTTCTATCTGCATGGGGAAAATCATGAATGAAACCGGCTTTCTGCTCAGGGCTATGACGGAAACGCTGATGCCGTTCGGAATATTTGTTTTTTTATTCCGGAAGCATCAGGGCAGAATCAAGCCATATCTGACGGGGATTCTGACTCTCATGATTCTGACAGTTCCCAGAAAATTAATTTCTGATCTGCTGATTCCGTCCGAGGGCGAATGGGCATTCCGGATAGCAATCTCGATTCTGATCGGAGCATTCTGCGAAGAAACCGGAAAATATATCGCAATGAAATTTATAATATTAATAATCTGAATATAAAGGAGCGTTTTGATTTATGAGAGTTATCACAGGAAAGGCAAAAGGCATCAGACTGAAAACGCTGGAGGGACTCGATGTCCGTCCGACTACTGACAGAGTCAAAGAGGGAATGTTCTCAGCGATTCAGTTTCAGATTCCGCAGGCAAGAGTGCTGGATTTGTTCGCCGGAAGCGGTCAGCTCGGCATTGAAGCCCTCAGCAGAGGCGCAAAACAGGCCGTTTTTATTGATCAGTCCGCCGAAGCCCTGAACATCGTCAAAGAAAATCTCAAAAAAACAAATCTGACAGACTATGCAGAATTATATCAGAAATCAGCAGAACAGTATCTCAGATTCTGTCCCGATCAGAGCTTTGATCTGATCTTTCTTGATCCGCCTTACCGGAATCAGATTCTTGAAAAAATTCTCCCTGAAATCAGCAGAATTTTAAAGCCTCACGGAAAGATTATCGCCGAACATGAAATAAACTGCTCTCTTCCGGAAGAAATTTCTGATTTGATATTGCAAAAAAATTATTTTTATGGTAAAATAGTAGTATCAGTATTTTCTGAAAAAATAAATGCAGAACAGGAGACGGATTTATGAGAAGAATTGCAGTCTGCCCCGGCAGTTTCGACCCCGTAACGCTCGGACATCTGGATATTATTACCAGAGCTTCGACTTTGTTTGATAAAGTCATTGTCCTGATCTCTACCAATGCGACAAAAAATCAGGCCAGCTTCTCGGCAACGGAACGCATGATGATGATCGCCGCCGCTACAGAACATCTCGATAATGTCGTGATTGATATTCTAGATGGCCTGCTTGTGGATTATGTCAGACGTGTGCAGGCAGTCGCTATCGTCAAAGGTCTCAGAGCCGTCAGCGATTTCGAGTATGAATTCCAGATGGCTCTGACAAATAAAGTCCTCTATGCCGGTGCGGAAACCGTATTTCTGACAACCAGTCAGGAAAATATGTATTTAAGCTCCAGCGTTGTCAAGCAGATTGCCTATTTCGGCGGGGACATCAGTCCGTTTGTTCCGGCCTGCATTCAGGAATCTATTCAAAAAAGACTCAGCAAGCAAGGAGAGGGTAATTCATGAGTATTGAAGAAATTCTGGACGATATGGACGAGCTTTTAGATAAAGCAACTACGTTTCCGTTCGCACCGCATAAATCTGTAATTGACGGAGAACGGCTCAGAGAACTGATCAATGATGCCAGACTCAACGTTCCGGAAGAGATTAAACATGCTCAGGTAGTAGAATTTGATCGTGACAAAATCATCAAAGAAGCCGAGGCCAAAGCTGAAAAAATCATCCGTCAGGCAGAAGAACAGGCCAAAACTATGGTGGAAAAAGAAACTATTATCAAAGAAGCCCGAAAAAGAGCCTTGGAAGCCGTGACGAAAGCTAAACAGGAATCAGATGCCATTCGAGGCGCAACAGATGATTATGTCAGAGGACGCTTTACAGAAGTAGAGGCGTATTTCAATCAGGGACTGCTGGACGTACAGGGCCGTAAGAAAAAGTTTGAACAGCTGACACAGAAGAAAACAGATAAAAAACCAAAAAAATAATTATTTTTTAAAGTCTGTTCATATTCTGTTCATAAATTTATGTTAAAATGGACATAGCGCAAAGGAGCGTATTTCTCATGACAGGAGAAGTATGCTCTTTTTTTATTGTTCTTGATCTCAAAGGAGGATTTTTTATGGATGCGATTGATCAGAAATTGATTTCTATTTTACAGCAAAATGCAAGAATGCCCCTGAAAGCCATCGCTTCACAGGTGTTTTTATCCGCTCCGGCAGTATCGGCAAGAATCGAGAAGCTGGAGGCTCAGAGACTGATACAGGGTTATCATGCCGAGATTGATCAGCAGAAGCTGGGCTATCATATTACAGCATTTATCAATCTGGAGTTAAGTGCCCGTCAAAAGCCGGAATTTTATCCGTTTATTGCAGAATGTCCGAATGTACTGGAATGCAATTGTGTAACAGGGAATTATTCCATGCTGATCAAAGTTGCCTTTCACAGCACACAGGAACTGGATTTGTTTATCGGACAGTTACAGCATTTCGGGAATACATCGACACAGATTGTATTTTCAACTCCCGTACCGCACAGGGATGTTGTCATCTCTCCGGAAGAAGAATAAGATTTAATTATAATTATATAACAAATGACGGGTATGACGGCTGATATAATACTCTCTCTATATATTTAAAAAAAATATATTTTTCCGTGCGAAGGGATAGTAAACCCGTCATACCCGTCATGCTTTAATTTATGATTAATTTTATTGATAGCTTATTTTTTCCGTTTCGTTCCGGCAAGCGGAGAATTGTTCATCGCTTCCCGTTCGGCTGTCTCGCCAAGATGAGTGTAAATCTGCGTTGTCGCAATGCTCTCATGCCCCAGAATAGATTTCAGAGTCAGAATATCCGTTCCGCCTTGCTGATACATCAGAGTCGCCGCCGTATGACGGAGTTTATGTGTCGATAAGCCTCGGCCGGAAAGCCCTGCTTCTTTCAGAGCATCTTCTACAATCTGCTGAACTCTCCGCCGGCTGATGCGTTTTTTCTGATTGCTCAGAAACAATGCCTGATCATTCGTTTCGATCTCACGGCGAATTTTTAAATATTCTTCCAGTGCCGACATACAGGCAGAGTTCAAATAAATAATCCGCTCTTTACTGCCTTTGCCCATGATTCTCATTTTTTCTTCTGTCAAATCCAGTGAAGAGAGATTCAAAGCAATCAGTTCGCCCAGTCTCAGACCACAGTTTAAAAATAAAGTCAGAATGCAATAATCCCTGATTTCGGCCGGAGATTCAGAATCTGCCTTTGTTTCGAGCAAATCCATGCTTTCACTGAGATTCAGATATTTCGGCAGACCGTTTCTGGGACTGGAAATTTCCAGATTCTCTGTCGGATTATGATCAAGAAGCTGTGCCTGTGTCGTCAGATAATGAAAGAAACTCCGCAGAGATGAGCCTTTCCGACAGCGGATTTTGCCTTTGTTCGCACATACTCCGGATATGAAACTATAATATTTATAAATTTCTTTCAGAGTAATTTTTTTCAGATCATCGACAGTCATATTTTGAATGCTGGTTTCTGCAAGCATTTCTCCTGTGATATTCAGATTTCCAGCTTGATGAAGCAGACAGAATCTCAGAAACTGCCGTATGTCCTGATAATAGCCCATCACTGTCCCTTCTGCCAAGCCCTTGACAACAGAAAGATGGGTAATATACTCGTTAAGAAAATCGGGATTTTCCTGATATTGAATTTTCATGCATTTCACTCCAGTCAGAATAATATAATTCTATTATAGCACAAATCCGGAGAAACGGCAATCATTTTTCCGGATTTTTTCAGAGTTGACAAATTTTTGATAATATGCTATAATAATAACTGCACGACAGGAGGTTGTTATGATTGCTAAAATATAAATCGCTTTTGATTCTTACGGGAATCTGTCTGCTTCTGACAGGCTGTGCAGAAAAATCAGAATCAGAAACTCAGAATGTGCAGTCGACTGTACAAAATGAAAGTGTTTACTCCAGTGAACAAAATCAGAATGTTGAATCAATTCAACAAAATATTCCTGAAATCGTCACGGAAGAAAATACAGTTCCTGACATTCCGGCTGTACCGTCTTCGCCGGAAGAACTGATCGGCATCTGGAAAAATCCGGAGTCAAATCATGCGTACTGGTTTCAGGAAGATCAGCATTATATTACTATGATCTGTATGGGAACGTTTCCGGAAGATATTCCCATCGAAATGACAGAAACATCCCTGACTCTGACGCTCGATGGCGAACCCGTCTCTCTGACGCAGACCGGAACACATGTGTTCGATACGCTTGACGGATTGTATACTGCTGAAAATAAAGCCTATCAGATTCTGATTATCGGCAATATAGTATATATTTATAATAATTTAAATTTGATTTATGAGTATAACGGTGAGATGCTCAAACTGTCAGATTCAGAACAGACTTGTTATCTCTCCGGCGATACCGCTCGGATCGGCGATCAGATTTTTATCAGAACACATGATTTTGATAATTTTTTATTAAATTAAATCAGGAGGAATAAAATATTATGGAATACTGGGATATTTACGACAAAGACCGGAATCTTACCGGCAGAACTATGAAACGTAATGATTTTACTATGAAAGACGGCGATTATCATTTGACTGTACTGGGAGTCATCTGCCGTCCGGATGGAAAATTCCTGATCACACAGAGAGCACTCGATAAGCACTGGGCCGCCGGATGGTGGGAAGTCTCCGGAGGCGGTGTCATGGCCGGAGAAACTTCCGAACAGGCTGTATTCAGAGAAGTCCTCGAAGAAACCGGACTCGATGTCTCTCATGCCGAGGGCGGTTATCAGTTCAGCTATCACAGAGAATCCGAAGGCGATAATTATTTTGTAGATATTTATAAATTTATTCTTGATTTCGATGAATCTCAGGTGACTCCTCAGCTTGCCGAAATGCAGGGCTATATGCTCGCCGATAAAGCTCAGATCGAAGAATTCGCTAAACAGGGAATCTTTCTGCATTATGACAGTATCAAGAAAGTTTTTGAATAATACTTGACAAAATCAGAAAACTATGCTATGATTAACTTAGAATTTAGAAAGGAGGGAATTGTAATGGGCATTTTTGATGTTGATTTAACTAAAAGCCCTCATGATCTTGCAAATGTAGGAAGTGCATTTTTAAACCAAAGCAATAAAATTGCACTTGAAACAGATATTCCTGTAAATGTGTTAAATCAGATGTGGAAAGAATATAAGCAACGTGTAAAAAATGAAAACCCCAGTGCTGTGATTGAGGACATAGCAAGGAAAACTAATTACAGTACAGAGAAAGTACAGGATGTAATTAAAAAAATGTTCGATTATGAATATTGAAAAATTTTCTTGACAAAATCAGAAAACTATGCTATAATAATATCCGGAAAATAATCTAAAATGGGGAGCTTGCAAAGGCTGAGAGGAAGTACGGCTTCGACCCTTTACCTGATGCGGATAATGCCGCCGTAGGGAAGTATTCAGAATGTTACAGAATTTCTCCTTGCCTTTGCGTTCCTGTAATCTCAAGGAGGAATTTTTTATTATGAATCAGCATGACAAGATCGTCAGATTATCCGCAAGCGGAATCATGATCGCACTCTCGACAGTTTTGAGTATGATCAAATTGATTCCCATGCCGCAGGGCGGAGCATTGACCCCGTGCAGTATGCTCCCGATCTGTATGATTTCCATTATCTATGGAGTCAGATGGGGTCTGGGAACAGGATTCGCCTGTTCATTGGTACAGCTTGCAATTGATTTCTCAGCGGCTCTGAGCTGGGGATTATCAGCAAAGGCTTTGGCAGTCAGCTTTACTTTTGATTATCTGGTTGCTTTCACAGTTCTGGGATTGGCCGGAATCTTCCGGAACAAGCCTGTCTGGGGTATCGGAACGGGAATTACAATCGTATTTTTATTGAAATATGCGGCTCATGTTTTTTCAGGAGCGGTTGCTTTCGGAGCGTTCATGCCGGAGAATTTCAATAATGTCTGGATTTATTCTCTTGCGTATAATACTTATATGCTTCCGGAGCTGATTCCGACTGTTATGATTGCTTATCTGCTTTGCAAAGTACCTGCTCTGCATAAACTGAAAACTGCATGATATAGAATAAAGCAAGTCTGCTGAAAATTTTTCAGAACGACTTGCTTTTTTTATGAAAATATGCTATAATCAAGATAATAATTAATTTTTCAGGAGTGTGATTTCTCATGAACAGACATGAACAGGAAAGATTATATACCAGATTGCAGGAGATCGTCTCTGATGCGAAACAGATGGTCTTTTTCGGCGGTGCAGGCGTTTCGACTGAAAGCGGTATTCCGGATTTCCGGAGCGTAGATGGCCTGTACAGTCAGAAATATCATAATATTATGCCGGAAGAGATTATCAGTCATAGTTATTTTGTCAAGCATCCGACTGAATTTTATGAATTTTATCGTGATAAGATGATCTGCCTCGATGCAAAGCCGAATGCCGCTCATAAGAAGCTCGCTGAATGGGAGAAGAGAGGCATTTTAAAAGCCGTTGTCACGCAGAATATTGATGGTCTGCATCAGATGGCCGGCAGTCAGAATGTCTATGAATTACATGGAAGTATTCATAGAAATTATTGTCAGAAATGCGGAAAATTTTTCGATGTCAGATATATTCTGGAATCTTCCGGCGTTCCGGAATGCGACTGCGGCGGAATCATCAAACCCGATGTTGTGCTTTATGAAGAGGGTCTGGATAATCAGATCATCGAAAAGGCTGTCGATGCCATCAGCAAAGCAGATGTGCTCATCATCGGCGGAACGTCTTTGAATGTCTATCCGGCTGCCGGATTTATCAGATATTTTCACGGAAAGCATCTTGTAATTATTAACAGAGATGCGACTCCGGCCGATTCTATGGCGGAATTATGCATTCATGCCAAGATAGGCGAAGTTTTTTCAATTCTTGATTAGTTTTTTAAATAATTCGGCAATCTGTTCTTTCGAGGCTAAATTTTCAGAAAATGCACTCGCACTTCCGGCAGAAATGCCCAGATACAGAGCCTGTAACGGATTCTGGGATTTTTCATAAGCCGCTAAGAATCCGGCAAGCATGGAGTCTCCTGCGCCTGTCGAGCTGATGACATTCCCTCGGAATGCCGCCTGCTGATAGACTTCACCGTCTTCGCAGATCAGAACGGCTCCTTTTTCAGCCATCGAGACCAGAATATTTCTTGCTCCCCATTCCTGTAGTTTCTGAGCATAGCGGATGGCTTCTGCCGGTCGATGCAGTTTCACGCCGAATAATTCACCGAGTTCATGATGATTCGGCTTGATCAGAAACGGATGATAATTCAGAGCATTTTTCAGAAGCGTTCCGGAGGCATCTACAGCAAATCTGATATTTTTTTCCTGATAGCGTTTCATAATATCGCAGTAGATCGTATCAGGAAGAGAATCGGGAATGCTTCCGGCGAGGACAAGCGTATCATTTTCCTGCATATGATCTAATTTTTCAAATAATAAATTCAGAGAATCCTGATCAATCCGAGCACCGCGGCCGTTGATTTCCGTTTCGTTCTGAGCGAGCAGTTTAATATTAATTCTGGTATTGCCCTCAGGGAGCATAATAAAATCCTGAGGAATACCAGACTGCTTCATCAGAAGCGAGACGGCCGCTCCGGTGAAGCCTGCCAAGAATCCGAGGGCGAGCGTTTCTGTTCCTAATCTGTGCAGGATCGTCGAGACGTTGATGCCCTTTCCGCCGGCGAAAATCTGCTCATTGCTTGTGCGGTTGACCTGTCCGGCATGGAAATCCTGAACCTGAACCCGATAATCCAGAGCCGGATTGAGTGTAAGTGTATAAATCATAAATCATCAAAATCCTTTCAGAGAGAATAATTTTATTATAGCATATTTTTTCAGATTTGTCACTAGAATTCTGAAAAAAATTTCTTCCTGAAATTTCCAGTGATATTGATCTGAAAAATGCTTATACTACTCTTGCGGCAAGGAAAAAGCCGTCTGATAAAAATTAAGCTATCACGAAAGGAATTTGAATTATGAAAGGCGAAATGACTCAGAAGGGCAGAGAAGCTCTGGAACGTTTTAAAATGGAATCTGCAAACGAAGTAGGTGTCAATCTGAACCCCAACGGCGATAACGGCGACCTGACTGCAAGAGAAGCCGGAAAAATCGGCGGACAGATGGTCAAGAAAATGATTGATTCCTATAAAATGCAGTAATCAAGCCTGATTATTTTCTGAAAAAATATTCTCCCTGTTCCGAATTCCGGAGCAGGGAGTTTTTTTAACAAAAGTTAGCAAGAAATCCCCCACCTCTATAGGTGGGGGATGAATTGCGTCTTACTCTCTTGACAGATTGTAAAAAACATGATATAATATATTCAATCAAATAAAAGAACCGTGGGACGCACGGGGTTAGCCTGCACTACTACAGCATCTCTGCCAAATCACAGAGTATCAGACTGGTTAAACAGGAAGCCCCCGCCTCTTTAGGCGGGGGAGGACGTCACTTGACAAGATAACCTTTGTCAGCAATGGCCTGTTTCATTTCTTCCAGATGTTTCAGATCAGAATTTAAATATAAAATTGCCTGATTTTTTTCATGATCTGCCGTGACAGAATCGACCTCCGGAAAAGATTCCAGAACTTTCCTGACAGTCGCTTCACAGTGTGGACACATCATGCCTTCGATCTGCATCAGATATTCCTGTTTTCTGATCGAAATCTGACTGAGATCGAGAGAATCCAGAGCTTTTTTTATTTTCTGATCTGAGCCGGTTTCATGAAGATCAAAAAGATTTAATCTTAATGCATTCGTTACAACACAGAAACTTGACAGACTCATCGCCGCCGCTCCGAACATAGGATTCAGTTCCCATCCGGTCAGAGCAATAAACGCGCCGGCCGCTAACGGAATACCAATCGAATTATAAATAAATGCCCAGAATAAATTCTGATGAATATTTTTCAGAGTCTGTCTGCTTAGTCTGATCGCCGTCGCCGCATCGGTCAGAGAATTTTTCATCAATACAATATCAGCCGCATCAACAGCGACATCTGTACCCGCTCCGACAGCAATTCCAATATCCGCAGAGGTCAGAGCCGGTGCATCATTGATGCCATCGCCGATCATAGCGACTTTGCCTTGTTTCCGGAGTTCCTGAATGATCTGTGCTTTTCCGTCCGGAAGAACTCCGGCGATCACATGAGAAATTCCGGCTTGTCTGCCGATCGCCTGAGCGGTCTGTTCGTTATCGCCTGTAAGCATGACAGTCTGAATCCCCATCTGAGCGAATTGCTGAACAGCCTCGGTAGAATCTGATCTGATCTGATCAGCAACGGCGATTATGCCTAATAATTTATGATCACGGGCGAAATATAAAGGCGTTTTTCCGTCCTGTGCCAAGGCTTCGGCAGAAGATTTCATTTCCGGAGAGATTTCCGCTTTCTGAGAAATAAAAT
>Ga0326511_10002921_pt1 | contig 13817 bp, 11 predicted proteins | sample 0_2496_0518_D_FD_203701 | JGI IMG/M metagenome (GOLD analysis project Ga0326511, IMG submission 203701) | Bovine rumen microbial communities from UC Davis, California, United States - 0_2496_0518 | ecosystem: Host-associated > Mammals > Digestive system > Stomach > Rumen | place: USA... | reverse complement strand
TAAGAATATACGCAATGACAGCTTCGAAAGTAAGTCAATGAAAGAATCGATAAAGATAAAGGCAAGGGAAGTTCTTACAGAATATACGGAATTAAACAAGCACCGTAAAACTCCTGAACGTTATGCTATTTTGGATGCTGTGTACAGCATGGACAAGCATTTTACGTTGGAGGAGTTGGGCGCTTATTTGGAGAAAAAGAACTTCCGTGTCAGTAGAGCAACACTTTATAACACCATGCGCTTGTTTATTACCTTGCGCTTAGTGGTACGCCATCGGTATATCGGCAGAACGGTTTATGAGGCATGCTATGAAAACGGTGATCATTGCCATCAGGTGTGTACAATCTGTGGTAAGGTATTGGAAGTGAAAGACCCCCAAATCGAAGCAGTTATCAATAGTACCAAATTGAGCCGTTTCCGCAAAGATGGCTTTACTCTTTATATCTATGGAGTATGCACCACATGTCAACGACGTTTGTCGAGACTAATGAAAACAAAGAAAAAAACAACAGAAAAATAAAATAGATTATGAACACAGGTAAAGTTGACGTCCTGCTTGGTTTGCAGTGGGGCGATGAAGGTAAAGGAAAGGTTGTTGATGTCTTAACACCGCATTACGATGTAGTTGCTCGTTTTCAAGGAGGTCCTAATGCCGGACACACTTTGGAGTTTGAAGGTCAGAAGTATGTCCTTCGCAGCATACCGTCCGGAATCTTTCAAGGGGGAAAGGTGAATGTCATCGGTAATGGTGTTGTGCTGGCTCCCGATCTGTTTATGAATGAAGCAAAAGAATTAGCGAAGAGCGGTCACGATCTGCGTCAACGACTTCATATTTCAAAGAAAGCTCATCTCATTATGCCCACCCATCGTCTGCTTGATAAAGCAAACGAACTTGCAAAAGGCAAGGATAAAGTAGGTACAACAGGAAAAGGAATCGGTCCGACATATACCGATAAAGTATCTCGAAACGGTCTTCGCGTAGGTGATATCCTGGAGAATTTCGAGGAGAAATATGCTGCTCATAAAGCTCGCCACATGGCGATGCTCAAGGCTATGAACTTTGACGACTTCGAAGGCTTTGAAGAAACCGAGAGAGTTTGGTTGGAGGGTGTTGAATACATGAAGCAATTCCAGTTTGTTGACAGCGAACACGAGATTGGCAAACTGTTGAAAGACGGTAAGAGCATTCTATGCGAAGGTGCACAGGGCACGTTGCTCGATATAGACTTTGGCAGCTATCCTTTTGTGACCTCCTCCAATACCATTTGTGCCGGAGCCTGTATCGGTTTAGGTATCGGTCCTAATAAAATCGGTGAGGTGTTTGGTATCATGAAAGCTTACTGCACACGTGTTGGTTCTGGTCCTTTCCCAACAGAGCTGTTTGATGAAACGGGCAAAACTATTCGAGACCTCGGCCATGAGTATGGAGCCGTTACGGGTCGTGAACGTCGTTGTGGATGGATCGACTTGGTTGCTCTGCGTTATTCCATTATGGTCAATGGCGTTACACAACTTATCATGATGAAGAGTGATGTGCTCGACACGTTTGAGACCATTAAGGCTTGTGTAGCATACAAACGGAATGGCGAAACCATCAAGGATTTCCCATATAGTATAGACAACGGCATAGAACCAGTGTATGTGGAGATGCCTGGTTGGAAAACCGATATGACGAAGTTCACCTCTGAGGAGCAGTTCCCTGAGGCTTTCAACAATTATGTTAAATTCCTAGAAGAACAACTGGAAACACCTATTACGATTATCTCTATCGGTCCTGACCGTGACCAGACGATTGTAAGAACAAAGTGAAAAGGTGATACAGTGAAAGAATAAATACTTATGGCACAGAAACCCAATATTCCCAAAGGAACGCGCGACTTCTCACCTGTTGAGATGGCCAAGCGTAACTATATTTTCAATACCATTCGCGAGGTGTATGCGCTCTATGGCTTTGAGCAGATAGAAACCCCTGCGATGGAAACTCTTCAGACCCTAATGGGTAAGTATGGAGAGGAAGGCGATAAACTGTTGTTTAAGGTCTTAAACTCTGGCGATTATCTCACCAAGATTAGTGATGAGGAATTGACGGAACGCAATTCACTGCGTTTGGCAAGCCGTTTGTGTGAGAAAGGTTTGCGTTACGACCTGACGGTTCCCTTTGCCCGCTATGTGGTGATGCATCGCGAGGAACTGCAGTTACCCTTTAAGCGTTATCAAATACAACCTGTTTGGCGTGCCGACCGTCCTCAGAAAGGTCGTTATCGTGAGTTTTATCAATGTGATGCTGATGTGGTTGGCAGTAACTCGCTGTTGAACGAGGTGGAGTTAATGCAGATTATCGATACCGTCTTTACCCGTTTTGGCATCCGTGTACAGATCAAAATCAATAATCGTAAAATTTTGACGGGTATTGCGGAAGTGATAGGGGAGGCAGATAAAATTGTTGACATTACGGTAGCGATTGACAAGCTTGACAAGATAGGTCTGGAGAATGTCAACGCAGAATTGAAAGAAAATGGATTGGGTGATGAAGCCATTGAGAAGTTGCAACCCATTATCACGTTGACAGGTTCCAATGAGGAAAAACTGAATATTATCTCACAGGTCCTCAGTAGTTCGGAAATCGGACTGAAAGGTGTTGAAGAGATTCGGTTTATATTGGATATGTTGAAAACAACAGGTTTGAACAACGAGATTCAACTCGACCTGACATTGGCTCGCGGCTTAAACTATTATACAGGTGCTATCTTCGAAGTGAAGGCTCTCGATACTCCGATGGGTAGTATTACCGGTGGTGGTAGATACGATAACCTGACAGGTATTTTCGGTATGCCAGGATTGAGCGGTGTCGGCATATCTTTTGGTGCAGACAGAATTTATGATGTGTTAAACACGCTCGATCTTTATCCAAAAGAAGCAGTCAACGGAACCAGATTGCTTTTCATCAACTTTGGCGAAAAAGAAACCGCATATTGTCTCTCGGCTGTTGCTCAAGCACGTGCTCATGGTATTCGTACAGAGATGTATCCTGACAGTATGAAGATGAAAAAACAGATGAGTTATGCGAATGCGAAAGCAATACCATTTGTAGCTCTTGCTGGTGAAAATGAGATAGCTGAAGGAAAGTTTACATTGAAGAATATGCAGACAGGTGAACAGCAGTTGGTTACGATTGACGAACTAATCAATATTGTAAAATGAAGAAAATAATCTTTACGGCTTTTTCTGCTATTCTGGTGTTGTTGGCAATGACATCAGCCACTAAGCGTCCTGTCACCTTATTTATTATAGGCGACTCAACAGCTGCCAATAAAGACATTAGTAACGATAAGCAGGAACGCGGTTGGGGGATGGAGTTGCAAGGGTTCTTCACAGATAAGGTCCTGGTGGAGAATCATGCCGTTAACGGACGCTCCAGCAAAAGTTTTATCGATGAGGGACGCTGGCAGACAGTTCTCCAGCGTATTCAGCCTGGCGACTACGTTTTCATTCAATTCGGACATAATGATGAGAAACCTCAGGAAGCCCGCCACACCGATCCTGGAACCACATTTGATGCAAATCTTCGCAAGTTTGTCATTGAGACCAAAGAGAAAGGTGGTATTCCTGTTTTATTGAATGCTGTTGTTCGTCGAAATTTCTATTTGAAACCAGAGAAACAGGATGATGATGAGTTGCTTCGAAATACGACATATAAAGGTGAAAAGGTGAATAGCGATACGTTGGTTGATACGCATGGAGCCTATATCCTTTCCCCACGTCACGTTGCAGAGGAAACAGGAACTGTATTCATTGATGCTAACCGCATTACCCACGATATTGAACAAAGTTTAGGTGTAGAAGGAAGTCGCAAACTACACATGTGGTTCAAGCCTGGTGAACATCCATCGTTGCCTGATGGCCGTCAGGACAACACTCACTACAATGTTTATGGTGCTCATGTGGTAGCAGCTGCGATATCAAAAGCTATTGCTCAAGCTATTCCTGCACTTGCTAAATATGTGCGCCATTATGATTATATTGTTGCCGATAACGGAACGGGTAACTTTATGACTCCTGAAGCGGCAATCGACGCGGTACCTGCAGGACAGAAGACTAAAGTCCTCATCTTACATGGTTCGTTCAAGAAACCTGCAGTTCCGAAGAACAAAAAGATAAAGTTCGTTTTCTGGAATGATACAAGATGGAAATAGATTGAAAATCAAGAATTTAATAGTTTCTTTCCAATTTCAGACAGCACCAGTTGCTGTCTGTTTTTCGTCCTGTTTCATGCAAATCAAGCGAAATAGCTTTTTCCAATAGGATAGGGGCATCTTCTTCATAGAAACCGCTGAGAATCAATATACCCTGTGGAGACATCACGCTGACAAATGATTCCATATCTGCCAACAGAATATTGCGGTTGATATTGGCAAGGACAACATCGAAGTTACCGCAGGTATGTGACAGAATACTTGCATCTCCTTCACAAACTTGTATATCAACCTGGTTGAGATGGGCATTGTGTTTCGTATTTCGTACGCTCCAATCATCAATATCGTAAGCCACAACCTTTTTTGCACCAAGTTTGGCTGATACGATGCCGAGAATACCGGTTCCGCATCCGCAGTCGAGCACGCATTTGTCTGACATCATGATATGAAATAATGTAGAAATAATCATGCGAGTCGTTTCATGCGTACCTGTTCCGAAAGCTTGTTTTGCCTCGATGGGAATCATGAGTGGTGATTCGTTCTTTGAATCAGACAAAGTATCGTGAAGGACATCCGGTTCAGAATGGCGTGCGTCATAGATGATACACTTCCCATCGATGTCAATAGGAGCGAATCCTTCATTTTCCCAAACTTCATTCCAGTTCTTATCTTCAGCATCTGTTACAGTGAAACCAACCGACACATCAGGCATCGGAAAAATGTTGAGCAATTCTCTGAGCATTGATGTATCCAACAAGTCTGTTTGTGCATAAGCATAGAGTTGCTCTTCAAGTTCTTCAAATGATTCGCATCCGGCTTCTGCAGCAAGTGCAGCAGTCAAGTCTGCAGCAGTTTGCGACCAGGGCTGAATTTGAAAAATTACCTTCTTATACTTCATCTCAATGTTAATTTTCAGTGCAAAAGTAAAAAAAATAGGGAAATTCCTACCATAGTTTAGGGTTTTTCCGTATTTTTGCACAAAGAGTTGATGTAATTTTGCACATGTGAAGATATAAATGATAGAAAACTAACAAAATATACGTAATATGAAAAGGTACATTCTATTATCCCTCTTAGCAGGATGGTTCTTCGGAAGCATGTCAGCACAGGATGATATGTATTTTGCTCCGAAGAAAGACTCGAAAGTTGCTAAAAGTAAAGTGGAGAGCATTGATAGTGATGATAACACTTACTATAGCGGCAGCACACGTGATGTGGATGAGTACAATCGGTATGGTAAGTACAATTCTTACTACCAAACTTTGGGAACCGACTCTTTGGGCGATGATATCATCGATTTCCAGGCTGGAAATGGTATCTATGGAGAAGAAGCAGCAGCAAAAGATACAATCTTTGTGCGCATCATCGATGACGACTATGCATGCAGCCGTATGTTGAGCCGTTGGGACGGGTACTGGTGGTACGATCCTTGGTTCTATGGTACCTGGTATTCTCCCTATTGGCGTTCACGCTATTGGTATGCAGGCTGGTACGGTTGGTATGATCCTTGGTACTATGGTTGGTATGATCCTTGGTATTATGGCTGGTATAGACCTTGGTACTATGGTTATTATCCTCACCGTGTGGGATATGCCTACAGAGGACACACAGGCACATTGGGCTATTATGATCGCGGCAACTATTATGGACACAACAACCATCATGGCAGAAATGGCGGTCGCCCCGATGGTCGTCCTGGCAGTGTAAACAGACATTCAGGTAGTACCAGCAATAGTGGTTATTACGGACGTGGAAACACCAACTTCGGATCAAAGCGTTCTACAACTACTACAAGCCCGTCGAATTCTACCCGTAGCTTTGGTAATTCCTCTTATAACCGCAGTACCCCATCGTTTGGCGGAAGCCGTAGCGGTGGCTCCTTTGGCGGAGGAAGTCGTGGAGGCTCCTTTGGAGGTGGTAGCCGAGGTGGAGGCTCCTTCGGAGGTGGAGGTGGCAGCCGTGGTGGTGGCTCCTTCGGTGGAAGACGATAACTTTTTATGAACATATAAATAATATCAGATATGAAAAAGTATGTATTGATAGCTGCCGCAATGATGGCTGTAATGCCGATGGCAGCACAGGAAACCTATGAGAATGCAAGACTCTTGCAGGATGATCTGAATGGTACCGCCCGATATGTTGGTATGGGTGGTGCAATGGAAGCACTGGGTGCCGATATCTCTACTATTGGAACAAACCCTGCTGGTCTTGGTTTGTTTCGCCATTCAACCATTAACGGTTCATTTGGCATTGTAGCACAGGCGAGTGCACCTTCGTTTGCTCAAGGCACAAAAACAAATGTGAGTTTCGATCAGATTGGTTTTGTGTGGGCTTCCAAAAACGGTCGTAACTCGTACTTGAATTTCGGCTTCAACTTCAAGAAGAACAAGAACTTTGACTACATTCTTGCTGCTGCAGGAAATCTGGGGGGCCGTGCATCACAGAATGCGCTGTCGTTCCTGAAACTCATCGGAGCCGACGATCCTGTAACAGGTGAAACAACCTTTAACTTTAAGAATGGTCATGGTACTGACATTTGGACCACTCAGCTGGACAATCTGTACTACAACCATTTGAACGTTGATAATCAGGGCGTTTTTGGCTATTCGTTTGCCAACAACTACCTGCTGAATCGTGAAGAGTCCGGATATATCGGTGAGTATAATTTCAATATCAGTGGCAACATTAACGACCGAGTGTTCCTCGGTATGACCTTTGGTCTGAAAGACGTACACTACAAAGGAATTGCCACATATGCCGAAGACCTTGTAAGCAGTACTACACTAGGTTCTGCCGGTAACGTTGTTACAGATGATGAACGTCGCGTTACGGGTTCAGGATTTGACATCAAAGCTGGTATCATTGTTCGTCCGGTTGCAGAATCTCCCTTCCGTATCGGTGCTTATGTGCATACTCCGACTTGGTATAGTTTGACAACTAAGAATTACACTAGGATGTATAACAATACCAATCCCCATATTGACGGATATGATGAGCACTTTTATCAGAGCAACGCTTACGACTTCAAGCTTTTCACTCCTTGGAAGTTTGGCTTCAGCTTAGGTCACACCATCGGCAATTATCTGGCTATCGGTGCTACATACGAGTATGCTGACTATTCATCAACTGACACGCGCGTCAATGATGGTGGATATTACGAAACATGGTACGACTGGTATGGACCTTATACCGAATACTACCAGGGTAGCTATAGCGATCGTGTCATGAATAGTCATACCGACAGAACGCTCAAAGGTGTTTCTACATTTAAGGTGGGTTTAGAATACAAACCAACTTCGGATTTGGCTGTACGCGCTGGTTATAACTACGTTTCTGCAATGTACAACAGCGATGGAGAAAAAGACGGAACTCTCGATTCCTATGGTACTAATTATGCAAGTGCTACGGATTGGACTAATTGGAAATCAACCAACCGCTTTACCTTGGGTATCGGCTACAATATCGACAAGCTGAGTCTCGACCTCGCTTATCAATATAGCACACAGAAGGGTGACTTCACTCCGTTCCTCGGTGGAAACGGCGATGTTCATTATCTCGATGAAATAGGTCAACTTCAGACGCATCACATTGACAACTATGCTCCTTCAACAGAAGTTAAGAACAACCGTCACCAAGTTCTGTTTACAATCGGCTATCATTTCTAAGCAACAATAATTCGCTTAAAATACATGAGGATGTGCCCACTCGGCACATCCTCATTTGATAAACGACCTGTCTTATCGATATAGCCATACTTGTTGTTTTCACCCAAGACGCAAGCTAAGCCCTCGTTGTTGCAGTGGTGCAGTTCAAAAATTAGCAAGGTGCAAGGGGGAAAGAAGGATGAGGGCCTTTTAATCCATGAGTTCGAAGCCGCAGTAGGGAACGAGGACCTTCGGCACGCGAATACCTTCTGGTGTCTGGTTGTTCTCCATGATAGCGGCAACGATGCGGGGGAGTGCCAACGCTGAACCGTTCAGTGTGTGGCAAAGTTCAATCTTCTTATCCTCTGCATGGCGATAGCGACACTTCAGACGATTGGCCTGATAGGTGTCGAAGTTGCTGACAGAAGATACTTCCAGCCAGCGATGCTGTGCTTCGCTATAAACTTCGAAGTCGTAGCAGATGGCGGAGGTAAAACTCTGGTCGCCACCGCAGAGCAACAGAATGCGGTAGGGGAGTTCGAGCTTCTTCAAGAGGCCTTCCACATGTTCAAGCATCTCCTTGTGGCTCTCCTTAGAGTGTTCAGGCTTGTCGATGCGTACAATCTCTATCTTCGAAAATTCATGCAGACGGTTCAGACCACGCACGTCTTTACCATAACTACCGGCTTCACGACGGAAGCACTCGGTATATGCACAGTTTTTGATAGGCAGATCTTTCTCATCGAGGATGACATCACGGTAGATATTGGTAACGGGCACCTCAGCGGTAGGGATGAGGTAGAAATCGTCTTCCTCGCAATGATACATCTGTCCTTCCTTGTCGGGCAACTGTCCTGTGCCGTAGCCAGAAGCAGCGTTGACAACTGTTGGCGGCATCATTTCGATATAACCACTTTTGCGCGCTTCATCGAGGAAGAAGTTGATGAGGGCGCGCTGCAACCTGGCTCCCTTGCCCACATAGACAGGGAAACCGGCTCCAGTAATCTTCACACCCAAATCAAAGTCGATGAGGTTGTATTTCTTTGCCAATTCCCAATGGGGGAGTTTTGCCTCTCCGTTCTCAGGATTAGCCGTCCAATTGCCAACAGTATCGGTGCCGTCGCACTCCTTCAGGTTACTTTTTACGACGATATTGTCTTCGGCAGCTTTTCCTTCTGGCACTTCGTCATAAGGGATGTTGGGAATCTGACAGAGTAGCGTGTTCATCTCTTTCTCGGAGGTTTCCATCTCCTCACGGAAGGTTTTCTCAGCTTGTTTCAACTCGCCCACGCGAACTTTGATCTGTTCAGCCTCATCACGCTTGCCTTCCTTCATCAGGGCACCAATCTGCTTCGACAACTGATTGCTCTCCATCTTGGTATTGTCAGCTTTCTGCTGTGCCTCACGACGACGTTTATCAATAGCCAAAACCTGTTCGACGGCAGCTTGTGCACCCTCGAAGTGTTTTTTTTCCAAACCACGTACAACGCGGTCAGTTTCTTCTTTAATCAGATTTAATGTAAGCATATTATTTCGTATTTATTTCAAAAACTTATTTTGCCACTCTTGATAGTATGCAGGTTTATCAGTCATCAAATTGCCATCGGGGTCGATGAACAATTGTGTGGATGATGCCTCAGCACACAACTGATGGTCACTCTCACGAAAGATTTGATAGACATAGTCGAGACGGGCACCACGCTTATAAACATATTTAGTATGTATCTCTGCCACATCATTGATGCGCAACGAAGCATAATATTTGATATGCATGTCGTACATCGGAGCATAGATACCACTACGCTGGATGTCTTCATAGCCAAGACCAGGATAATGACGTCCAAACGACTCACGACCATCTTCCATATATGTGACATAAGACCCGTGCCACGCTACGCACATGGAATCTATTTCACTGAATTTCACAGGAATACGACAGATGTCTTCAAGTTCTTTTTTCATCTTAATCAGGGTACGAAAACAGTATCGTTTACTTTTCCGTTGAACGAGAAGTTAGAGAACAGATACTCTGTATAGTTCTTGCCACGCTCGTTCATGCGCAGCGATTTTATCTCTGATGTCTTAGTGTCCAATACCAACACGAATGACGAGAACATCATCTTCTTCTTACTATCTGGTATAATAGTAATTGTCAGATGCTGGCCGTTTTTTATCACATTGACACCAGCAAGTTTGGTAATGTCTGTTGAACCACCAGAGAGGATGCTTTGAAATACGGCCTGGAAGGTAGCAAACTGAACATTCTTCTTACTGTCGGTAACGTGTTTCTTGCCTCCCTTTACCATTGTGAATGTGGTACCGTTCATAATAAGCTTATCCTTTCCGCCATCGACAATGATACTCACCTTATTTGGTTTTTTCATATAGAATGACCCTTTGCTACTACCATTCTTCTTGACAGCAGAACTATGCTTCACGCAAGTGACAGCAGCCGTAACGCCTGTACTGTTCTTATACTTTGCGACAACCTTTTGGAAATCGCTTTGTGCTGATGCAGTCAGGCAAGCCAGCACTGCCAGCATCATCATTAATTTCTTTTTCATATTCTTATTTTTTAATAATTCTCAATTATGTATAAAGTCCTCCGTTGATAGAGATAACGTTGCCTGTGATATAACCTGAAGCAGGGGATGCAAGAAATCCAACCAGTTCTGCAACCTCTTCCGGCTGACCGAAGCGGTTGGCAGGGATGGTCTTTTTCAATGTTGCTTCATCCAGACCTTCAACCATATCGGTTTTAATAAAACCTGGAGCCACAGCATTGACTGTTATATTTTTGCGTGCTACTTCCTGAGCCAGCGCTTTCGTGGCAGCGATGATACCACCTTTGGCTGCGGAATAGTTGGTTTGTCCAGGCAGGCCTTTGATACCACTAACGCTTGCCATGTTGATAATGCGTCCGAACTTATGCAGTTGCATGCCAGGCAATAACGGCTGGGTAACATTATAGAAACCGCCCAACGTAATGTCGAGTACACGTGTCCAGTCTTCTGCTGGCATCAGCGCCATCACGTTATCACGACGGATACCTGCATTATTGACCAACACTTCTATATATTCCTCAGGATGGGCCTGTTGCCATTCCTCCAACGCAGCACGCGTCTGCTGCTGGTTGCTGACATCGAATTTCAGCATCTCACCGTCTTGTCCTTCAGCACGCACCAACTCCAGCGTCTTCTCCGCTTCGGTGGTATTGTTAACATAGTTGATAATAATCTGATAGCCCATCTGAGCGAGTTTCAGGCATACGGCGCGACCGATGCCACGACTTCCTCCAGTTACTAATGCGTATTTCATATTTTCTATATTTGGGTGTTAAAAATGAAGTTTTTATTGAGTTATATCTGAATAATGTTCCAGATCTTTTCTTTTCCTAAGATTTCAGCACAGGTAAACAGCGATGTGGCTGTAACGCCCTGTATGCCGTGCATCATCAGATTCTGACCTGTCAGCAGCAAATTGGGTATAGGGGTACGAGGCGACAGAATAGTCATCATTGGATTCTGATAATCCTTTCTGATGCCGTAGGCCGAACCCTCTGGGGTCAATGTGTAGTCGCGATAGGTGAGAGGCGTACTGACATAGCTTTCTTCCACCATCTCGTGAAGGCCAGGTATCACTCTTTCTGCCAGACAGATACATTCCTCTGCGAGTTGTTCCTTCATCCGGAGGTATTCTTCTCCACGACGACCGATGTTGGTATCGGCCCATGCTTCGCATTGATTCCACATCATAGGTGTCAGCAAGTCAATTTGCCGAGTGTAATCAGATTGTTCAGGCACACGACAACTGATCATCAGTCCATCAATGGATGCTGTGTTCTCGTAAAACGTCCATACGTTGTCTGTTTTGTAAACGAACTTATTATGATTGAAATAGGGAAGGGCAGCATCCTTCAGGCACAATGATACGGTGAGCATGCCGAAGGTATTTTCCAGTTGACTCATACGACGACGATAGACCTTCTTCACAAACTGACTCTCCTTCACCCATTGAGTGGTAATCAAAGGATGCACATCACTGATGAAGATGTCGCCTTCTACGATACTTCCATCCTTGCAAACGGCTGCAGTGATACCTCCGTTCTTTTCTATGAGTTCCTGAACCTCGGCACCACAAACCACCTCGCCACCATTCTGACGGATGGTGTTGGTCAATGATTCCACTAATTGATTACCGTCGCCTTTCAGTCGCCAACTGCTTCCCATGAAACCACTATTGCCGTGAGCAAACGTAAACAACGGCAAGGTGGACTTGTTTAGTTCCATTTTTAGCGACGTACCAGACAACACATTGATGAGTCGTTCATCGTGGAAGGTCTGATGGAGATAGTCATAGGCGTTGGTATTCTGCAGGAATGCAGAAAACTCCTTGTCAAACACGCCGTCTGGACGGAGAAACGTATATTCTTCGTCTTCCGTTTTCTTCAACAATTGGGTATAGCTGTAGAGAGCTTCATGTTCTGCAGGAAAGTCTTTGGCCAGTTGTTCTGCAAAGACTTCATATCCTTCTGCGAAGGAGTAGGTATGAGACCCGATAGTTACTTGGTCGAAACCATCTGCATCTAACCGTTGCCAAGGAAGATTCATCAAGCCCAAATAGTTGAAAACGCCATGAAGAGACTGCCCTTCGGCGAGTGCTCCCACATAGTGCAAGCCCGTATCATAGGCATGTCCCTTGCGGCGATAGCTCTGCATGCAGCCACCAGGTTGCTGTTCACGTTCCAATAACAGAACGTGTTTGCCGGATTTAGACAGAATAACTCCGCATTCCAATCCTCCCAATCCGCTACCAATAATGACTACATCGTATCTCATTTATTACTATTGACGAGTGAATGTGGTATTCGTTTAATTATTTTTCTTCATCCATTTGAATATGGCTGGCTGCAGTACGTAAGCAATGATGACAGCTGAAAGCATACCCGTCAACGTGGCAAAACCAACCGATTTTATGGCTGGATGCTGTGCAATGAGCATGGAGCTGACCGTCACAATCAGAATGACGGCACTAAAGAAGATGGCAGTCTTGTGGTATGCCAACTTCTTGGAATCCTTATCGTTGTCAATCAGACCATTCATCACGAAGATGCTGTAGTCAACACCAATACCAAAGATAAACGTTGAGATGATGATATTGATGAGGTTAAACTGCATCTTGAAGATCACCATCGCACCCAATACAATGAGCCAGCTCATCAAGATAGGCATGAAGCCCAGTAGCGTGTACTTGATATTGAATCGGAAACTAAACAGCAGCACCAGAAACACAAACAGCATGGATATCCATTGCAGCACGTTGAAGTCGTCGTTCAACTGGTTCAGGGTGTCTGTTGTATAGTAATAAGTATCGAGCACCAATAGGTTAGGCGTATTGGCAACGGCATCGCAGATGCGGATATAGTCGCTTTGACTGCTGCGTATGGAGTCGTTAGCGCAACGTACGGAGGTGAAGCAGAGATAGTCACCATTGTAGGACTGTTCCATCAAGGTTGACTGATAGCCCACCGGGATGATGCCTGCCTGATAGAAAGCGTCTGGTTCATAGTTAGCGGTGGCTGCATCGAAGAATACATCAAAAGCTTCTGCATTCAAATCTGCTTGTGGAGCTGTTTGCGCAATCAACTGGCGTACACGCTGCTGGCGTTCTGATGTCCAGTAGTTCTTCCATGCATCAATGCGCTGCTGCTGAACTTTTTGGGGAACGAATATCTGATTGGTATGGGTATAGCTCTTTACCAGCCCTAACTGCTGAAGGGAGTCGAGCTTCTTATCCAACACCTGGAAGTTCTCGATGGCTTCCTCCATCGTCTTTCCTGAACTGGCGAAGTATTTTTGTTTGTCGCCGGTATAAGTCTTGTTGCGCAGCAGGTTCTCGGAATAGGTTGTATTTTCTGCCTCGTAACCCAAATCGTGCATGTCTGCATCGAAATGAGTGCCGCCAACAATATAGAAACCTA
>Ga0326511_10002920_pt1 | contig 13820 bp, 12 predicted proteins | sample 0_2496_0518_D_FD_203701 | JGI IMG/M metagenome (GOLD analysis project Ga0326511, IMG submission 203701) | Bovine rumen microbial communities from UC Davis, California, United States - 0_2496_0518 | ecosystem: Host-associated > Mammals > Digestive system > Stomach > Rumen | place: USA... | reverse complement strand
TATATTCTCCTTATAGCCTCTCGCCATAAGTCCCTACCGTGCCCGTCTCACGTTGTGGCTACGTCCCCAGTATCCGTGCGTATAGCGGTGTGCGTATAGCGCATGGACTTAGGGATGGTCTCGGCCTCTTTCAAGTGAGCATTTCACCCTTCGATTAGTAACCGACAAATATCCTTTGCCGTTGTTCAACGATGTAATTGTCACGCATCTGCATTTCGCGTTAGCGTTCCAGGAACCGCAGGCATTTCGCCTACGATTTTCAAAGCGCATAGACCCAGATGGATCGCCAAATTCCGTCCACGTTTTTCACGCGTTTAGACATCGGCTTTCCTGAACCTTTTTCGTCCACGTCTGCTTCGCGTTTAGCCGTTTCAGCTTCGTGCCTATATGCACGCATTTCGCCCGTTCACGCTTCGGCGGCGTGCGCTTCGGCGTGCTGCGCTTCGGCTGCGTGCTGTGCCTGTGGCGGCATCGGTGGCGGCTGCGTTCCGTTTACAGGAACGGCGGCGGCTGCGTGCTGTGCCTGTGGCATCGGCATCGGCTTCGGCGTTCAAAACGGCGGCAAATGAAAAGCACGGCGGAACGGCTTTTTCCGTTTCGCTTCGCTTCGGCTTTGCTGTGCCTGTGGCATCGGCATCGGCTTCGGCTGTGGCTTCGGCTGTGCCTGTGGCGGCATCGGCTTCGGCTGTGCTTCGCTGTTTGCGGCTGTGCCTGTGCTGCGTTCCGTTTCGGAACGGCGGCGGCGGCTGTGCGCTGCGTTTCGCTGCGCTTTGTTTGGTGGCTTTCCTGTACTCGAAACAGGAACGGAACGGCGGCGGCATCGGTGGCGGCGTTCCGTTTTCCAAAAAAGCCGTATATTAAACAGGAAAGCCGAAACGGCTTCGGCTTTCCTGTGGCGGTGGCTGTTATGCTGCGGCGGCTTCTTTCTTCGCTGTGCGCTGTGCTGCGGCTGCGGCTGCGTTCTTCGCTGCGGCGTTCTGTGCTTCTTTGGCTGCGTTCTTCGCTGCGTTCTTCGTGCGCTTCGCATCGGTGGCGGCGGCTTCGGCTTTCTTTTGCTTTTCCTGTGCCTGTGCCAAATCATCTATATTTTTGGCGGCGGCTGCGCTGCGCTGTGCGGCGGCTACGTTTGCAGATGCTTTACGGCTGTTTGCGGCGGCTTCGGCTGCGGCGGCTAATTTGGCGGCGGCATCTATTAGCAAATCTTTCTGTGCTTCGGCTGCGGCGGCGGCATCGGCATCGGCTTTGCAAATGCGGCAAATTACAGCGTTCATAACTAATAAAGTGACTAATTTTTCCACGTTCCACGCATTTACGGCGTTTATGCGGCTGCGTCCCAAAATGCCTACTTTTATGCCGTCGGCGGTGGCTACGCAAAGGAACGGCGAAACGGCTTCGGCTGCGAACAATTTCGGCGTAACATCGGCGGCGGCTACGCCTACGGCGGCGGCGTTCAAAACAGGCGCAACTAAACGCCACATTTTTACGGCATCTTTACAGGCTTTGGAAAGCGAAACGGCTTCGCTGTGGAAAGCGTTCCACGCTGTTTTATAAGCATCTTCTTTGCGCAAAGATACGAAAGCATCGGCGGCGGCTTTCCAAACGGCTGCGGCGTTTACGGCTGCGGCGTTTTCGGCTAAAATTGCATCATCTTCGGCGGTGGCTGTGCCTGTGGCGAAACGTGCGGCGGCTAAATCAATACGGCGGCGGCGTTCCTGTGCTTCGGCTTCGGCGGCTTCGGCTGCGGCATCTTTGGCGGCTGTGCGCTTTGCCTGTGCATCGGTGGCGGCTGTGCTGTGTGCGGCTTCGGCGGCGTTTACGTCTTTCTGCAAACGTGCGCTTTCCTTTGCTTCGGCTGCGTTCTTCTTTTCCTGTGCATCGGCATCGGCTTTCATCATCTTATTAGCCAAACGGCGTGCGGCTTTGGCATCGGTACGCAATTTCTTCGCATCGGCTTCGGCTGTGCGCTTCTTATTTGTCCACGAAGATACGGCGGCATCGGCACGCTTTTCGGCGTTTATTGCGCTGTTATTGCGCTTTTCCTGTACTTTCATTTCGGCGGCGTTCCCGTTCTTCTTTGCGGCTTTCCACGCTTCGCCTATTTCGGTACGCAAAGAACGTGCGGCGGCTTTGTCGGCTTTGGCTTTGTCTAATTTGGTGGCGGCATCGGTGGCACGCTTTTCGGCGGCATCGGCACGGCGTTCTAAAGCTGATGCAATTTTATCGGCTTCGGCTGCGTTCTTCGGCTGTGGCATCGGCTTCGGCTGTGCCTGTGCTTCGGTGGCGTTCTTTACAGAAACGGCGGCGGCATCGGTGGCGGTGGCATCGGTGGCGGCGTTCTTTACATCGGCGGCGGTGGCGTTCTGTGCCTGTGCTGCGTTCTTTACTTTGTTTTCCTGTGCGGCGGCGGCGTTCTGTGCGGCGGCGGCGTTTTTTACGTTCTGTTTCATAACTTTTAATTTTTAAATTGATTTGATGTTTATTTTTTGCCGTTTGCGGCGGCGTTTCGTTTCATTCTTTTGCCTGTGCTGCGGCGGCGTTTCGCTGCGGTGGCGGTGGCGGTGGCGTGCCGTTTCGGTACGTTTTCGGCGGCAAAGTTACGCATTTTTTGTTATTCGACAAGCGTTTTGCACTAACTTTTTTATGTAAAAGGTGTTATTTAGATTTTATCTTTGTGCTAAAGTATTGATTTACAGCATGTTCCGCACGTTCCGCCGTGCCGTTTCTAAATAGTGTTTTTGTGTTTCGTATTGATTTACAGGCATTTACGGCGTTTTTCGGCGTTTTTATGCCGTTCCTGTGGCATCGGTGGCGGTGGCATCGGCGGCGGCGGCGTTCCTGTTATGTACCTTATTTATGCGAAACGAAACGGCGGCGGCGTTCCTGTTCTGCGTTCCTGTGGCGGTGGCATCATCTTCGGCGGTGGCGTTCCGTTCCTGTGTGCTGCGTTCCGTTCCTGTTTGGTGGCGGTGGCATCATTTTCGGCGTTTCGCTTTTCTTTACATTTGGAACGGCGGCGGCATCGGTGGCGGTGGCATCATCATCGGCACGGCGGCGGCGTTCCGTTCCTGTGGCATCATCATCGGAAAACAGGCACGGCGAAAACGGAACGGCATTTTTATTTAGAATCTGTCTAAATTGCTTTCTAAATATGTTCGCACATGTATATGGTAAGAACGCGTACCATTATGGCGCCTGCGCGTGGATCTGGAAAGATTTAATATTAAATCTTTTCAGATTTCGCTTTTCTCTGATGCTGTGGATATGTTCCCCACGGCAAAATTATCGGCGTTTTGTGTGCGCAAACAATTTAGCTAAAAATGCCTGTTTTTCTAATTTGGCGGCATCATTTTGTAAATTTTTCAGAACATCAAAACAGGAACGGCGGCGGCGGCATCGGTGGCGGCGTTCTGTTCCTGTGGCATCATCATCGGCACGGCGGCGGCGTTTTTTCGTTTTCGTTTTTCTTTACATCGGCACGGCGGCGGCATCATCTTCGGCGGTGGTGTTCCTGTGGCATCGGTGGCGGTGGCGTTCCGTTCCTGTGTGCTGCGTTCCGTTCTTTATTGTGTGCGGCGGCATCGGCATCGGTGGCGGCGGTGGCATATTTGCGGCGGCGTGCGGCGAGGCCGCACCCACCGCCAGGCAGCAGCGAGGCGCGGGGTGTAATTATCTGATAATCAAAATTTTACGAAAAAAAAGTACGTTGGAGATTAAATAGACAGCGTCTAAATAAAAGAACAAAGGAGTAAAGCTGCGCGAAAACAGCCTTACCCCGATAGGATATTTACCGAATATGTATTCAGTCTTTCAACAGTCCCTTGTCGCCTCCAGGCCCGTCTGGCATCACCGACCTATACCTTATTTATATATAGGCTACTGCCGATCGTCGCTGCCAACCACCTCGATACTGCCGAGCATACCAGCAACGGCCAGCAGCTCGGCATTGATACGGTCAACGTGTTCCTGAGAAATGCAGCCGTAAGCCTTCGATGTGGTGGAGCGCAGGGTGATGGAAATCTTGTCGCCCTTCCACCCAAGCGTATTGTAAAGGAATTTACTTAACTTAAAATAGCGGTGCAGGTTCTTCACCTGCTCTATGGTGGCAGGGTCGTAGGTAGCCCCCCGGTTGTTGGTGTACGTCTGGTCGCTGCCGAAGACGATCTTCGCCTTGCGTATCTCTGCAGCCATCACCTCCAGTGCGGCGTTGAGCCTCTGCAGCGTAGGCGCGGGGAAGTTACGCGCCACGCCGTTCCTATCCTTATTATGACGGAAGCATCCGTTCACCATCGTCATGCTCACGCCCATCAGCTCCGAGAGTGTCGTGATGTTCACCCCCTGGCTGGTTAGATACTTATAAAGGAAGTCCTGCGAAACCTTTTCTTTTTCCATATTCATGTGTAGCTTTTAAATTGTAATCCGCTGCAAAGGTAACGCTTTTTTTGTTATCATCCAAATCTTTTCCCAATTATTTTTATCAGACCCCTAAAATTTAACAATTAGATGGCTGATGGAAGATGGAAGATGGCTGAGGGCTGAGGGCTGATGGATGATGGATGAGACCTGACGCTCGGCTTTGCCGCTTCGCTCGTCGAAGAACTTGACGCTCGGCTTTGCCGCTTCGCTCGTCGAAGAACTTAAAACTGCGTTGTTAAAGTGTATTAAATGTGTGCGACAAATTTAAGGCTTTTGCCCAAAGGCTGATTATCTGCGTGTTATGGGATGCACTTCGTGCAGAAATTTTCAGACTACAGCCTGTCGGCTGGAAATTTTTCAAATTGGTTTCAAATTATTCAAATCTTCTTTATGAGAAATTCTGAATTAAATTTGTATAATTTCCCGCGAAGCGGCAGTCTCTAATTTCTCGGCGTAGCCGATACCATCACAACGTGAGTCGGAAGTCGTCGGCCTGGAGGATAAATGTGTGGGACAAATCAAAGAAAAAGCCCGCCCCAGCTCGTGAGGCAGGCCCAGGTTCGCGGGGGTCAATCCGCAGAACACGAACAATCGGTTATTTCTCGCTCTTCACGAATACGGTCTTACTCTTCGCCGGTGGCTGGTGCTTGCCGCCCTGGTACTTCAGCGCCATGCGGGCCTTGATGGGCGGGTCGTCGGGATGGCGCTCGAAGGAGCGGCGCGTGGGGTCGAAACGCTGGTCGTCGATGACCTCTCGCTTGAACGACTTCGTGGGGCAGAACTTCAGGCGCTTGGTGGGCGGCAAGTGACGCAGCTCGTGCTTGTCCTTGTAGGTGTACCAGTGCTCGCGCTCCGGCAGGTCCTGAGTATAGAACGTGCCGAAGCTCTCGATGGGCACGCAGCCCGCACCCTCCGCCATCTGGAAGCGGATCTCGTCGAACGTTGCCGACAAGACCTGCTCCACCGTGGCGCGGCAGATGCCGCTGCGCTTCACCACTGCGGCAATAAGAATGCCTTTATATTTTCCTGGACTCATCGTTTCGAGTTGAGAGTTGAGAGTTGAGAGTTGAGAGTTTTTGGGTCGTCGCTCTCGCTCCTCGAAATTATATTTAGAATTATATTTAAAATTACGTTTAGAATTATTTTCTGCCCAAGAATTTTAATAATAATTTTAATAATAATTTCAAGCGAAGCGCCCACTACTACTCGTTCGGGTCAGTGCCGCCGCCTTCAGTGCCGCCGCCCTGGTCGTCAGGGTTGGTGGGGTCGGTCGGGTCAGGTTCTACGGTGGGGTCGTCGTCGGTGGTGTCGTCGTCAACGGAGCCGCCGGCCTTCTTCACCAGACGGGCACTCTCGCGGTCGAGTTCCAGTTTGCCGTCCTTCGACAGCTCGCTCTTAGTGAAGTCGCCCGTGGCCTGGGCAATCATCTTGATGGCCTGGATGTTGTCGTGCTCGCCGCCGATGTGCAGGCTGACGTCCTTGGGCGATGCCCAGCCACCCTTGTTGACCACGGTGGCCTTGAAGATGGCGAGGTCGTCAATCTTCACCGGCTGTCCCATGAGCACCTGGCTGCGGATGATGGTGACGGCATCCTTCAGTATGCCGTAGATGGTGCCGGTGGACTGTCCGATGTTGTGCTCGTGGATGAGCGCTGCCAGCTCCTCGATGCCGATGGGCTTAGAGTTGTTCACACGGGCATAGTAGTTGCCTACCACACCCACCTTGTCGTTCTCGTTCTGAGAGATGTAAATCTGTAAAGCCATAATTCTGCGTGCTGAAATTTTTATTCTGCGCCTTGTTTTCCGCAAAATAGCCTTTGGAATTTTGAAAAGCAAGGGCAAAGTACGTTGGAACGCAAGCGTTAATTTTCAATAAATATGTGGGACATTTTGATGTTTGATGGCTGATGGCTGATGGAAGATGTGTGCGTCGGGGTCAGCCATCTTCAGCCATCATCCATCAGCCATCAGCCATCATCTCACACCGTGAGCCGGAAGTCGTCAGCGCGGAGGATGCAGCAGTCACGAAGTTTGCGCGTCTGTCCGCTGGCGGTGAACTGCACGAGGCGGGTTCCGGCTTTCACATCCACGGAAATCGTGACACAGGATTCACCACGGATCACGTCACCATTGCTTGCGGCGATATACCATACTCTGAACGGTATGCGCTCCATGACCTGCTCCACCTTGTAACCACCCTTGCCGTCGGGCAGGCGGCGATTGACAAGCCGCGTGCGCTCGGCTACGCGGCGGAGTTCTGAGAGAGCCAATGTTTTAAGTTGTTGTGCCATGTTTCTTTGTTGTTAAATTGTATTAAATGTGTGCGACAAATTTGCGGGTTTTGCCCACTGATTGATTATCAGATGTTTATAAGTGGTCGCTTCGCTCGAAATTTGGTTTAAAATTGATATTTAAAATTTTATTTATAATTTTGTCAGAGGGTCGCTTCGCTCGAAATTATTATTAAAATTCTCTTTGACTCTTTGATATGCGCTGAGAATAATTTTAAACTTAATTTTAAAAATAATTCTAAAAACAATTTCAAGCGTAGCGCCCTCACTACAGCTTGCGCAGCAGCGCGAGCCACCATGTGCGCTTCTTCAGCAGCCACCAGGCGGCGAGGACGGCGAGGGCCACGAGCACGAGGCGGCCCAGCCAGAGCTGCATCTGACGGAACCAGGAGAGCGGCTGCGCTACGGGCACCTCTTTTGTCTTGCTCTGTTGCCGGAGCAGGGAGTCCATGCGGATGATCTGAAGGTTCTGCTGCTGCACCGTGGAGTCCATCACCTCCAGACGGTGGGAGAGGACGGTGAGCAGTTGGCGGTCTGTAGAGCTGGTGGTCTCGCGGATGTTGTTGATGACGATGCGTTCGCGGATGGTGTCGCCGGCGGCATTGACCATGACGCTCCGCGAGGTGTCGCTCTTCTCGCGGATGCTCTGGAACTGGCGCAGTATCTCCTGACGGAAGGCGGAGTCCTGCTGCGTGACCGTCCTGACAGAGAGCAACGAGTCCATGCGCTGCAGCATCTCGCGTGAATGGCGATGATCCAGCATGTCGGTACCGATGCGCTGGGTGGTGCATGAGGTGAGGGCACTGATGACCATCAGGATGATGACGGCCAAGAAGATCGCGGCGATGGCACGGAGGGCGCGGCGGAAGGCTTCGTTCTCGTCGAAGTCGTCGCCAGGCTGCGGACCGTAGTAGTAGGAGCCGAGCGGGTCGGTGGGGTCGAGGTAGTTGTGTATCATATCGCTGAATGTTTTTCTGCAAAATATCCGTTGGAAGCACGTTGAGCAAGGGCAATGAGAATAAGGGTCGTCCTGTCGGCCTCGAAATTATATTTAAAATGGGTCGCTTCGCTCAAAATTATTATTAAAATTATTATTAAAATTCTATTTGGCACTTTGATATGCGCTGAGAATAATGGGAGAACCCACCTTAAAGAATGGCAGCCGCCCGAATGCTACAACGTGGCGGCTGCCGGAACGAGAGGAGCTACACGTTAGACCCCTCGATGGGTTGCCGGAGTGACCCGGCAAAAAAAACAAACTACTAATCTACTAAAACAAATCAAAAACGCGTGGCGCCATCGCGGCGGCAAAGTAGTTGTAGTACAAGAAGCGCCTCGCGGCGGCGTATGAAAAGAAATTCATCCTATGTGGTCGAAGAGAAGCGGCGCAGACGCAGGGCGGTGGTGTGGAGGAAGACCCCGCGTTTTAGGTGGCGGGAGAACTGTGCCGCTGTGTTGCGGAAGATGGATTCGCACCATCGACCTCCGGGTTATGAGCCCGGCGAGCTACTACTGCTCCATTCCGCGATGTTTGTTCACAGAGCTATCGAAGATCGCTTTGCGGTTGCAAAGTTACGAAATAATATTGTATCTCGCAAGAAATCAGCGAGTTATCAGAAAGGTGGCGCGAAAGATGGATGGGAGTTCACAGCGTTATTCAGCGTTTATTTTTCGCCGTGATACCTTGTAAGTGATTGATAATCAGTTATTTATCATAAAATTTTGCGGTTATTTTGCGGTTTTTATTGAAAAAGTAATGTAAAAAATAAATTTTTGAGTTCCCTATATATAGTATATAACTATCTGATTATAAGCCTTTTATTTTATTTGAGAGCCTCTTATTTACATAGAAAGTGGGTATAAGGGAGTGTCGCGCGTGTGGATTGAAGAATGTATAGCAGAGAACATCCAGAGAAACAAAAATAATTTTAGGTTTGTGAAAAATAGGGCCTTTTCTGATAACTCGTCCTTTGATTGCCTGCAATCGGTTGTGTATCAGATAGTTACAAGGTATCAGAAGCCAAATAACTTTTTGGCCGCTTTTTAGGGTTAAAACCTGCGTAACTTGCTGACTGTCAATGGTATCACAAAAGTTCACAGAAAACGGCGATGTCTGTGAACTTTCGGCTTTTTCTGTGAACTTTCGATGTAAACTATTTTTATTTTCAGGCGGCAGGCGACGGCGGCGAAACTCTTTTTAACACGCTTTTCCACGGATGACTTATGGATTTCTCTTAAATATTCAGTAACTTTGCGGCTGTTTGAATTACCTGATAATGAATGATTCAACTTTCTGAAGTAGTTAAGTAGTCAGTAGTTAAAGAAGTTAAGCCAAATGTCTGGTGGCTGAAAACAAGCAATAGGAGTAATGGCTTAACTACTGTCCGGCAGGACGAGCGAAGCGATAACTACTTAACTTCTTAACTACAAAGAAGTTGAGCAAAAGCGAAACTTGAGTGAATGACTAAGAGCTTTAGGATGCCGGCGATTGTCTGGCTGCGGGTAACGGAGTTTATAAGGGGGTGGTTAGATTATGAGTTTGGCAGTAAGGTGATGGTGAACGGCCGTCGCGTCGTTTGTCTGCATCACCTGGACGGTGTGCGCGACATCCTGCGCATGGAGACCGTCGATGACACGGAGCTGTCGCCGGACTTGCCTGTGGAGTTGTCGCTGTCGGCCTCGCGCTACGGGGTTATCTCGGCGGCGATGACGCTGAGTCCGGAGGCTACGGAGCGCATGTATCATCTGTCGCTGGAGCAGATGCAGCAATTTGTTCCGATAGAGTGTCCGCGCCTGCGACTGACACAGGAGGGGCTGCTGCGCGAGTGGAGCGGCGACGCGATGCTGGGCGACGCACAGGCCAAGGCGCTGCTACGACTGCTGAGAGAGGCGTTCTGGGAGGACGTGGAGCGCTTTGCCAGGCGCTATGCCCGTGAGCACGAAGGCGAGAAATATGCACAGGAGGATATGATAGCGGCGTTCTGTCAAGAAACGAAGACCAGCGAGCTGCATATCGAGGCCATCAGGCGGGAGTGGCAGCGGCGCTGCAAGCGGCGATAGTTTCAAGTTTCAAGTTTCAAGTTTCAAGTGCTGCCGCCACAAAAAGGGAACACTTTAGTTTCAAGTTTCAAGTTGCAAGTTTCAAGTGCCATCTCCACAAAAAGGGAACACTTTGGTTTCAAGTTCAATTACGGGCCAGTCGTCACTTGAAACTTGAAACTAACTACAAGTGCTTTAGGCCGGTGATGCTGCTTTTCTTTAAGGAGGCAATAAAGCCGGATATGGCTTTGCCAAGTTCTACACTGTCGTTGTAGAGTTTTGTGGCGGTCGGTCGGTCGATATGTCCTACATCCTGCGCTCGTATGATTTGACTACGAACCTCACCACATGAGCCTTTGGCTATGTAGAGGAAATTTATAAATTCTTTATTACCGTCGCGCTCAAATCCTTCCGCGATGTTATCCATTACGGAGCCTGCAGCAGCGTGTATCTGCTGCACGAATCTATCGTCACGACGGAACGTCTTACTGCATTCTGTCGCCCAATACACCTCACGGCACAAATCCCGTGCCTTCTGGAAAATAGTCAAATCCTCAAATCTTCGTGCGTATGCCATACTTGAAACTTGAAACTTGAAACTTACTTCCGCATGCTCTCGCCCTCGATGCGCACGACGCTGGTGATGACCTTCAGGCGGTCGAGCACTTCCTGGCCGTAGCGATGCTCGATGCTGTCGGGCCACGGCCACGGACGGTCGGCAGGCCAGGAGGCAGGACGGGCGGTGGCGAGGTTGGTGGTGATGATGAGCAGCTGTCCGGTGCGCTCAGCATTGTTGCAGAGCTCGAAGAAGGAACGGTCGATGTCGCCGTAGTGCTTGGCGGGCTCCTTGCCCAAGTCGTCGATGATGACGATACGCTCCTTCAGCAGTTCCTGCAGGCGGTCGTGCAGGCTGGAGGCTTTGACGCTGACGATGGGACGTCCGCCGTTGCCGAGGATGACGGGCAGGATTTTCTCGCAGATAAGCGTTTTCCCCAGTCCCGGGTGCCCCACACAAAGCAGTCCCCTACCCTTGTTATCCTGTAGCCATGCGGCTATCTGACCGTAGGCGGGCAGCCATTGCTCGCTACCTTTCAGGAAGTAGTGCAGCCCATCGCGCAGGCGTTTCTCGGCATCAGCCACATGGATATTGTAGGGGTCGCGGCGCGTGTCGTAGGCGCTGTGCTGTGCGAGGTAGGCGGCCACGTCGGCAAACTGCGGTTCCTGCAGTATGCGGTATTGCAGGGCGATATCCTTGCCGAACACCTTGCGGGTAGTCTCGCGGATGGTCTTCACGCCGTACATCTCCAGATACTCATACACATACTTGTTCGGCACCTGCAGCAGGAGCGTGTGGCCGTCGGGGTCGTAATGCTCAAAACGCACGTCAGCAAACCATACGTCGAACCAGTGGCGGTACTGCTCGCCGTACTTCTCGCGGATCATCGTGAGACACGCGGTCCATTTCTCTTCGTAGTCTTCCATAGTCGTAGCGATGTTTCGGTTGTTACCATTCTGGCATCTGAGGGATGGCGGTGGCGGGCTTGTCCTCTACCTTCTTCTGTTCGCAGAGGTGTACGGTGAAGTCGAAGCGCTGGGGCTCGCCATCGAAGCCTTCAGGCAGTTCGGTGAACTCAAACCAGCAGTCGCTCTTACCGTCGTCGGCGAGGACCTTCAGCTCTCGCTCGGCGGTGCGCAACACGTCGGCCTTGAAATGCTTGTAGAGCTTCTGGCGCTTGCGCTGCCAACGGTCGTGCTCATCCTTCTCGTCGCAGCCCAGGATGCGTCGCAGCTCGTTGTAGGTAATATACCAGTGGAACGTGCCCGTGCCATCGTCGAAACCCCGTGCGGAGGTTATCAGCATGTAAAGCCGTGCGGTGTGCTTGCTCTTGGCCGACGTAACGACGGGCAGCAGGTAGCGGCTATACTTGGTGAAGTTGAATACGGTCTGCGCCTGCTCGCGGGTGAAGGTGAAGCGGATCTTGTCGCGCTTGCTGCCGCGAGTAGGGTAGCTCACCTCGTAGGCGAAGTTGCGCAGCGTGACCATGCCTGCCTCCTTGTCCTCGTAGCGGAACACCATCTGCATGAACTTGCTGGCCACGCGCTCCACGTCGCGGTAGGCATCGGCACGGACGGCTACGTCGCTGAACTTGAAGTCGATGTGTACGCGGTCGCTATCGGCCATTTCGGGAAAGAGCAGCAACTGGCTGTCGGCATTGCGCTTGCCGCGCTCGAACATCTCCTGAACACCGTCCTGGATACTCTGCATCATGCCCACGAGGATGCGTATCTGCTGCGTGGAGAGGTCGGCCTGGATGGCCGAGATGGGGTACGGCTGACGGATGTAGCGGGCGGGGAGTTGGGTTTCTTCGACCGCCGGCTGCTGTGGGTTGTTTTTGTTTTCTTCCATCGTCTTTTACAGGTTTTAACGTCGAGGTCGTAGCAGAACTCACGAAAGGCGGCAGCCTGCGGATGTTCTGCTACAAACACTTCGACCTCTGCTGACAGTGGGAAAACAGGCTGCCGCCTATGTTCGTATGGGTCTATGCTTAACGGGATTGCAGTCGGTCCACGTCATACAGAGAGGTTTGACAATATGTTTGTAGCGTCGGCAAAGGTACGAAGATTTTCTGATGCGGCAAAATGTTTTGGCGGTAATTTTCGGGAGTGAGCGTTAAAGAATTGTAATGTTGGGTTTCTTCGACCGGGAGTTGGGTTTCTTCGACCAAGTTGTGTTTTTCCGACCGGGAGTTGGGTTTCTTCGACCGGGAGTTGGTTTTTTTCGACCGGGATGTTGGGAATGTTCGACCGCGAGTTGGGCTTCTTCGACCGAAACAGGTAGTAAATCGCTGTGTTTCTGATAGTTGCGCAACCGCTAAATAATATAAATATAATAGGAAACAAGTCTGAAAATACTTATAATGAATAAACGTCCGATTTATAAGTTGTGTTTTTTCGACCGACGAGTTGTATTTTTCCGACCGACCTCTGCCCGTCCTTTTCGCAAGCCCGACAGACAAACGGTTTGCGGCGATTCCGGTGGTCGAAGATTCGTATCAAATACCTGCCCTAACATTTGCCTGGCTGTTGCACTATATTGCGGGCATGGCAAGGAACAACAGAACCACGACCGCCGCGAAGAACAGCGGCAAGGATAAAGAGTATGAGAAACATGTATGCGGTGAGTGCAAACGCTGCACGCCCGTTACGAAGTTTAGCACACTGACGGTGAAGGACCGGAAGCCGACGCTGGGGCGGTGTCCGGAAAGTACGTGTAGTGTGCTGCTGTCGCAGCGGGCGTGTCCGAAGATTGAGTTGTAGGCGGGAGTTTTGTCCTATTGGGAGCTGCCCCTATTTCTTCCCTTCCATCCGTATTCGTCAGGGAGGCGAAGCGCTTCCTTGTATTGTTCGTCGTTGATGATTCCCTGCTTTTTCAACCCAAGGAGCATCGTTTCGAGAAAGAATCGCTTGGCCGTTGTGTCACGGTCTCGTGCATAATTCTTTGCTAATCGGTGGATGCTTTTAGGCAGAAAGCAGAGAGCACCGATAGGTCTTTCTGTAACCATACCTGATTGCGACTGTTGCGGCGTTTCTGCCCTCACTTGTTCAGGTATTTTGACTGGCTCGATTTCGTCGTGTTCGATGGCGGTGACGATGTAGGTTGTCTGTTTCATAATTTCTTATACTTACAAATTTTTAGAGGTTATTTTCTCCTTCTCTTCTCGCTTACCTTGTCTTTCTCCCAGCCGTATTCGCTGTCGAGGGCGGCGGCTTCGTCGAACTGTTCCTGAGTAATCAGTCCCTCGGCCAGCAGACCGCGCAGGAACCAGCGGCGGCCTATGTGCTTGATGGTCTGGTTGTAGGCGGGGACATCCTTTGAGTTGTACTTCACCTTGATATCCACAATCTGCTTTATGCTCTCGGGGATGGCCACGGTGATGAAACATGGCTTCTCGGCGGCTATGCCGGTGGGCTGCTGGGGTTCTACCTCTGCCCCACCCTGCTCTTCCTGTGGGTCAGCGGTGACAGGTGCATCAAGTTGCTGGTTGCGCTGCTTCAGACGCTCGCGCAGTTCTATCTG
>Ga0326511_10002919_pt1 | contig 13821 bp, 26 predicted proteins | sample 0_2496_0518_D_FD_203701 | JGI IMG/M metagenome (GOLD analysis project Ga0326511, IMG submission 203701) | Bovine rumen microbial communities from UC Davis, California, United States - 0_2496_0518 | ecosystem: Host-associated > Mammals > Digestive system > Stomach > Rumen | place: USA... | reverse complement strand
TCTGTCCGTATTTTACGGGATACCACTCTTTGCTTGTGTAGTCCAGACCAAGAACCGCTCCGCGCATAAGAACAGGCAATACCTGATCTCTCGTTTTTGCGTCTTGTGCCAACTCCGGCTTGTCATTGAGCATTGACATAGCGTTCTGCACGAATCTCGCCTTGTTAAAGTCTTTCGGGAGCGCATCGTTGATTTTATCAAGATTGCTATTGATTGCCAAAGCCCACGAATCTGCTGCGCTTATCTGCGCTTTCTTCTGCTCCTGTAACTGTGTTTGCTCTGCCATTACTGTACCCTCCTTTTCTCTACCAAATCCATCGTCACGCTTGTTATCCCCATATCGCGCAAATGTGTTTCTGCACCATTGATTAAGCCTTGTATCAACTCATACGCATCGTCAGCCGTTGGATCGTTCATGCAACCGTCAAGGCTAATGCTAATCTCATAAAGTGATTCTCCTGTTTTCATTAGCAAACCTCCAATCTCTCTGCATCCGTAACCTTCAAAAGCACCATCTGTGTATCTCCCATATCAGGCAGATTGTACGAATTAACGGTTTCGGCGTTGTCAATCCAAATCGGCACTTTTGCGCCTAAAAGCGTCTGTAATGCCTTGATTACATCAAGACCACCTACGATCCTATGACCGCTGTTGAGAACGCTATACGGCACACCATTCACCGTCATTTCGCAACATTCTTTGACACCACCGTTGAGCTGCGTTTCAAACAGCTTAAACTTGCACATCTGGAATTTGTCATTGATAACGTCAGATACCGTTTCCATCTTCGCCTTGACGAATTTCTCCAACAGATACACCATACGCTCGGCATATGCGATTTTTTGCTGAACATCTTTCATTTCCTCGTCAAGTTCGGCAACCCGGCTATCAATATCCTCGTTACGCTTTTCCGATGCAATATCTTTGTTGACTTCCTCTATCTCGTTTTTCAGAACATCACGCTTGACTTCTAACTCACTCGTATCGCCCTCTCCAAGCACCTTTTTAGCCGTTTTTTCCTCGATCTCGACCTTTTTATCATTGAGTTCGTTCCATTCGTCGTTTGACATGAAATCCGGCGAATCAGGCAATCCATTCACAGATTCCATAGCACTTTCAAGCTCATCCTCTGCATTCTTGATTTTTTCGTCAAATTCAGCAATCTTTTCTTCTGCCTCATTGATCGTCTTTCCCAAGTCCTCGTTTTCTGCAACAAGTTTCTTGCCCTGTTCTGCGTATTTTTTGATATTATCCTGACGCACCTTTTCAAATTCTGCAACCGCATCCGCTCTACGCTTTTCAAAATCATCCTTGATCTCGGCTATCTTTTCCTCCGGCAACGCCCGTCCACACATCTTACATATCGTGGATCGCTCGTCAAATTGCCATTCTTCCTCTGGAAATTCTGATTGTTTTGCGTTTGTATAAAGTTCCTTGACCTTTTTCAACTCGACTTCGTTGGTTTCCAACTTCCGATTTGCGTAGATTGCCTCGTCCATCGAATGTGATTTCTCGTATTTCAAGTCACGCAACGCCTTATTTAGCTCGTCAACCTTGTCTTTCCGGCTGATACGCTGTTTCCGCAACTCGTCCGTCAGTTTTTCCTCCAAATCGGCAATTTGTTTCTTTACTTCCGACAACTCCTTATCGAGAGAAGATGTATCAACAGACCGTGTACGCAACTGATCTTCAATGTCTTTAAGCTGTGATTCAAGTCCTATACGCTTGTTTTCTAACGATTCCACATCAATATACACGCGAGTTTTCTCAATCTCGTCAATCCTTACCGGGATTTCATTAGCCTTTTCTTTTAACTCCTTAATCTGTCTTGCATACTTCTTCTGAATATCATCCGTGTTCTTCGCATATTCAAGGTCTGACATTAGATCATCAAAACCACCAATCGTGTGCGCCAGCTCTGCATCCGACATATCGCCAACGAACTTCATCAGGATTTCTCTCTGTTCTTTCCATGCAATGGATGCAAACCATGTAGGATTTGTCAGCAATTTGAACATTCCCTCGTCAACAATCTCTGAAATCTCGGCTCTATACTCGCTGTCAGACTTCGGGAATCCGTTGATTTCACATACATTCACATTACCTTTAAGTTCTTGATTTTCAGAACCTCTAGCCTTTACCCAATTCTCTTTCTGGGTTTTCTTAAACGTGTATGGTTTTCCGTCAACCTCACATTCTCCATACACAACAATCTCATTGTAGTGAATCTTCTCGCCATTTTCGTCAAGCATTCGAATATTGAATTTCTCTCTGCCATGACTATCTTTGTTAAACAGAAGCCATGTAATAGCATCAAGAATCGTCGTTTTCCCGGATGCGTTCTGACCGCAAATCATAGTCACCCCATCATTGAACGCAACCTCTAGTTTCTCAATACCCTTAAAACACTCAATCAGAACCTTTTTCCATGTTATTCTCAATGATTTCCACCGCCTTTCGCCTTACATCCTCAATTATCCGCTTGTAAAACTCTGTATCGCCAGATTCCTTATGTGCTAATCCAATCGCAATAGCACCTATGATAACATCGTTTGGAACTTTCTCAATCATCGACAAGTCGTGAATAACCAGCGACAACTCCGCTGCAATCGTTAGTAAATCCCCATCCATTTCCACGTTGTTCTTCTCACCATCAACACGAATCATTTTTCTTTTCTCCTTGCCAATTCTTCCTCCATCTGATATGCCGGAACATCCGACAAGTCATAATCTACTACAAAATCATGGAAGTCTACACCTACAACCTTACAAGCTGCCTTGAACACATTGATCGGTACACTACCTCGCGTCATTCGCTTTGTAAGATAATCTTCATTCAACGCATATGACTTCATCAAAGCCATCACACCGCGCATTGTGAATCCGTTGTCAACTACAGCCTGTTTAAACAAATCAACGTGAATTTCAACCATTTCACCCAAGTTCATCATCTTTAACCTCGCTTTCCTCGATTTCTTCTATACAATCGCTTTTGCATCCGGGGCAACACAGGAATGTTTCATAACAAGGTGCGCCCCAAAACTCATGTTTTTCCTTAATTGTTCCCGGTTCGTCAAACTTTGCACCGCAATCTTCACATATCCACGCCATCTGCTACCTCCGTTCCAGCCATATCGTTTCTTTCGTTGCCGGATTCACAAACTCATGCACTCCGTTCACAACTCCTACGAATCTCCACTCCCTCGGATCAAAATCATTGTTCACAAGCATTTCTTTCTGATTTCTTGTAGGTTTTTTATATTGTTTCATGCTAAATCCTTTCTAACCGAACTCCAAACAGAGGATTTCTACCATGCGTAATGTTATAGTTGATCCACCATGTCAATATCGCATTCTTCGTGTCTGCTTGCGCATTTGCTCCATATCCGCGAAGTGCATCAACCTTCTTTTTGTCCTTTATGAATTGAGAAATGCCATCCAGACTTACAACTTTCTTCTTAATAAAGGCATTCTTGCTTCTTTCCGGCAACGGAAGTTCGTAAGCCGAAACATTCTGTAATTCAAGGCTTTCATCAACCCATAGCGTCAGCTTCACATATCCTTTTAGTTTCATAACCAAGTAAAGGTCAAATATAATATCCTCGATGCTCATATCTCCCACTCTTACACCCCCTTTGCCTTTACCAAGATGTTAAAAAAATTCCAATTTGAATAATGATAATTTATATCGCCATTGTGAATATTTGTATCAACAAACGAAATAAACATCCAAATCATAAGTGCAAACACAACAATTCCAATTACCCACGACACAATCAATTTTGCTTTATCCATCCCTATACCCTCCTTATATGCTAACAGGCAACACAAGATGCACATATTCGCCAGAAACATCGTCAACAACATTTAACGGTGTTGATGGATTATTCAGTTCCATCGTTACATCTTTCTCGTCTGTAGACCTAATCGCATCCAACAAATATTGCGGATTTATGCCGATTCGAATGTCTGATCCACTCTTATCGCAATTAACTTCTTCATCAAAGTTCGAAGTGTTGCTTTTCATAGATATTCTTATGGAATCATCCGTAACATCAAGTACAATAGGCGCATTATCCTGATTAATAACCATAGCTCTATCAATGGCATCTGCAATATCAGACTTTTTGCATTTAACCTTAATCGGCATCGAATTTCCAAGCATTTGATCTACATTAAAATACTTTCCATCATATGTCCTTGACACAACCGTTGTGCTACCATACTTAAATCGCACCTGAAGATTTCCAATCTCAATCTCCAACTCTCCATTTGACACCGATTTTGCCAACGAAATCATTGTTTCTGCTGGTATTGTCACGTTTATAGGTTTTTCTACCTTTTGCTGGATTCCGCAAGTTCTTATAGCCACACGCACCATATCCAATGCCGTAAGCCTTAATGATCCGTTCTCTAAATTCAGGTTTATGCCTGTAATCAGTTTGTTTCCATCCTTTTGCGATACCGCAAAAGCAACACCGTCAATCATCGAGCCAAACCGAACCGCATCTACCTTGATTTTTGTTGCATCCCCAAACACCGGGAAACTCGGATATTCTTCAATTAGTCTTGTCGGGAACTCATATCTTGCTTTTGTTCCAGATATGATTAACGAATTGTCCTCCGTCTTGATTGCAATATCTCCCTTGCCCATCTTCTTTATTGCGTTCATAAGGAGTTTTGCTTCTACGCATACCTTGCCGGATTCCTCTGCCATACACGAAAAACCCGTGCGTAACGATTGCAGACCACACATTCCTGTGATATACCCCTCCGTTCCATCAACCTCAATAAGAAAGCATTCGAGGATCGGTTGAGTAGTCCTAGTCGGTATTACTCGAATCGCAATATCCATAGCAGCCATAATGTTTTGCTTTTGCACAGTAAAATTCATTATTCAACCCTCTCAATCCAATACTTTTTCGCTCTATATTTCTCTCCATACTTGTTCTTGCCATTGATCCAAGAATCTCGAACATCATAACCAAGTTTTTTCATTTCGCTAATCCTCGACGCTAAACGCATAACCGAAATGTGCTTAATAGCATCATACTGTGTTATTCCGTCATGTGTTTTTAAATAATCAAGAATACGCATTCTCTGATTTGTTTTTACATTGTTTTCCATGCTTACACCCACTTATCCTTTTGCATTCTCTACTACTTCATCCAGCCATACATAGCGTTCAAAATGCGCTTGCCATCTGTTTCCTGTGTATATAACCCTCAAATCGCCATGCTTTGTGCCAACAACGTCATACCATGTGTAGCGGATTTGGTCGTAATAACTCTTGAATCGAATCGTTCCACCTTTAATCACACCGTCATATGTTATAGCCTGATATGGCGATAATGTAGGATCGAATAGGACGGTAAACATGGTTTTATGCGCTTGCTTGCGTTTCTTTTCACGTTTCTGCTTTTCCTTTTCAAGCCTTGCCTTGTATTCCTCGTCCGTTTCCTCTCGGATATGTGTGACGTTCAACGGCTTGCAAAATCCCACATTCTCCGGCATAAACAAATCGAATGCCCGTCTGCCACCGTTATAACTACCAAAACCGCCGCAATCTTGCACTTTGAACGTGCCATATCCCTCGACCTCGATTATTGATCCCATCGGTACAAGCGGATTTCGACAATCAACCGCTGCGGTATATCCTTCAATCGCATAAGCTCCAGACGATGTTTCGTGTGATCCTCTAGGCGTATTGTCGCTGGCGTGATATGTCGTACACCACCATTCACCTAACGGAACACGGATTGTTTTCTTCTTCGGTTTTGCCTGTGATGTGATAGATACCGTCAGAATCATCAGCATAAGGACAAAAACCGTATATACTCGCTTACTCATTATCATCTTCCTCGTCAACATCTATCGAATCATCATTAACGCCCGGATTGTACGGATCGACCTCTTGATAAGTGTTTTCATATAATTCATGCCGTTTATTCCCTGTCCTCGATGCAAACACATCCGCAAAGTTTGACATTACCTTGTAATTCGTATATCCTGTTCGCTCTCCGCTGGAATTGTATACCGCTTCACATTCAGCCACGATGGAAAACGGATTCTTGTCTGCCAGCTCATAGTCGTTAAAGGATATGATCGTTGGGTACTGTGTCCGGCTTGCATCCTCTACAAGTTCTCTTGGATAATTATGCCGAAACGTATCAAACTGTACTTGTGTTACCGTCTGCCATACAGGATCGACCGTGTAATAATACTCTTGCCGAAGTGTTCTCGGATCAACATAGGTTGATTGTTGCTCTGCCATTATCGTCCTCCTTTATCAAAATCCGCAAATCCAACACTTGTCTGCATCTGTTAGACCTACGGCATTTCCGAAAATCTCGATTTCGTCTACATAAATCGGAATTTTCCCATTTATCTTTTTGTTCGCTGTAGATTCCGTCTTTCCTATGATTTCGCCAAATTGCTTATGGGTGATACCCTTTTTGTCAATGATAGCCTTGATTCTATTTGCTATTTCCATCATTAAAATTTCTTCTTCTGTCGTTTCTGTATAGTTAAAATTAAACTCTTTGAACGAAAACGGTTTGCCATCATTGATAAGCCTCATTCTTTCAGTAGGTTCGCCATTATAACGATGGAAATAACGATCTTCGTAGTTATACCCATATTTTGGGTCGTAAGTTTTTAAGGCAGCCATCCAGATACATTCACACATATTTATTTCGCAACTATTCTCGTATTGAACGGGTGTAAATTTGAAACAATCTTCTCCGTATTCATTGAAATCATTTTGCATTTTCTCGCAAGGGTGGTTATTTGCTTTCAATAATTTCAAATGTTGATCGAATCGCCTTTTTGTATCGCCTGTCTGCCCTACATATTTTTTACCATTTGCCGTATTCTCGATAATATAGATATAACCCATTCACATCACCCAATCCATTCATTGATAGGCGTTTCTGTCGCGTTAGCGATCTTTTCAAGAGTTTCCAATCTCGGTTTGTAACCGTTCTTCTTCCACCCTTGAAGTGTTCCGTTCGCCAAACCGCACTTTTTCTCAAATGTGCTATCATTCAGACCGTTTGCCTGACAGTACGCCTTGACCTTATCGTAAAACATCGTCTGTACCTCTCTTTCCTCTGCGCATAGGATATGCGGAAGTCCGTATTGACAAAACGTAGAAGATAGTCTAAAATGGATTTGCCACAATCACACAATAGAGGATTTTCTTGTGCCATATATGGGCTTCCGCTTGCTTACGATACCCATTATATAGACTATCCTCTAATTTGTCAAGCACTTTTTTAGATTTTTTTCTAAAAGTTTTTGGAAGGAGGGTATTCTATGACACCAGTAGAACGTATTAAAAACATCTGTAAAGACCGAAAAATCGCTATTTCTCGGCTGGAACAATCGTGCGGATTCAGCAACGGATATATCAGGAATCTGAAAAACGGAATGTTACCAGCGGACAAATTGAAAGATGTAGCCGCATTTTTAGATGTACCAATGACTTATCTGGTTACAGGAAGCGACCTAGAAACGCCGTTTAATGACGATCAAGCTAGAATTGTGAGCCATCTTCGAACAGACCCGGAATTGGTCGAGGCTCTAAAGAAATACTTTGAATTGCCACAGTTTAAGAAAGAACACGTTCTTGAAACAATACGCATTTTACACGATTATTGAATAAAAATGGGGCAGATTTTACTCTGCCCTAATCTCTTTACATACATCAGAAACGATTATCCATAGGTATCGTAGCACCTTTTCATCACCTATTGATCTAATCATCCTGATTATTTCATCCCTATACCACATATCTCTTTCCTCCTGTCGTGTAATGATTTACATTATACTACCCAAATGGATTATTGCAAGCCTTGTATTTACGGCGTATAATGGCGAAAATGGGAGATTCTTAATTTGCCGGATTGACATTTGCACTTGACGGGCGTATAATAAATAGTGTAATATGAAGTCTAGGCGTGACTAGGCTGATCCCCGAAAAGTGGTACTCCTGTTGCCACCTGTCACGCTATTCCCTAAAACAGGACTAGGCGTAGTAGGAAACGCCGACCACACAGGAGGTGGATAATATGGATAATTCTGTCAATCAATCTGAAAAGAGAGAGTTTCTCGGTGTCTGGATTCCCAAAGATATTTACCTGAACAAAGACTTATCGTGGATGGAGAAAATCATTCTCATAGAGGTTACGAGTTTCTCCGAAAACGGCAAGTGTTTTGCGACCAATCAATACTTTGCTGAATTTCTAGGAATCTCCGCAAGCCGTGTCCGACATATCATAGCTGATCTTGTCAGAAAAGGGTATCTGAAATCCAAAATCATTTACAAAAAGAATAGTAAACAGGTAGAAAAGCGCATACTTTCGGTATCTTCGACCACCCCTACGGCTAAAAGTAGCCGTACCCCTATGGCTGAAAATAGCCATACCCCTCCGGCTAAAAGTAGCCACTATAATAATATAATAGATAATAATATAGATAAGAATAATATAACTCTATCAAAGTATAGGAGTAATATAGATTCTGGTAATAATAAAGATATACATACTCCTATAATACAAAGTGACGGTTTCAACCGTCAATGGTGGCTGATGGATGATAAAAAGGTTGTAGACATTCACAACAAGGGAACACTTGCATCCGCTCTTGATAGTCTGGTAGACATACCAAAGAGATCGAAAGAACACGATTATCTGTATGAACTGATTACTTACTTTGCCGATACCTACAAGAAGAAGCGTAGGTGCAAACATCCGGGTATTGATTATACCAAGCTGATAGAGTATGCCGACAAACTGACAGAGTTCAGCCTGAAAGCCGATCAGGATATAGACAACGAGAGCGGAACGGTATACCATAAGTTTTCGGTGTATGACTACGATTTGGACGATCTACTCGGCATGGTGGATGATTATTTCGCTTACAAGTTTGATGATTGTGATTACAGTTTCCACCATTTTATGAGTGATAGCGTTTTGAAAGCTCGGTTTTGGCAGATAGAGAACAAATATGCGAAAATCGCCCTGTAACTCGATCAGATGTTCCGTATATGCCCCTAGATGGACGAAATTCGCCCCAAATTTCCATTGTAGCCGTTCAGAGGATAAAGTTATAGGGTGAAGGTATAAAATCAAAATAAGAGCAAATTACAAGGCAAATCAAAAAGGAGGGTAAAATTATGAGAGTAAAAAGAGTGATTTTGAGCGTAGTTCTTGCTCTGGCGTTGTGTACGCCTATTGTAGAACCATGTGCTGTAACGAATACTACAACTGTTGTGCAAGCGAAGAAAAAACAGACGTTTGCAAAATTCAAGAAAAGTGTCTTGAAGAAGTACAGAAAGATTAAAAATGGAATGAGTTACGAAAAGGTTTGTAAAATTCTAGGGAAAGAAGAAACGGATGTATTTGATGAAACGGAGTATTCAGACGGAACAGAATGGATTTACGATTGGAAATTTAAGTATTCAAAGTCAAAATATGTTACAATTACGATAAGGTTTTACAATGAAATAGTTAAATACAAGACGTTTTATTAAAAAGAGGGGCATTACGCCCCTCTCTTTTTTACCGTCTGTCTGCTTCGTCAATCCATCTATCAAGCATACGCCTTGATTGTTCGTCCATCGAATGACTACGCATTTCTTCAAGTCTGCTAACCATATCATCACGGCTGACGTATCTTCCTGTATCTCTGTCACGTCCTCTGCGATAAGATGCCCCGTCATAGGTCATATAACCTCGACTTGAATGCTCTTTATCTTCCGTGATCTCGCAAATATCCTTGATGATGTCAACGGCATAATTCATGCTCTCCAATTCTGAAGGAGAAATATCGCCACGCTGAACGACCTTATCTACCTCGGAAAGCATAAGTTCTTTGAGTTCATGTAATGCTCTCATGGTGTTCTCTCCTTTCATCGTAAATCAGGTCTGTCAAAGTTGACATCTGCGTTCTGCATGATTATCGGCTGGTCGGATGTATTACGGATCGTTACAGTTTCGCAACATCCTTTCCAAATCTGTGCGGTAATCTCCTTGCTTATGTTGAAGAACTCCTCAACCGCAGCTGGTGTGACCGTCATAGTCGATGCCGGGATTGTAGACCCATCAATAGCGATAGCAACTGAAATCTCGCCTACTGTACCGCCTGTCGGGATAGCAATATCTGCTCCGAAATCAACAAGATAGTTCGCTGATTTAACACATGGACATCCGTTAGTCACGCCACGAAGAAGGAAGTTTCCTGTTCCGTCGCGATGTCTGACAAGTCCTCTTGTGCATGGTACAGGCGATTCCGTAAATATGACCGATTCACCGGGGTTGATAGTCTGCTGACTAGCATTAGTGTACTCGGCAGCCATAGCAATCACCCCCTATCTCAAAACGTACCGCATCCGCAAGTGTTCATACCATTAGGGGTAAATATCGGCTGATTTCCGTAAACAGGAGTAGTACCAACAGGACAATTTTTCAGACGATTGTAAAGCGCGTCAATCTCATTGTTCTGACCTGCCATGATCTGTGCGGTCTGCTCAACCTGCGATGCCTGATTCTTTGTGTAAAGCAATTCTGTACGAAGGTTGTCATTCTCACGCTTGAAAGCGTCAATCTCTTGCTGACACATCTTATCAAGGATAGCCTGTGTCTGATTCTGAATTGCAAGTCTTGTAGCTGCGCCATCACTCTGAATGAGATTCTGTGTCTGGCAAGTAGCAAGACGATTATCACAACAACATTGAGCAAGCTGACCCTGAATAGCACTCATGCCCTGTGTAGAAGCGGTCTGTGCATTGTAGCTACGCTCCAAGTCGGCAATCTGATTTGTGTAAAGTTGTTGTGCGATAGCATTCTGTGCGTTATTCACAGTAGCATTTACGCCTGCGAATCCTCCGCAAAGTGATGTCTGAACATCGCCAAATCCAGAGATAACATTACTGTTCAAATCCCCGATTGCTCTCTGTGTTTCAGCCTGATTGAATCCGGCATTTGTGTTGGCATTGATACCATTCTGTCCTGACATAAGCCAAGGAAAATCAACACCAAGCATTCCGTTACCGCCCCAACCGAAGCCATTACCGAAGCCACCGCCCATCATAGCAAACAGGAAAAGAATTACCCAAGCGTCACCGCCAAGACCCCATCCGTTTCCATTGTTGCCGATTACGGCTGCTAAATCCGCAGCGGAAAGACCGCCACCATTTGAATCTGTAAGAGCCATTTGAAACTCCTTTCTACCGCTTTCTTTTTGCGGTTAGTGGCTACACATCTAATCGTGTAGTCAGTTGATGATATTTATTTACAAGGTTTGCGCCCCTACCTTGTCGGGTTAAGGTTTTGATCGACCTGATCTTTGAAATTACGCAAAAACTGATACTGTTCTTGCGACATACGCCCTGAATTCATCAAATATTGAGTGATAGCATCGGGGTCATTCTGTATGTTTGACGGAATATTGAACTTCATTCGTAGCAAGAACTGATAGGGATTCTGTCGGCAAATATTAAGGCTCTGCATCCAATAATCAGCCATGTTGCTTATTCCCATCGCCAACACCTCCCTGTTGTCTGTTCTGACGGTTATTTCTATTCTCTAACATCTGTTTTACAGATGTGATTTCATCATAGACCATCTGCATATCCTCTTTGGTTACCATATTTTCAGGCATCTCGTAGGAATGCGTCGGCTGATCGTAGACAACATCGCTCTGTTCTCTCTTGTGATAGTCATATATTTCCATAGGCGAAGGATAGCCTGTTATATCAGATGACTTCGTATAGTACGATTTCATATTGGTGTCAAATATGATGAGCATAGAATTAGGCTCGATAGGGTATGCCCTAGCTGCGTCCTCTCCTTGCGCCCATACGACATTTATCTTTTTCGGGGATTGCTGAAATGATTGCAAATTAGACATCTGTGGCATAGGCTGAACTTGTGTCATCTGTGGTTGTGTCACTCCCTGATACGGCTGAACTTGATATGTGTTCTGTGGTGGCATAGGCTGATAACTAGCCGGAACACCTTGATTGTAAACCATTGTTAAATCTCCTTCCTCCATAGGTAAGCCGGGATTTCATTCCCAGAATCCCAAGCATCGTAATAATTTCCATCTATTACGCAAACAACGTGAGTGCCTGTTGCAAGTATATACTTCCCCTGTGGGTGTTCACTTGCAAAATCAGCTATTGTGTAGCAATCAGGGCAATCATTTGGAATAACAGAACTACGAAATCCGTGTTTTTTGAGATAATTTCCCCACACGGCATTAGAAGAAGGCATATCACAATCTTGCAATCCTTGAAAAGTCAAGTCGGTATATACATCTTCCCACGGTCTATCCTCACAGATAGATATGGCACGTATAACGCAATCCCCGACATTCTTTCCTTTTGGGTTTGGATTATTATAGACATATGACATATACCTGTCCTCCTTATATGGATAAGTATACGGTATAAGAAGATTTAGTAACTGTTGGAAATATATTGAAAAACTGTGGAAACAAAAAAGAGCCACCCCGATATGAGGTGGCGTGTTTTAGTAAACTCTATTGATTTTAGATTCAACCTTGCGACGGATTTCGTGTAGTTTAGATTCTGAAATCATCATCGTCATATAGATAAAGACGTTCGATTTGCCTTTTGAACGTAGATTGAAGTAATCGGTTTCTTCTTCCGTAAAATTGCATAACTCACGAAGTCTATCTAACTCTGGCTTTGTATAGTCGGCAAGGTTACGGACTTTTGTAAATATCAAAGGTTTAGGGAGTGTAATGTCGTAGTTTTTCATATTTCACTATTCCTTATTAAGAAAAAATAAGCCACCGCCACAGATTGACCGTGACGATGGCTAAAACGGGAAGGACAACAAATCAAAACTGATATGCTATCCAAGTATGGCTCACATAGGACGTATGTGACTTACGCTAGTTCGCCCTCTAATGTGCGGATTCTGTCATAATGTACCGATCCGACTTATCAACCTAGACCATACGACACTATTTTGTATCAGGCAAAACTTACCTTGATCCCATTTGCTTTAAGTTCTTTCTTGAACTGTTTCCAATGTTTGTTGTCTTTGCCAATCATCGGGTAGGGGCAAGTTTTCCCATTCACTGACCAATGGCGAAGAATCGTTTTTGCATTAGGGCAATACTTTTGAATGTACTTAACCAGCTTGATAACGCTTTCCATCTGTGCATCACTCGGATAATTCCTTGTGTAATTGCACAACTCGATAGATACCGAATTGCTGTTCGTACACGTTTTGTAGTATTTACCAGCACCGTTCGATTGCGTAAAGAAGCCACCAACCGAGTAGGCTGTCTTGTTCATTGGAATCGAACGGAATGTGATACCTTCCTTGTCAACAAAGAAGTGCGCTCCGGCAGAACGTGCGTTGCCACCATCAGGACTGAAATAGTTTGCATTTCCCCATGCCGTGTCACCACTATTCCCGGTATAATGGATAACGATGTACTTTACAGTTGATTTATCTCTTGTTGCACCATAAGAAATATGCTTTGCTGTTTTGCAATAAATCGACAACCCATCTTTGGTTGTGATTTCCTTTTCATATTGTGACGGTTTTGGCTTTCCCATAATTACTCACCATCCTTTGTTGCGACTACGCCATCTGTGCTAGACAGAATATCTGTCGGATCAGACGGATCGTAGATCAAATCATCCGGGTTTACGATTTCACTCGGCTTCGTCAACTTGCTAACCAAGTCAGAAAAGTAGTTTGCACCGCGACTAAACAAGATACCCGTCAGGATAATGTCAATAGTCGGGTTGATATACAATCCTTCATAAAACTCCGA
>Ga0326511_10002917_pt1 | contig 13826 bp, 7 predicted proteins | sample 0_2496_0518_D_FD_203701 | JGI IMG/M metagenome (GOLD analysis project Ga0326511, IMG submission 203701) | Bovine rumen microbial communities from UC Davis, California, United States - 0_2496_0518 | ecosystem: Host-associated > Mammals > Digestive system > Stomach > Rumen | place: USA: California... | reverse complement strand
GATCTAGATTTAGAGGACTTAACCAATCACGCAGTGGTAGTAACCCACATAGAAAATGATATGGTTACGGTTTTTGATCCCTATGAGGAACCATATATCTCAAACATTCCTCTGTTAGATTTTCTCAATGCTTGGAAAGAGTCTCATAATTATATGATTCAAGTCCTTCAGTCGGTTGAGGAATATGAACCTCATCCTATTAATGTTGACCAAATTCCATTGGATGGCGACCTTGAAGAACTTCAAGAAGCTATTGCAGAGAACGCTCATGATATATGGGCAGAAGCAAGAAAAAAAGAAGGATGGACGTATGGTAAGGAGAGAGATGACTCAAACAAACTCCATCCAGATCTCATTCCATATACAGCACTTCCAGAAAGCGAAAAGGAGTACGACCGTATCATGGCATTCAAGACTATCAAGTTAGTTAAGAAACTAGGGTATAAGATTATTAAACAATAATAGACCACAGGTTTATCATCGATAAAGAAAGTAGTTTTAAATGGTATAAACTAAAACTATTATGAAATACGATGTTTTCATTTCACATTCGAGTAAAGATCTTGAATTGTCAGAAAAGATCTGTGATTACCTACAAAGCCAAGGCATCAATTGCTGGATAGACTCTCGCAATGTGACAGGATTGTATGCACGCTCAATAATGGAAGGTATAGAGCAATCTGAAATGATGGTTCTAGTTTATTCTGGTAGGGCTAACAGTTCTGCACACGTGGAGAATGAAATTGACAATGCCTTTTGTTTGGGAAAGATGATAATCCCGTTTCGTATAGAGGGTGCTCCGTACTCTAAAGTCCTTCGTTACTATTTAAACAAAAGTCACTATGTAGATGGTATGCCAGAACCACTAGCTGCATTAGAACAACTTCGAGACCAGATAAAACGAAACATGTCTGAGCAAAAACAATTGGAAAAAATTGATGAAGCATTCAAAACTGTTGCCAATTGGGCAAACGTCGATATAGATCAATTACGAGAAGTCCTGAAAAAACTAAAATCTTCTCATAAAGAAGAGGAAAAGGAAAATCTGGATACAGGGGAAACACAAGAAGGACGCTACGACATCCTGCAAAATGCAGCAGGGGAAATATTAATTATCATAAAGTACCATGAAGGAGATCCTGATAATCCTCGTATTGTTTATGATGGCACAGAAACAGCTTTACTGTATAGAAGCAAAGAAAGTGCAGTATTATTAGAACATATTAATTTGAAGGCTAGAGAACCACTAATGAAAGTTGAAAATGTATTAATTGTTGAAGTTAAAGATGATGATGTTGCACGTGAATATAAGGTTCCTATGCGTAAAATTAGGTCACTTAAATCATTGTAGTATCATGAACATTGTTATAGGCCATAGATTTCTCTGAATGTCAGGAAGAATCTTACTATTTCATGATTAAAATACTTCAATCTGTTGATGAACGGTCTCATTATAGCTTTCAATCCTATCAAGTTAGAGTCAAAAAGTTGGGATATGATATCGTAAAGCGTAACCGGTAAGGTTTATAACCGCACAATTTTTCTTTTGCATGATAGAAAGAGCTACTCCACTGGCTCTTTCTTTTGGTATTCATTTTGGAATTATGAACAGCAATATGCAAAATTACACTGACGAAGACTTCACGAAAAGGCTTCAAGAACTAATGGAGAACCGTCATCCACAAAAGGATGCTTCTGATTTCAATTCCGTCGAAACAATAATTACTAAAACAATTGGCACTTCCGCTTTGAAGGATATTAGGGAAATTGAACTCTCATTATCAACAAGTGACATTGCAGACTATACAGACGGCTGCATTATTGTGAACATCCAAGCAAGGAAAGGTTCGATGATTAAAGAGGGGCGTTTCACTTGCTTTGTCTACTCAGACGACTATTCACCGATGTGCAACAGTGATGTAACATATAAGTTTAATCGCGAGAATAGTATCAATGTGAGTATCGTCATGCTTTCTTTCCGTATTTGGTTGCCTGGTAAATACTTCCTTCTACTCCGTGATAAAAACAATGGTGCTCTTGCGCGTATTGACTTTATGGTAGATAAGTCAATGAACGTTATGCAGCAACCATTAACGATGTGTCCAATCTGTAGTATCGAAGACATCCTTACCACCAGTATAGAGAACACAGAATCAAGTTGGGATGTTCTCTCTACGACTCCTGGCACCTCAGAGTTAAGAAGATATGCTTTGGAATGCCGGCAATTGAAAATCTACAATGAGTTTCGGAAAGGTCTGAGTGGCAGAGAACTGAGAGTCAGTAGAAATCTACTGATTTACACCACAAACAGAGACTGGAACGCAGAAATCCTTCAGTCTTTCCAGAAACTCGCCGTGCCAGGATACTACTATACACATGTTGACTGCAACACCCTCTACAATGCAGCCCTGCAAAATCCTTTCGAGCCACTGAACGAGAAGCTGAACAATACCACCAATCAGGTTTATTGCCTGACAAACCCGGGAGCCTTGCTCAGCACAGGTGGAAAGGTGGTCACCCGACAGATTGTAAATAAAATCTGTGAAGACAAGGAGAAATACAAGCTCTGGCTGTGCGGTGGCAAACAGGAAATCGAGAGCGTGCTGGATGTATATCCCTCTCTGAAGGAACTGTTTGTGAGCGGCAATGTCCTGAGACAGCATTCATATACAGGATTCGAACTGGTTCAGGCGTTCCTCAAAGAACTGGATAGTGAACACCTTGATCCTTCTGAGGCTACGATGGATGCTCTTGCCCGAGCAATACTGGAGCATTATGAACAAGGTTGTTTCTCCACATGGTCATTGAGCAGTATCCATCGATATGTTGCTGAGGAAGTCTCTCCCCGTTATCTCCATCGCGCTCTTGAAGGTGTTATGTCTGAGGAGGAAGAATTGCCGAAGTTGCCTATTGAAGACATTCCTCTTGATCTCCTGCCCAACTCAACATCAGAGTTTGAGGATAGCATATGCGAACTCAACGAAATGGTGGGACTTGATGACATCAAAAAGAGTATTACGACAATGGCCAACCAAAGCCGCTTCTTCATCGAGCGCAGCAAAGCCGGTTTCCATACGTCAAACAAGGCTGCGCAACATGCCATCTTCACCGGCAATCCTGGTACTGGTAAAACGACAGTCGCAAGAATGCTTGGCAAGATATATCACTCCATCGGTCTGCTTTCTAAAGGTGATGTGATTTGCGCCGACCGCACAAGACTCGTAGGCCGCTATATCGGTGAGACCGAAGAGAACATGAAGGCTGTTCTGGAAGAAGCGAGAGGAAACGTGCTCTTCATCGACGAGGCATACAACCTCTATGAAGGAACGGTTGACAGAAAAGACTATGGGGCTAAAGTCATTGACAGCCTGCTGACAGTTCTATCGCAACCCAATCCTGATATGGTTATTATTTTTGCAGGTTACGAGAAGGAGATGGATGCCATGCTGACATCGAATCCCGGACTGATGGGACGCTTCCCGTACAAGTATCGCTTTAGCGACTATGATGCAGACCAACTTTTGGAGATTGCTATGCATCTGTTTGCCAAGGACGAGTATCTTCTTAACGATGAAGCCAAGTCCGTGCTTCATCATCGCATTTGCGACACCCTATCACAACGCACAAAGAATTTCGGCAATGCCCGTTGGGTGGAACAATTCGTCAGGAATGGCATCATCCCAGCCATGGCTAACCGTGTTACTTTCGGAGGACTCCGAGACTTCCAACATATCCTCGCCTCTGATATTGAGGAGGGCTATAAGAAGTTCAATCCCCGTATGATAGAACTTAAGCCACGTCATCAGATAGGTTTCAACTCCTAAGCAACTCCTCACATGATAACGAATTTACCATCATTGGCTGATGCACAAAAGGCCATCAAGGGCGGGAAAGATCCAAAAACTTTCCTGCACCTTGGTATCTTGTATGCTCAGGGGATTGGCACTGAACCAAACGATATCCTTGCACACTATTTTCTAAAAAAAGCTTTTGATATGGGTTATAAGGAGGCAGCAGAATATATAGAGCTGGAATATGAATCAGGTGCAAGAGATTTTGGAGAAGAAATCAACACTGTTTTTGGAGACTCGTTTGATTTATCTCCATTAACATTGGCAAAGTTAAAGGTGAAGGTTGAGAAAGAACGCATTGCTGGTAACATCGGCAATCTCGCCAAGATACGTCAGCACCTACTATTATTCTATCCTGAGTATAATCATGAGAAGGCTATTGCTGACATACTAGACAATCGCCATTCCATTGATGCGGATATTCTTTTCACGTTAAGTACAAGTGACAACAGATCTGAAGTGTACATTGAGCAACAAGACCATCTTCTTCGTCAGCTATATATTCAAGTCGAAAATGATGATGATATATGGGAATACATCAATACAGATGTACTAAGTAAGGACGAAAGCGAACTTGCCCAATGTATTGTTAATCTTACAGCCTCCTATGAAAAAATATGCCAGAAGTACGGTATAGAGGAAAAGGAAATCTATAGCCTGAATTCTATGAGTCTCTACCCATATATCAAAGTCTCAGATTTGGCTCTTTTAAGGAAACAGGGGTTCAGAGCCTTGTTGTCAATTAGGAATGTCGATTCTGACATACATGAGAAGTTCATGAAATGCTTGGACAGTGATGAGAAACTACTGAATGTTTGCGAGGGGATTAAGGATCAAGACCTCCAATTGTTCCTTATCTCATTTGTGGAGTTAAATATAGACATCGAATCGCTTGAAATTGACTCCCGAAACTTGTTGAAGGCATATTGGAACAACAATCTTATGCCACTTGTAGAGCATATAAACGCTTTCATTGATCGATTGAATAAGAGTGGCATAAAGCACCATTTGCCTGTTTATACGTTGGGAAACATTCCCCCTATTGACCTTTCTAAAAGGATTTAGTCAGAAATATATCTTTTAAGGATTCTAATTTCTTCTTGTCTGGCCATGTCTGCAAAGTTTATTCCCACATCAGCAAACTCTCTCATAAGGATTCCGTTCTCCAGGAACGTTTCCGTAGCTCTGGCAAGATTCTGGCGCAGTATCTCTTTATCCAGTTCCTCATCTCTGCTTACCTCAGTGTTACTGGCCACTGTGTCATAGATAGTACGCAAATTTTCTCGGTTGTCTTTCTCTGTTTTTGCTTTGGGATCAATATAGTTCTTTAGAAAAGAGGCGAGAATCCTAGCCCCCATATCTCCCATGAAATACTGGCGATTGGCTGTAAGCAGGAACAAACCAACGACATCCATCTGATTAAGCCCCATTCGGCTTGCAACAATTTGAAACAGATAAATCTCTTGTGGCGCAGCATAGCCATCAGCCCCGATAAGTTTGATAAGGTCTCTTAGGTACACCTCTTTTTCCTGACGAGTATTAGGGATTTCCTTGTCAACTTTATCGTAACCACCTCGTAAACCGTCCATAAGTTTCTTTTCATCGACACCCTCTAAGTGGCAGATGATACTCATAGCCTCTTTCTCCTCTGGAGTCACTTGACCATCAGCAATGGCCATTGCCGTTAAATCTCTAGCCAACTTAAACTGCGGCTCTGTTACTACTGCTAAGAATCTTGTAATTATACTCATAATTGTCTATTCTTTATCAATAAAGTTTTCGAAAAAGATTTAGTAACCATAAAGACATTTCAAAATATCATTTACGGTTACTAAATATAAATTTATCCTAAAGAGTATTTTATAAGTTCTTCTTCAGAAAATACCCCATCCTTATAAATATGGCGCATCTTTGAAATTAATGTTTCCAATGAGGGATAGTCATATAGAATAATTTCTTTTCCTGGCAATACAATATAACCATCATGAAAATAAGCATGAGGTTTATGATAGCTTGAGAAATCGGACACGTTAAATGATTGTATCATGATTCCAGTTCCAACATCCCACACTTTAATAGTCTCATCGCCAGAAACTGATACTAGTTGCGTACTAGTTGCATTAAACTCCACACTTTTTACATCATATGTGTGTCCCACAAGAGTCCTCAATTTTGTTCCATTAACAGCGTCCCATATGACAATTGTTCTATCGCTTGAAGCAGATGCTATGAATTTTCCATCAGGAGAGAAAACAGCTTGATTTACTTCATCTTCGTGACCATATAATGAATGTATTATTGTTCCTGCCTTAGCATCCCATATAATGACGGAATTATCATCGGATGCAGATACTATTTTATTTTCGTCTGGACTATAATCAGCATACAACACTGGCCACTTGTGTCCGATAAACTCTTGTATTAGTTCACCAGTATGCACATTCCAAGTTCTAACCACTTTGTCTGTAGAGGAAGTTATAATTTGGTCTTCACTGGGACTGAAAACAATAGAGTTTATTGGATCATCTGGATTTGGATGTTGCCACGTTTTTATACAATTACCGGTTTCGTTATCCCAGACGGTGATATAACAGTTATATTGGCTTACGACTGTCAATTTGTTGCTCGCACTTAGAACGGAAATGTCAACACAGCTATCCTTTATGTCATATGTTCGTAATTTTTTATCAGTACCAACTTCATATAGGTTTATTTGGTAAGGAGACGTTGAAAGTACCAGACTTCCGTCTTTGCTGCATATCTCTTCATTGTCCCATGAGTCAAGACGGAATTTATGAACGGGTTTATTCTTTGGAAGTGTGTTTACAAACAATCCTTTACTTGTAAGCATCCATTGCATCAATCCGTCGTTACTGAATTTCCCAGATGAGAATGTTATCGGAAGATCAATAGTCTGTAGGAGTTCTCCTGTTAATATATCCCAGGCAGATATGGTGCCATCAGTAGATAGTGTCAGAAAGAATTTGCCGTTAACAGGAAATAACAAATCAGTTATGGAATTGCTAAGTTCTTCTGTTTTACATAAGCAAGTGCCACTCTCCATACTCCACAACGCAAGAAATTGATTATCTTTATGAGATTCATCGTTATTGCTTGACAACACCGCAGCTATCTTCCCGTCTTGATTTAAAAAAGTACCAGAAAAAGCATGCCAATGGTTAGTTTCTATTGTATTGATAATATTCCCTGTCTCAATTTCGCATTGCACAATTGTGCGTTCAGTTGTGATAATTATATGGATATTATCCGGGTGTACATGAGCTTCCAATGGCGTAATATCGTTTACCAATTCTATTTTACAATTCTCTATTCCTGTATCAACATCCCAAACTCTGACAGTATGGTCGTTGTTTGATGCTGATATTATCCATTTTCCGTTCTTGCTAAATTCAAGGCTACTTAATGACCCTTTATGTCCCTTCAGAATCTTTCGTAATGTACCCGAATTAAAATCCCATATTCTAATGTCAAAATGATCCCATAATAATGCGCAAGTGGCCACCAACTTTCCATCAAAACTGAATTGAACCAGAGTTTCCTGTTCTTCGCAGTCAACAAAAGTTCGGATGAGTCGGCCATTTGCAGCATTCCATACCTTAATGGTGTCACTCCTCTTTGAATCTATTGGTGCGAGTGCCGTGGTTACGATAAAGTTAGAATCTGGACTCAACGCTATAGAACCAATACGTTCAGAGGATGCAATACATACTCGTCCTATTGAACTTTTATCAACTTTTCTTAGCGCCCTTTCAGCTGCTGCTACATAGGGGCGTTCTGGTGCGTTTACATTCTTAGGCAGGGCCTCTAATGCTAGCATTCTTGCAGTATGGCCATCATTTTCATCTAATAGCTGTTCAGCTTTTTCAGATAAATATAGACTTTGAACCTTAAGGAGCCTATTCCGCTCTTCTTGCTTTTTTCTTTCTTCATCAGCTTTTTCTCTTTCATAGCGTTGCCAAAGAGAGTCAAATTCAAGATTTAGCATTCCTGCCACAATTTTAACGATGGCAGCATCGCGTCCCTTTTCTGTAATATTACCACCTAACCGCTCGTCCTCTTGTGGGAGATTTCTTAAAGCTGGGGGAAAACACTCATTTTCCTGATTATCAGACATTGCAATCCCATCAATAATAAAAGGAAAGATTTTGTCTTTTCTGCCAAAGCCTATAAACTCTTCAATTTCTTGATTCACCCACTTAGATTTAGCAGCATGAGGAGAGCAGACAACTATAAGATTTTTCGATGCCTCCAGTGCTTTGTAAATCTGGAAAGGAAGATTTCCAGCACTTAATTCATCAACATCTCGGAATATTGGACGTAGATCCTTTGGCAAGTCACTTCGTCCGTTTAAAGAAATGGGCAGTCGATAGTGTTCTAGTTCGTGTGCCAGCCAACTGGCCCATTCTTCATCTTGCCGTTGATAACTTATAAATGCAAAATAATCTTTTGTCTGTTTCATAAATGTTATACCTCTTAACTATATTGATTTACAATTGTAAGAAACTTTGGTTCTTTCAGTAAAAGTAGCAGTTTTATCACGTTTTATTAAGCCAGATAAGAATCTAGTTATGATGCTAATTACTTCTAGCTTGGGATAGTTAAGCAGAATGAATAGATTCATATAGATACCTGCAAAAGGCAGAGAATTTAGGTAATGCCTGTTTCTTTTCAGCCATATCTTCTGATAATCCATGAAACATTGTGAGTGTTTCTTCATCTATACCATGAATCTCTTGGTCTGGATAATTGCTGTGAAACCACTCTATAGTAGGCAAAATGGCCCTAATTAGTTCGAAACGAAGGATACTAACATCTTGATCATCATCTTCCAAACAATCCTTATAAATAACATCGTTAAATGCTACGGAGATGAATTCCTGCAACACAAATTTTGTCAAATCACTATGTACCATAAAGAAGAATAAGAGCATTCGTGAGACAAATGCTTTCTCTAAAATATCGCTTAACATAAACCTGTGATATAGTAAAACAATGGCGTATTTATAAGCCATGATATCTCCGCAGTCTAATGCTATGCGTTCAAGCATAGATGCCATATCCAAATCATCATCGCTATAAAAATGTTCAGGCAGATAAGTGTTGGTCTTCATATATTCCCATAGCTGCAAAGCCTGGATTTCTTTTTTGTCATCATCCGCATCACGATATTGCAGGTACAAATCGTTGAAAGTGTCTGCACTATCACTTTCGGCAATTACGGTATCTATTATATTTACTACATCTTTAACTTCCATATTCTAACACTATTTATTGTTCTAACAAATTCTTCAACATATCGATAGCAGGTTCATAATAATGAAAATCCTCTTTGGGGACACCGGAAATGCAATCCTTCCAAAGGGACATAAATTTCTTACCTTCATAAGGTGCTTGCTTATATGCACAATAGGTAGCCAAATCAAAATATTGACTTTCATTAAGCTTTCCTTGATCCAGATGTTCCTGAAGCTCCGAATACAATTTCTCAGCTTTTTCATTATCATGATTTAAGAAGGCATATGTACAAGGAGTAAAAATCTCCATGTATTGTTGCTTGATTTCATCAGAAATAGAATAATTCTCGCAAATTTCATCAGCTCTAGCAAAGTCATGAACGGAAAGAGCAAGAATATAACTAATGGTTATTGCATAGTTTTTGTCCTCGTCATCCAAATATTGTGCATATTCCTTCATGAATATCTCAATTTCGCCCATTGCCTTTGTAAATTCTGATAGAGGTAGTAAACTGTTAATATAGTGCATATGTGCAACAGCGTAGCTTGTTAAATTACCAGTTTCCTTAAAATATTCTGATGTTAACTTCATGAGCATTGATGCAAGTTTTTCTGAGTCAAAATCCTCTAATTTCCGCACATGACTCTTCATACTCCATGTATGTACTCCCCATTCATCAATAGAAACGACCTCTTCATCTTGAATATTCTCTATAATTGACTGATAGTTCCCTTCAAGACGTTCCTTTAGATCATCATTAGATTCTTCGCAGTTATTGTATACATAAAGTGCCAAAGAGGTTAAAGATAATAAAATGTCAGTATCGTTATTCCCTTGACGATTTATTACCATTGAAAGGTTATACAGGGTCATAGAAGCATCAAGTGATAATAAAGAGCCTGCAGAAAGGAGGTTCTCAAACTTGCGCCAATAGCATATTTCCGATGAGCCGTAATATCCCTGACCAGAACAAAACATAGCCGCATCATGACAAATTTCGGCTGCTAAGAGATAATTCTCATCTGCTTGCGCCAGCATTCTCGCTGTTTCGTATTGCGAGAAGATATCAGAGACATTCCCTTTGGCTCCATCTGTGTGAGAATATACCATCTCATCACAATATGCAAGATAATGTACTACCTGTGCATAAGCGGAGCTAGGCGCTTGGTCATCAAGATAAGTCTGAGCCATTTTTAACATATGTGATGCTTGGTCAATGTTGCCCCTGTCAAATGCATTCATGCCTTCCGAAAAAGCTTCAAGAGCCTGCCTATTTGTATCGCCCAGTATCATGGTCATCACATTGATGGCATGACGGCTATTCTCGCCTGTGGTGTCAATACCAGCACTCATTCCTCCCTGGATTTTCTCAAGAGTAGATCTATATTCCACCAAGTCACTCTCATCATCATCCACAAGTTGTTGCCTAATCTCGATAGCCCGTTCTATCATCTTGATGGCACCATCTCTGTCATCGTCATGACCAAACATCGCCAAACCGAGATTGTAATATGCATACGATAGAATGGTTGACTCTTCAAGGCAATATTTTTCGTGTATCTCGATTATTCTCCTAAGTAGTAATTGCGCTTTATCTGTTTCACCATTTGCAAAACACTTCTGAGAATAAAAGCATAGGGTGTTCTGCGCCTTATCATAGAATTCATTGTTTATGGACAGTTCTATAGATTTTTCATAATGTTTATCCGACAATTCTTCCATGCCCATAACATGGAATACTTTTCCCAAGTCGTCATGAAAACTTCTAGATGCAGGTTCATCTTCCCCAATCAGAGAGAGTGCATATAGCCCCACTTCTTGTGCTTTCTCATAATTCTTCTCACGATAGAATTCTGAGAGCAAGAGCTTTAGGAGAAATACGAAATCTTTTTTGCCTTCTTCTGTTGTACATCGGAAACTATAAGCTGCAAGAGTATGCTGCCAAGATGCGTCAAGTTCGCGGTTTTCCTTATATGCTAAGGCTAAATGCCAATGCATCTCTAATGTACTTTCACCTTCTTCGCCTTGTAGAACTTTATATATTTCGAGAGCTTTTTCACCATATCGAATACTTTCTTCGTTATCCTTTGTAAGAAGTTGCTTGGCGATATTCCCATATTGTATTGCCACGTCAATATTGTAATACCCTTTCAGTCTTTCAAAGATTGCAAGGCTTTTCTTTTCCAGCTCCAAACCATAGTTAAAATCAGTTATGCTAATTGCGGAAGCATAGTTGGCATATGCCACTGCCACCGACTCATGTTCCTCTGTTCCTAGTTTCTTTATGCGTGTCTCCAATACTTCTTTAAGTATTTTCTGAGAATAATCTGCGTAAGGTTTACTCCGAGTACGCTCATACATCGTCAGGAAAAGTTCACCGATATTAGATATTACCGCACTTGCCATGTCAGTATCTTTGTTGATACTCTCCCTATATTTCCTCAATGCCAAACTCCAGTCCCCTCCCTTACGGTTCATTACTGCCATGTTCTGTTTGGCGGCTTCCCTAATCTCGTCAAATCCACCCTCATGCTCGTTCTCTAGCATCTTTATTAATGCATTATTTAAACGTTTTGCAACATCAGGTTTTTCAATGTTATTCAACACAAAATTTGACAAATCAATGATATTCCTGCTTTGGGTTGAAATGACCAGATAGAACATCATCCCAGTCATAATGGCCGAACTCTCGCTTACCATCTCATTATATATTACATTTAGGATGTCGTACCTATATGGGTTGACACTTATAAGTTTGACCCAATAGCGCCCCAATTCATTCAGCTTTCCATGCGCCGAGTAGAGCTTAAACGTGCTCATCTTTGAAAGCATGAGATAAAGATTGTCATAATCCTCCAGCATATAGTACTGATATGATATTTCGAATATGGAATCTTCCTCTCCATCAACATGAGAGCTTATAATCTCTCTTCGAATGCTATCCCCATCATTGCTGCACACCAGATTCATGATAACATCTTTAAAAGCGTTATGTGCGAACACTATTTTTCCATCTTTAACAGTGAGATTCAGCGAGTTAATACCCAGCAGCATTGATAGGTTCAGTCTCGACATTCCTGTAAGATCTAATAGTTCATTTTCGGACAAGCCGCAGTATGAAAGGGCTATCGCCATCAACACCTTATTGTATTGATCTGCCAACTCTGGAGTATGGAAAAGCGCTCTTTGACGGTCGATGATATGGCCGAAGAATTCTGTTATTGTCTTGAACGATGAAAGCATCGTTATTTCATCTGTAAGTTTTTCGAAACTGCCATAGCGCCTAATCTCGTCAAGAAAGGACACGTATACCAAGGTGTTATCGAGCAGCGGATTCGCACGTCCTATAATATCAAGTTGGCTTGGCGACAAAGATTTGTTGAAGTCACCTTTTAAATATTTGTTAGCCAGGTCAACACGTTGGTCAAGATTAAACTTGGTTATTTCCAATTTTCTGAACTGGAATCGACTCAGATTGTTGGCTATCGCCACATCCGATGGTGTCGAGACAATAACGTAGATATTTTCATTCCATCTTGGCCACCACGACAAATCGATACCCGTTCCATCTGTTGCAACGATTTGATTAATTCCATCGATAAAAAGTACCAGCTTCCTGCTTGGTCGCAATGTCAATGCAGCTCTTTGCAATTCCAAAACATGAGATGCTTCCCGATTATAGTCAAACCCATAGAACGATGCGAACCCCTGACAGAACCAATCGGCCATATCGTTAAACGTAGAGCCATTAGCACTGTTTGCAGCAAAGAATGATAGCACATCAACTTCACTGCTGTTGCGTATGTTCATAACAGCCTTGGCCATTATAGTTGATTTGCCTATACCGCTTTCTCCTGTTAGTATCAGGCCTTTCTCAACATCCTGCCCGAGGAAATTTGCAATGCCAGACTCTGCCTCCTTATTTGCCACGTAGTATCGCGTCAAACTTTCCAAATAGTAGTTCTGCTGCATTGAAAATGCTTCCCATGTATTGCACGATTCTGCTGGATATAACTCATCAAGCATTGACTGGAAGTCAGCTAACACCAAAGCCGATAATTCCTCAGTGTTTTTATAGTAATTTACCGGAAAGTCTTTTTGGCTGCTTACTTTTTCTCTGAGTTCCTGCTGTCTTTCTTCAATCTCATTTGATGGCATGTCGCGTAGATAGAAAGCAGCGTGAAGATCTTCTTTGTTACGGAAGGCACCATGAATAATTTCCAGCTCTGTCATGCTTTTACCCTCATAAAGATCATGTATCGCATCTTCATATTTGGCAGAGATGATACTGTTCCAGTCAACTTTTTCATCCATAGGGCACCATCCATAGCGTCCGCCAAGGACACCAATAAAAAACGGATGTGACCGATCTATTTCTTCAAGGCATATCTGAACAACTTTACTCTCCTGAGATTCTTTCTCTGTTATTCCCCACCTAAGGTCTATCTCAGATAACGTAACTTGTCGCTCCTTTGCCATTTTTCGCAGCAAAGGAAACACTTTGGAAACCAATTCGTTTCTTTCTTCTTCCATGTCACGGAATGTAGAAGAAATAAAAACTCTAATATTTCTGGAATCAATAGTATTTGCCATTGTTTATTATAACAATCGTTCAAAGATTTTTCCTGCAATTATGCCAATAGTTTATCTTTGTTCAATAATATCGAGTTGTCAACGACAACGAAATCATACAGTTTATAATCGCAGTCCCAATGCTCT
>Ga0326511_10002915_pt1 | contig 13830 bp, 18 predicted proteins | sample 0_2496_0518_D_FD_203701 | JGI IMG/M metagenome (GOLD analysis project Ga0326511, IMG submission 203701) | Bovine rumen microbial communities from UC Davis, California, United States - 0_2496_0518 | ecosystem: Host-associated > Mammals > Digestive system > Stomach > Rumen | place: USA... | reverse complement strand
CTTTTCAAGGATTTCTAAACACACTCCGTAAAGCATCTGCCCGATCTTTCCGTAAGTGTCTTTTGCCTTGATCTGCTGTTCCTTAATCTCTGCCATAGCCATATTAAGCTGCCTTGAAAGTTCAGTATCATATTTCTTTTCATTTTCACTTCTTATTACATTTTTAACTTCAATCATACTATCCTCCTTATAGATTAACCTTTAGCTGGAATAATTTTGATAAATATCATGCCATTCGTGCGTCTCATCCACTCTTTACATTCATTCAACGTAGGAAAATATGTATCTACATTAAGTCCAGCTTCGATCGTGCCTTGACTTTTTTTATCTAATCGCACTTGGCTTTTACCTTTTCCAGTCTCTTTTCCATATCCACAATCTTTAATCTCATATAGTCCGATATACTCTCCTAATGAATAAGTACCATCGTCATTTTGAATAGCCTCATGAATTTCCATAGCATATCCATATGATTCTTGAGTATATGCCACATATCCAATCTTCATTCGATCACCATGACTTCCATGAGAACCCTTGAAATATCCAGTAGTAGTTACTAATTTTAGAAATTGTCCTTCTTCATCATAATGAGTATAAAGATAATCACCAGGATCTGTAGGTGGATCTTGATCTGCTAATATGTAACTCATCGCTTGTTCATGAGCTGTCATACCAAAAACATTAACAGATAATAGTATTGAAAAAATAACAATTAATAATATTTTTTTCATATTTCCTCCAATCTAAATAAGTCATCAGTTAATTCTTTTCCAGTCTTTAATAGTTCAAAATTCCAAGTCTCTATACTGTCTTTTACTATTAAATAATAATAAAAACAAGTTTTATTTTGACCAATACGATGTATACGTTTTTTTGACTGTTCCCACAAATCACAAGACCCAATTCCTAATGGTAAACTAAAATAAATAACCTTATTAGCTTTCTGAAGATTAAGACCATACGCACCTGCCTGATATTGTACGAATGTCACAGAGTCACTTTTATCTTCATAGGCATATAAATCTTTATACTTACCATTAACTATGCTCAGAGGACGACTCTGTGAATCAGAGATATGCTTCAAAACATCTAGTTCATCATTAAAATTATAAAATACAATTAATCTATCTTCTGTACTCTCTACTAAGTCCTGAAATGCTTTAAGCTTATCTTCATTGTATTGACCACAAAGCTGTCGCTCATATAAAATTCGTGTTAAAATATTATCACCGATAAGTTCTTTATCATTTATCTCAATATAATGATGTTTTTTAAAGAATTTATATTCTTTATTCTGATCAATATAAATCATTTGATCAATCTGATCTGGTAAATTGATAACTTCATTGGTCTTCTTAAATATCGCACCAAACTTAGCAAGACGTTTTTTGAGATGGTCTACATTTTTATAACCAATAATCTTTTTATCCCAATAACCATCAGCAGTTTCAACCCATTCATAATCAACATATGACTTAAAATAAGTATCTTCATCGATATTCCAACCGAGTAATTTTAGTTGACTCCACAATTTTTCATATTTACCGGCCGTGGGTGTACCAGATAAAAGAATTACGTTAGTCGGTTTAAGCTTAAGAATAAATTTAGAACGATTAGCAGTACGATTAGTTATGAGCGACGATTCATCTAGCATCAATGTAAAATCTGTCAGTTTAAGTAATTCTTTACGTCGCCATACAAGATCATAATTGATAATACCGACTTTAGGATTAAAATTAGAGTCATTCAAAAATAATGATAGTTCTTTTTTATTAGTCAAGTCATAGATATACATCATATAATATTCTTTAAAATGATTTATCCAATCATTTATTTTTGATTTTTGACAGACTATAAGATTAACAGATGCATTTAGATCATATAACTTTTCTGACCCTATAAAAGTCTTACCTAATCCCATGTCATAATATACTGCGCATCGATTTTTATCCTTAATAAGATCAAGCGCTTCTTTTTGATGTGGATATAATTTCATTTATACCTCCTCATCAAAAACCGCATTCCATTCTGACTGAGTAAGTCCCAAAATCTTTTTAAGTAATAATGCTTCATCAAGAGTAAATGCGTATTTACCTTTAAGCTTATTGTTAAGCGCAACATATGTGATATTAAGTTGCTTAGCAATATTAGTAAGCGATATACCACTTCTCTCAATAAATTCTCTTAATAGTTCCATGTTACCCATTTTAGGTACCTCCTTTAATTTTTTATAATAATTATATTATAAAAAATAATTTTAGTAAACTGTATTATTTCATAAGAAATACCCTATTACCACGAATGGTCACAGATATAGTAGTAATATAATTATTATCAAGATAATTTTGAAAACTTCTTCTGAAGTTATTTGAATTCGCCCAAAGCCTTTCATCGTCGATCACTTCAATATTTTTTGCAGATGATCTCTTAAAATTTTCAACAGTTTCTTTAATTAATGTATGCTTAATCTTTGAATTAACTTTAAGATATGGCGTGGGTATTTCTTTCTTTTTTATAGTCTTAATGATCATAATCTATCCTCCATGAAATTATTTATGATATTCTATTAACTTTTATATTATGAGCTATACAACAGCATTCCCGCCATTAGGCGAGAAGCTGCTGCTTAGATAATACTTTAATCAGATCTTTATGCCATAACCTCATGATTTCTTACCTTTATGAGTAAATGCTTTTTCAATGTCCCATCCAAGAATATAAATTCTTGAGTAAAGGGTATTGGCTGATACACCGAGCTCTTTTGCCCATGCACAAATGTTCTGAGCCTTGCCATTATACTCGATCTTGACACCGCGCTTACGCTCAGGTTTTTCTATATGTGCTTCTTCAGCAGCTTTCTCATCCTGATTAGGATCTTCAGTGCTAGATATAGGAACGAGTTTGGGCTCTTCCTGCTTAATCTCTTCAGTTTCTTCCTTGGCGATCTCTTTCTCATTCTGCTTATTCATCTCTTCTGCAGCAAGGATCTTCTCGATCGCTGCTGACTTAGCTGCTTTAGTATTAATCTTGATACCAAGCTTTTCTGCTACTCTCACAAGCTCCTGCATTCTCATTGAATAAAGATGTTCTTCTCTTGTCATAATATACCTCTTTCTCCCCGTTAAGCCGTTAGGTCAGCGATTATTTATTTATCTTACATTATTAATACTATCACGCTTTTAGAGGTTTGTAAATACTTTTTTATAAAAATTTTTTAGTATTCTTCGAAACTTACTCTACAATCATTGCATGTAATGTTTAACTCCTGAACTGAATATGCTTTTGAACCACAGCAAGGACACGTGTATTTATGATATTTTTTACCAATCTTAGCTTTCTTTTTTGCTGGATCAGCTTTTCTAGAAATATCAAAGCTGTAATTCAGACCTTTAACATATTCCTTAAGATCATCATTTAACTCTGTCTTTGACCAACCATATTTAGTCTTTTCTACGATAAGACCGTGTGCTTCTGCTGCTTCTTTAAACTTCTTATTATGATACTGGCTACGATTGCAATCTTTAATCTCGTGCATCAAATTATAGAGATGTGCCATCTCATGGAGCAGCGTGCTGCAGATTTCTTCAAAAGATCTTCTCATATGCTCAGCACACATATTAATTTCGTAATACTCTTCACCATCGTTGGTTTCCCACGCCTTATAAGTCGTGCACCAACCGTAAGCTTTACCGGTTTTATCCTGTTGAATACTGATGATCGGTCTTTCAAGTTCTGATTTATAAAGATAATCATTAAACAGATCAAAAAGCTCCTCAAGATTTTTTACTGACTGCTGTAATGTCTTATTCATAATATTTTCCTCCATATTAAGTGCTTGATTTATCTTACATTATTAATACTATCATGGTTCCGGACATTTGTAAATAGTTTTTTATAAAAAAGTTTTAATATTTTCAATTTTATGTAGATATAATAGTTAATACAAAAAATAAGAGGCTCATCAGAGCCCCTTACTAGTTTTTTCTTATTATATATTATTCTTTTACATATACACTATAAAGCTTTCCATTCACACGGCTACGTTTAACATCGTATCCTAAAGCAGTCTTAATTTTCTTACTCATCATGATCTGTGTAGTAGGTTTTAGACCGTTATTGCTACAATGAAGTTCATATGCAGTATATACACTACTAATTGTTTGATTTTCGATGTTTTCAGATCCGTATTCTAATATAAAGCTAAGTACTGAATCATTTCCTACTTTATATATTTCCATTTCTTTATCTGCCGCTGCACAAGTACTGAATCCATTCCTCATTATTATATTCATCAAAGCATTGACACCGAGTTTGACAAGATATTCCATGCATTCTGGTTCACAAAGTTTTTCATTTATAAACGGATCAAAGTCTGGATCCTGTTTAGTAAATACAGCATTAAATGGTATAATGATCATACGTTTAGTGACAGCACCAGTAGGATCTTTAATTCGTGGTATATTATTCGCACTAAATATAAGTGTGGCATATGGATAAAAATCAAACGGATCTTGGTATAAAAATTTACCTCTACATCTGTTACCGGTGGCAACCTGTTTGAATAAACTTACATTTAAACCATCCATATAGTTATCAGCAATATCGTCTTTAATATTAGCAAGTTTATTTGCAAGTGATGCAATATCAAGTTCTCTGGCAAGATTTGTTATATCAACTGAACTATAATTGTCATCACCTAAAAGTGTATTCAACATAAATATAAATGTTGATTTACCATTATTTTTTTCTCCAGTCAATATAAAACATTTGCCCAGCTTACTATCTCTGTAAAAACAATATCCTATACATTCTTCAATAAGTGTTCTGATTTCAGTATCATTACATGCTAACTTATTTAATGTTTTATCTACAATTTCACTATATGCATTAGGATTATAGTTCCAAGGTATCTGATTGCTGATTACATATTCTGGTGAATGCGGTAATAGTTTTCTTTCTTCAAGGTCATATATGCCATTCTTAAATAAGATATATCTCCTTGATGACTGATCTTTTTGAGGTGCTTCAATGGTCAGATAATCATATGCTTCATTTCTCTTATTCATAGGTATATTCTCAAACAACTGGATCATCGTATGTTTAATCAATCTCATATTGGGATCATAAAAACCTCGCTCTGGATCATATATACACAGCTGACCATTAGTATAGATTGTATTCTGTTCCTGGATCATATAACGGCCAAACGTATTAGTCATAAATCTGCCGTTGTCATCAAAAAACATACTTGTTGACATTTTTTGAAAAGTCTCAGGTCTTAAAATCGTATTAAGTTCATCTTCTGACATCTGATCTTTTAAGATATACTTATTAATAAGAGTAAATATATCTTTAATCTGATCTTCTGATAACTTAATCTTACCAAGAGCAAATGCGTGTTTACTAAGAGCATCGTTTCTGCCGTCACCATCTTTCATCTGCCAAAGATTCTGGCCAGTTCTTGCAGGCAATAACCAACTTGGTAATTCTGGAATATTAGTTATGGTATCATAAACTTCTTTACGTTCTTCTCCATCTACCTTAAGCGGAATATAGGTACCTTTGCTGTGAATATCTGCTTTGATTCCTAAAGCTAAGATTATGTCATGCCCGTCTTTGAACTTTTTATCGGTACGCCAATATGTATGCCCACCATGCGGTGAATATAATGCATATGTTGTTGTATCAGTTTCTTCTAATATATTAAGTATCTGATCAAATAGTTCTACATCATCAAAACTGACATCGATGATACCATCTGCGCATTGACCACCATAGCAGGACATGTCTTTTACATCTTCATATTTATATAGCTTATTATCTTTAGGTTTTTTTCCTTCTTTACCTTTACGATAGCCTTTAAATATTAGTGATTGTGAGTTGATGTCTTGCATTTGTCAATATCTCCTTTGAATAAATTATCAAGCACCGTATGCTCAGCTTTTGTTATGCGGGTCTTTCCGGCGAATTTATTTCTGACCGTGAGCTCACAACAACCAAGCGCATGAGCGACATCTGCATATGTCAGATCGGATTTTTTTAATTGTGTAAGATAATCCATTTTTAACTCCTTTCATAATTTTTTGTAAAAAATCTTACTTTATGTAATTATAGTATTTTTGCTGCGTAGTGTAAATAAGGCTTGATGAATTTTATAGCACAAATTTTTATTTTTGCTAGCGCATAAAAAATTGTTCATATGCTAGTTTTTGATTTACTGATACTTTGATATTTACTGAACTTTTACTGAGATGGTTCAAAGTATGTATTTTATGTACTTTTTTATTATATAGTATCACAATATCAGTCTTTTTCTTTATAAAAATATAAAAATATATAATATATAATAAATATATAAAGATATAGAGTTATAGAGTTATAGAAAATTATATTAATAGGGAAAATTTACTGAACTTTGTGAGCAAAACCCCGAAAGCATGACGGCTGACATCAAAACTCATGCTCAGTAAATTTAAAAGACTGAGATTTTTGTGCACATTTTGTGAGCACATTTACTGATACATAAAAAAATATTTTTATCGGTTTTACTGAACATATGATGGTTGACATATTTCTCATGAGGTTATTTACTTTTTTTATAAAAATGCGTTATAATTCACATGAAAGGAGACTAATATTATGGCAAAGGAAGATTTAATTCCTATGAGTCAAAGAAGTAAAGAGGAAGTTAAGAAAATAGCATCTAAAGGCGGAGTCAATTCTGGTAAGGCTCGTCGTAATAAAGCAATGCTTAGAGATTGTCTTCAGATTCTTATGGAAAAGAAAATGCTTGATGAAAATGGTAAGAAAATCACTGGTGCTGAAGCATTAAGTGTTGAAGTATTTCAAAAAGCACTTGCTGGAGACATGAAAGCATGGGAATTGCTTCGTGATACTGCTGGACAAAAGCCCGTAGATAAGGTTGAACAGACAAATACGAATATTACCATCGATTTTGGTGATCTAGATGACGATCAAGGGACTGAGTAAATGGATTTTGCCAGTTTATTGGCCATATGTGAGAGATTATACCACTAGATTCAATGTATATTATGGTGGAGCTGGTAGTGGTAAATCTCATTTTGTGGCTCAAAAATTGATTTTGAAATGTCTTCAATATAAACGTAAATTATTAGTAGTTCGTAAAGTTGGAAATACGCTTAAAGATTCAGTTTGGGCGATGTTTCTTAAATTACTCTATCAAATGCCACAAGTAATTAAGAACATCAATAAGTCAGATTTTACTATTGAACTTATTAATGGATCTATCATACTATTTAAGGGTTTTGACGATCCTGAAAAGATTAAATCTATTGAAGGTATTACAGATATTGTAGTAGAAGAAGCATCAGAATTGACTGAAGATGATTTTGACCAGCTTAACTTACGTCTTAGAGCAAAATGTGGAATGTTGCAAATCCACTTAATGTTTAATCCGGTTAGTAAAGCGAATTGGGTTTATAAGAGATTTTTTGAGAACGGCACGCCCGAAGATACGGTCATTATTCATACTACTTATAAAGATAATCCTCATTTGCCTCAAGAGTACATTAATTCACTTTTGAGACTTGAGAGAACAAACTCAGCATATTTCAAAATATATGTGCTTGGTGACTTTGCTACATTAGATAAATTGGTATTCCCTGTAAAAACAGTGCGACTTGTATCTGATGAGGAAGTTAAAAATCTATTATTTTGGATTGGTATGGACTTTGGTTATACAAATGATCCAACTGCTATTACATGGGGATATGTTGATCAGTCACAAAAGATTCTATATATCACCGGTGAATATAATAAAAAAGGAATGACCAATGATGTAATTGCGAAAACAATAACTGATCTTGGTTTTGCAAAAGAAAGAATCATTGCAGATGCAGCTGAACCAAAGTCGATAGCTGAATTGCGTAAGCTTGGTCTTCATAGAATAGTTGGTGCCGTTAAAGGTCCAGATTCCGTTAAAAACGGCATTGACAGATTACAGCGGTATGATATAGTCATCGATGAAAGATGTACTAATACGATAGAAGAGTTTGATAATTATACTTGGGTTAAGGATAAAAAGACTGGTGAATATATCAATCAACCTGTAGATACATTTAATCATCATATTGATTCGATAAGATATGGCACACAAAACGTTATGAAAAAGAAAGTACACACTGATAAAGAGATGACTGGTTACATGTTTTTATAAAGGAGGAAAATAAATGAAAACCTATCAAGATCTATTAGAAGTAGTAAATAATGAAACACTACTTAAACAGTTTATTATTTCTGCTATAAATGACCACAAGGGAAGCGAACAATACAGATGGGCACAGATCGGTGAAGATTATGATAAACAGCAAAACACGACGATCATGCGCTATCGTAAATTGCTTTATACAGTGAGCGGTCAAGCTATTTCAGATACTTTTAGTGCAAATCATAAATTACCCAGCAATTATTATAATAGGTTTAACGTTCAGGAGAATCAGTATTTGCTTGGTAATGGCGTTAATTTTGAAAATCAAGAGACAAAAGATAAACTTGGAACTAAGAGAAAAGCATTTGATACGATGATACAAAAGCTTGGTAAAATTGCTCTTACTCAGGGTGAAGCGTTTGGCTTTTATAATTTAGATCATATTGATGTTTTTGAATTTCTTGAATTTGTTCCTTTATATGATGAAGAAGATGGTTCACTTAAAGCAGGTATCAGATTTTGGCAAATAGCTGAATCTAAGCCATTAAGAGCTACCTTATATGAGATGGACGGCTATACTGAGTATATCAGACATAAAGAAGATCCAGAATTGATGATATATAAGGATAAGAGACCTTATGTCTTAAAGACTAGATATTCAGAAGCAGATGGTAAAGAAATTTATGATGGGGAAAATTATCCAGGATTCCCCATTGTTCCTTTATGGGGTAATCAGGATCATGTCATTAAAATTAGAGCGTGGCAGCCTAAGATAGATTGTTATGACTTAATAGAATCTGGTTTTGCTAATGACGTGGATGACGCGAGCCTTATATATTGGACTATACAAAATGCTGGGGGCATGGATGATGTAGATCTAGCCAAGTTTATTCAGCATATGAAGACCGTTAAGGCTGCTACCATTGATGAAGATGGCGCAAAAGCAGAAGCACATACAATGGACGTACCTGTCACCGCAAGAGAGACATATCTTAAATTATTAGAGAAAGATCTGTATAAAGATGCGATGGCTCTTGATACTGAAGCAATAGCTAATGGTAATACAGTAGCTACGGCAATTAAAGCAGCATATGAACCGCTTAACAGCAAAACAGATGATTTTGAATATTGTGTAATTGAGTTTATTCAAAATATATTAGAGCTTGCCGGAATAGATGATGATCCGACGTTTAAGAGATCAATGTTGATCAATCAGACTGAAGAGACAACTATGATATTAGCAGCAGCTCAATATTTGGATGATGAAACTATTTTGAAGCATTTACCATTTCTTAGTACTGATGAGGTCGAGGGTATACTTGATAATCTTGTGAGAGAAGAATCAGAGAGGTTTGTAAATGGCGGATCAAGCGAGGAAGCAGACAGACAAGAAACTCCAACAAATGGAGAAGGAAATCAGTAATATATACAAGGACGCTCAAAAAGATATTTCTGAAAAATGGGATAAGTTTATGAAGTCCCATTATCCTAAGCTTAAAGATGCTCAAGAAAAGTTAAAAGAAGCAGAAAAATCAGGTGATAAAGATAAGATCAAAGATGCTAAAGATGTATATGAGCGTACTGCTAAAAATATTACTGTAAACAATAGACGTTATCGTAATATGCTTGATGATGTTACGAATAAACTGGCCAATACTAATCAGATAGCACTTGACTATATTAATGGTGAGATGCCATCTATTTATACTATTAACTATAATGCATTTGGCAATGAAAAAATTAAAGGTTATAGTTTTTCTCTTGTCAATGAAAATGCCATCAAAGAACTTGCGACCAAGGATGAATTACTTGTACCCCATAAAGATCTTGATATAGATAAAGATAAAAGATGGAATACCAAAAATGTAAACAGTCAAGTTCTTCAAGGTATCTTACAAGGTGAGAGCATACCTAAGATGGCTAAACGTTTACAGAATGTGACTGATATGAATGAGAATTCAGCCATTAGGAATGCCAGGACTATGACAACATCTGCTGAAAATAAAGGCAGGCAAGACAGTTTTAAGAAAGCCGAGAGTGATGGTGTGATCATGGAGCGAGAATGGATTGCGGCTCATGATGGACATACTCGTGCCTGGCATCTTAACTTACATGGTGTAAGAGTTGGTGTTGATGAGCCATGGAACAACGAGTATGGAGATATAATGTACCCAGGAGATCCAGGTGCAGATCCTGCTAATGTATATAATTGCAGATGTAGCATGAGATCACATGTAGTGGGATTCGCATGGAATCAAGAGAGTAAAGAAGACGTTATTGAAGAAAAAACTATAGATGATGTGCAAGTTGAACATGAAGTAGTTAATGGCAAAGATATTTCTGCTACATGGGAACGTAGGTCAAATCAGTTTGATTTTGAAATTGAAGATGTCATTAATGCACAAGGCTTCGACGGATTGCCGAGAGTAGTGCCTGCGGATGAATTTGATAAATATGTACAGGAGAGTAATTTTATAGCACAGCGTGGGTATACTGCACCTGATGAAAAAACTCTTAAAGCTTATCAACAACAGTTATATGAGGGCAAGTGGTATGTTGACTGCTCAAAGGGAGGTTCTGCATATGGTAGAGGAATGTATGGTGCTTTTAATAGCGGGACAGAATTAGATTCACGTACTAAAAACATTGTTGAAGCGTATGGTTTAGCTGATAATGGCAAAATTGAAACATTTACGCTTGATCCATCTGCGAAAATTATTCAGTATAATGATGCATTAAAATTGCAAGATGCATTAAAAGAAAAAATTTTAGATGACACTAAAGAAGGTATGGAATTTCAAAAAACATTTGTTAAAGAAAAAATTGATAAACTTACAATGACAAAAGAAGAAAAAGATTATGTTTATGGACGATTTTTTAGTAATCTTGAATTACAATCCGAATCATCGAACCCCGTCGAATGGTATAAGAGTTTAGATGATACAAGTAAATCAAAATTAGACAACTTTGTTGAAGAAAATGTAAGGCCTATTAAAAAAGAAATGCAAAACATGATTGATACTTATTTAAATCTTGATGAAGGAGAAGTCGCTGCATTATACGGATATGACGCCATTATGACAAGGCTTGACCATGGTGAAATCATTGTTTTAAACCGAACAAAAGTTATATTCAAAGGAGAATGAGTATGATTGAGTTTAAGCGAAATAAAAAGACCGGAATATTAGAAGTATGGAAAAATGGCAAGAAGATAGGTGAAATTATTACTATGGGAGATGATATTAAAAATGGCTGATGTAAGCGTAAAAGTAGAAGATCATACTGCTGAAGTTTTAGCTGAATTAAATCGTAGAATACCGGTCATTTTGGATGCGTTAGCGATTGAAGCTGAAGGTAATGCTATTACCGAGGTCAACAGATTAGTATATGATACTCCGCCCTCACCTACTTATACGAGAACTGGACGACTTAAGGGGTCTATCTCTCATGCCAGTGATAATAAATATGCGTATATAGGAACTAATCTTGAGTATGCACCATATGTGGAATATGGTGCACGTGGAATGTCGCCAAGACCTTTTTTAAGAAATGCAATTACTGATTATGAAGATGATTATAAACGTATAATAGAAGATGGATTAAAATAAAGAGGAAGTCTATGCTTCCTCTTTACAATCTTCACATAAATGATAATCTTCGTTTATGTCAAACTCACTAATCTCTTCTCCGCACATATCGCAGTAACAATGTGGTACATGTCTTAATGAACATATGCTTCCTAAACAAGGATAACCAGGTACTGCACAATCACAGCAATCATTTTCTATTCTAATCATATTATTTAACCTCCTTATGCTAATATTTCAGCTAAATTCAATTCTGCATATTCATTAGCTATTGACTTAGCGACCTTCTTAACTGCACCTACGTTCTTACCGACGATAAACTTAATTGTGATCTTCTCCTCCAGTTCCAGCTCTTCCCATCGGTTCAGTATATTGATAAGACCATTGATTTCGCTTATGATAAGCTGCTTACTTGAAAAGGTGTACTGCTTGAAGTTCTTCCACCCATCACTTTCAACTAACTCCATGATGTTCATTGTGTAGGAGTAAGGATGAACCGCTTTGTCTTCCCAGTGATACTTGGTGATCATTGCTTTGATCTCTTTAACTGCCTCATTGACTTCCTCCGTTGTTGCTATTTGGTGATTCCATTTTCCATTCTTAAGTGATGTCATATTTTTCCTTTCTGCCATCGTAACCTCCGGGGCGGGTTAGTAGTTTATCCTATCTTTGCTACATTTTGCCAATTTACATCATCATATTCAACTGCTCTATCGTCTACGTCATCCCTCCAATATAATTCATCTGCTTCGCTCCAAGTGTAATGGAAACCCTTTTGAGAAGTAAATCCTCTCGGTATCATTCCCTCGTTAGATTCGCTATAGATGTATGCGTTTGTCATACCCGTTACCTCCTGTGGTGTGCTGTTTTGTTTATTTCTATAATTATACTATCACATTTTCATACGTTTGTAAATAGTTTTTTATAAAAAAGTTTTAATATTTATTTTTTTCCATTACCATAATATAATTAAAGTAGAATCTAATGACAAAGAAATGTCACCGAAGAAAAGGAGATTATAAGATGGCACTTTCAAGAAAGTTTTTATCAGCTCTGGGGATTGAAGCTGAAAAGATCGATGAGATTATTAATGCTCATTCAGAAACTGTAGAAGCTCTTAAAGAAGAAAGAGATTCGTTCAAGGAAAAAGCCGAAAAATTCGATAAAGTTCAATCTGATCTAGATGCGGCAAATAAAAAAATTGAAGATCTTTCTAAAGATGATACTTATAAGGTTAAATATGAGGCTCTTAAAGAAGATTTCAATGATTACAAAAAAGGTATTGAGACCGAAAAAAGTAATAACAATAAGACCGCAGCGTATAAGAGTTTATTGAAGGAAATCGGTATTTCTGAAAAACGAATTGATGCAGTTGCTCGTTTAGCAGAACTTGATAAAATCAAACTTGATAAAGATGGAAAGATCGAAGGAGCAAATGAGCTGAAAAAATCTTTATCTGAAGAATGGGCTGATTTTATTGTTAAAGCTGGAAAAGAAGGTGCAGAAACTTCTACACCACCAGAAGGTGGTAATGGAGTTATAAGAACTAAAGAGGAAATTATGAAAATTAAAGACACTCAGGAACGACAAAGAGCCTGGGGAGAATTCATTAGAAATGGAGGAAATGAAAATGGCAGCAACTAGTGTTGAAACTTTAACAAATCCGCGTGATAGTTTACCTAATGTATATGTAGATGTTACAGCAAGGGAACTCGATTTTGTAACAAGATTCGGTCGTAACTGGGATGCTCTTCGTGAGATTCTTGGTATTATGAGACCGATTAAGAAGCAGGCAGGTACACAGCTTAAGTCTTATACAGCTTCTGTAGCACTTGAAAATGGTAATGTTAATCCCGGTAATGTAATTCCTTATTCTAAGGCAACAGTTACTGAGGTTGGTTATGCTGATCTTAAACTTCAGAAGTATGCTAAGGCCGTTCCTGTTGAAGACGTTGACAAGTATGGTGTAGAGGTTGCAGTAGAAAAGACTGATGAAGCTTTTCTTAACGAGTTACAGACAGTTGTCATGGATGACTTTTACACCAATCTTACTGG
>Ga0326511_10002914_pt1 | contig 13832 bp, 11 predicted proteins | sample 0_2496_0518_D_FD_203701 | JGI IMG/M metagenome (GOLD analysis project Ga0326511, IMG submission 203701) | Bovine rumen microbial communities from UC Davis, California, United States - 0_2496_0518 | ecosystem: Host-associated > Mammals > Digestive system > Stomach > Rumen | place: USA... | reverse complement strand
AAATATCTAAATTAGTAAACAAAGAAAAGAAGATATATATAATTACACCAGAACAATTCTCTTTTACAGCTGAAAAGAAGCTTATGGATTGTTTAAGTTCAAATGCAGTAATGAATGCAGAAGTAATAACATTAAGTAGAATGGCATATAGAGTTATACAAGAAGTTGGAGGAAATAAGAATAATCTTTCAAAATGTGGTAAAGCAATGCTTGTTTATTCAATACTTAATAAATATAAACAAGATTTAAAATTCTTAGGAAAATCAGATGAAAATATAGATTTAAGTATAACAGCTATTACAGAATTTAAAAAACATGGTGTAACTATTGATAGTTTAAAAGAAGAAATAAATAATACAGAAGATACATATTTAAAAACTAAATTATTAGATATGAGTCTTATATATGAAAAATTTGAAGAGAAAATTATTAATAATTATATAGATGAAACAGACCTTTTGGACATACTTGCAAATTCTTTACAGGAAACAGATTTGGTAAAGAATAGTATTATTTATATTGATGAATTTGCAGGATTTACATATCAAGAATATCAAGTTATTAAAGAGTTAATAAAACAGGCAAAACAGGTTAATATAACAATATGTGTTGATGATTTCAATTTAAATACAAATCCAGATAGAGATATTTTTTATTCAAATAAAATAACTTTATCAAAATTATTAAATTTGGTAGAAGAAAACGAATTCAAAATAGAAAAACCTGTAGCATTAGATAAACAATATAGATTTAAAACAGAAGAATTAAAACATTTAAGTGACAACATTTATAATATAAAATCCACAAAATATGAAAAAAATGTGGAAAACATTGAGCTATTCTTAGCTAAAAACGAATATTCAGAAGTAGAAGAAATTGCAAAAAAAATAAGCAAGTTAGTTAGAAAAGAAAATTTGAGATATAGAGATATTTCTATTATTACAAAAAATATAGAAAATTATTCTTCACTAATTAGAGCAATTTTTAACAAATATGAAATTCCAGTATTTATAGATGAAAAAAGAGATTTAAATCAAAATGTTATTGTACAATATGTTTTATCTATATTAGAAGTTTTAAATAGGAATTTTTCTCTAGATTCAGTATTTAGTTATATTAAATTAGGATTTTTAGAGTTAGAAGATGATGAAATATTCAAACTAGAAAATTATTGTACAAAATGGGGAATAAAACAAAGTAAATGGAAAAAAGATTTTATCTATGAATTAAATGATGAAAATAAAAAACAAGAAATTGAAAGATTAAATGAATTAAGAAAACAAATAATTGAACCATTACTTGATTTACAAGAAAAGATAAAAAAGGAAAAAACAGCTGAAAACATAACTAAAGAAATATATTCATTTATACAAGAGCAAAACAAAGAAGAAAAGATAATAAATAAAATAGAAGAATTAGAAGAAAATAATTTAATAGATTTAGCTAGTGAATATAAAACAAGTTATAAAACAATACTTGATATATTGGATGAAATTATAGTAATGTTTAATAAAGAAAAAATGACATTAGATGAATATAGTAAGATATTAAAAATTGGACTAAAAAATAGTGGACTTGGAAAAATTCCAGGGACACAAGATCAAGTTATATTTGGAGATGTAGATAGATCAAGAAGCCATAAAGTAAATACTGTATTCATAATAGGACTAAATGATGGAGTTTTTCCATCTGTAAATAAAGATGAAGGTTTTTTCAATGACCTAGATAGAGAAAAATTAAAACAAAATGGAATTGAGCTTGCAAAGGGAACCATAGATAGACTTTATGAAGATAATTTTAATATTTATAAAGCATTCACTACTGCTGAAAATAGAATTTATTTATCATATTTATCATCAAATAGTGAAGGTAAATCTCTAAGGCCATCAACTCTTATTGGGAAAATAAAAAAGATGTTTCCAAAACTAGAAGAAAAAAGTGATGTAATTACTAAAAAGTATGAAATTGTGAACAAAATAATTACATATGAGGAATTAATAGAAAATATAGCTAAATTAAAAAACGAAGAACAAATTGAAGAAATTTGGTATGATATTTATAATTATTATAAATCGCAAAATGACTGGAATAAGAAACTTAAAGAAGATTTAAATGGCTTATCTTATACCAACTTACCAGATAAAATAAAAAAAGAAAATATTGATAAATTATATGGAAATACATTAAATACAAGTATTTCAAGATTAGAAACATATAGAAGTTGTCCATTTTCTTATTACATACAATATGGATTAAAATTAAAAGAAAAAGAACAACTAAAAATTAAAAGTTTTAATACTGGTTCCTTTATGCATGAGACTATAGATGAATTTTTTGATTACGTTAAACAAGAAAATTTGAATTTAGCGGAATTAGAAGAAGACGAAATCTTAAAAATAGTTTCAAAAATAATTGATGAGGATTTAAATTTAGAAAAAAATAGAATATTTACAACAACAGCAAAATATAAAGTTTTAGTTAGAAGACTAAAAAGAATAGTAAGTAAGGCATTAAAATACATAATTGAAACAATAATTTATAGTGATTTTAATATAGATGGAACAGAAATAGAATTTGGAAAAAAAGGAAAATATAAACCTATTGTATTAGAATTAGATGGTGGTAAAAAAGTTGAGATGACAGGAAAAATAGATAGAATTGATACTGCAAACAGTGAAGATGGTAAATACTTAAGAATTATAGATTATAAGTCATCAGCCAAAAATATTGACTTAAATGAAGTTTATGCAGGTTTACAAATTCAATTATTAACATACACAGATGCAATTTGTAAACAAGAAGATATTATGCCAGCTGGAATATTTTATTTCTCATTATTAGAACAAATGGTAAAAGCAGAAAAGAAAATTACAGATGAAGAAATAGAAGACATGATAAGAAAAAACTTTAAAATGAAGGGACTTATAATTGCAGATGTAAAGATTATTAAAATGAATGATAATACATTAAAATCTGGAAGTTCAAAATTAGTACCTGCAGCATTAACAGCATCTGGAAACATTAATGAAAAGTGGACAAATGGAGTAAAATCAGAGGAGTTTAAAATATTACAAGAGTATATTTATAAAACAATAAAAGATATATCAAAAGAAATATTAAGTGGAAATATTGACTTAAAACCTTATTATAAAAAAGGAAAAACACCATGTGAATATTGTGAATATAAAGCAATATGTGGATTTAATCCAAGACAAAATAATAATTGTTATAATTATATAGATCAAAAATCAAAAGATGATATTTTATTAAAGATGAAGGAAGAAATATTACATTGATTGTATATATAAATTGTTTAACATATCTCGGCTCAATACATATATATACAATCAATATATAAGATAAGAAGGAGAAGTTAATGGTTACTGAAGATGAAGTAAAGAAAAGAAAAATGAGAAAAAGAAATATGAAGTTATTTCCATTCTACAAAAAATTGGCTTGGGATTACATATTTTTTTATACAATAAATTTCTTATTCTTAACACAAGTAAAAGGTATTAACCCAGCAGATGTGGTTTTAATAGATTCGTTTTATTATTTATTCTCATTTATTGCACAAATGCCAGCAACATTTATTATAGAATTTTTAGGTAGAAGAAATTCAATTATATTTGCAAATATAATTAATTGTTTATATATGGTTTTGATAATGCTAAGTAAAAATTTATTCAATTTAATTGTTGCTGAACTAATAAGTTCTTTAGCTTTTGCTATAAAAGGAAGTGCCGAACCAGGATTATTAAATGAATCCATACCAAGAACAAAAAGAAAAAGTGAAATATTTGCTAAAATAAATGAAAAAGGAATGTCAAGCTATTATATAATTAATGGCATTTCAACTGTAATAGCTGGATTCTTTTTTGAAATAAATCCATATATACCAATATTACTATCATTTATAACGTTAATAATAGTAACTTTAATATCAAACTTTTTTATAGAACCAGTAAAAAGAAATAAAAAGAAGAAAATAAAATATAGTCAAGTTATAGACATTAAAAATTCTTTTAGATTTATCCTAAAATCTGAAAGAATAAAGAGTCTAATATTAATGGCAGCTCTTATGACTGGAATATTAAATATATTAACTACATATGAAATAAGTTTAGTAGAAGACTTAAATATGTCAGCAACACATATGGGAATTTTATTTGCTTTCTTAGGAGCTATTGCTACATTAGGAACTAGAGAACAAAGCAATTTTCACAATAAATTTAAAAACAAATCATTGACTGTATTAGGACTAACAATAGTTGGTACTTGTATTTTGTCTGGAGTATCTGGAATTATAGCAAAAAAATATAGCATAGCAATTATATTAATAATAATAGCTTATCTAATTAAATATACTTGTGAAGGAACATATCATGCATTAATAGAAAAGTACTTAAGTAATTTTACAAATAAAGATATAGATACTAAAATATATACAGCAAATAATTGTATTAGAAGTATATCAAGTGCTATAATGGGAATATTTGCATCATTTTTATTAGATAGAATGGAAACGGCATATTGTATGATTACTGTTGGTGTAATTTTTACAATACTTATGTTACTAACAAGTAAATTTATGAAAACAAGAGTAGGATTAAAACCAGAAGAATATCCAAAAGAAGAAGTCAAGTATGATAAATTAAAAGAATTAGTTTAAAATAGGAGAGTATATATGGATTTATCAAATGAAAATATAGTTCATATTAAAACAAAAAATAATGAATATATTCAATTCAAGAGATTATTAGAATACAAAGATATTTTAATACATGCTTATTCATTAGGAAAAAATTTAAATTTTAGGACTTCAACAATAAAAAAAGAAAAATTGCCAGCAGAAGAATATAATCATGCAATAAATAGTTATAAATTGTTATGTGATTCAATTGATTGTGATTATAAAAATTTAGTAAAAACAAATCAGGAGCACACAGATTGTGTGAAAATAGTAAGCAGGAAGATTAAAGATGGAGAACCAGATTTTAATTTAAAAGAATATTTTTCTACAGATGGATTAATAACTGATAAAAAGGATTTAATACTTTCTACCACAAATGCTGATTGTATATTATTATTGTTTTTTGATCCAGTAAAAAAAGTGATAGCAAATACGCATTCAGGATGGAAAGGTACTCTTAAAAGAATATCTGTAAAAACAGTAGAAAAAATGATAGAAGAATATAACTGTAATCCTAGTGATATTATTTGTTGTATATGTCCAAGTATTAGAAAATGTCACTTTGAAGTAGAAAAAGATGTGAAAAATTTATTTGAGAAAGAATTCAAAGATTTAGAAAACTTGAATGATATTGTTGAAGAAAAAGTACCAAATGATAAATGGAATATTGATACAGTTTTAATAAATCAAATGATATTAGAAAAAATGGGATTAAAAAAGGAAAATATTATAGACAGTGGTATTTGTAGTGTTTGCAATTCTAATATAATTCACTCATTTAGAGTCGAAAAAGAAGGATATGGATTAAGTACTGCAGTAATTGAATTAAAGTAAAATAATAATCATAAATAATTATAATTTTTTTGATAACAGTAAATAGGAGGAAATGTCTAAATGATAAAACCAAAAAAGTTAAATAGAGGAGATACAATAGGAGTAATTGCACCGTCTGGTCCAATAGTTGGTAAAAAAATAGAAGAATTAGAAAAAGCAAGAAAGATTGTAGAAAAAGACGGTTTTAAAGTTAAATATTCAAAAAATCTTTTTTCAAATTCAAATGGATATAGCGCAAGTGCAAAAGAGAAAGCAGAAGATATAAATGAAATGTTTAAAGATAAAGAAGTAAAAATGATATGGTGTGCAAAAGGTGGAGCAAATAGTAATTCAACGTTTGAATATTTAGATTATGAATTAATAAGAAAGAATCCTAAAATTATTTGTGGATATAGTGATATAACATCACTAACAAATATAATTACTGAAAAAACAGGATTAGTAACATTTAGTGGAACTAATTTTAAAACAATAGCAACAGATGAAACTGATTATAGTTATAAAGAGGCAATTAAAAGATTTGTAAATGGAAGTTTAGCTATAGGAAAATCTGGTGAAGAGTATAAAACAATACAAGAAGGAATAGCAGAAGGAGAACTAATTGGTGGAAATTTAAATTTAATAAGTGGATTGGTTTCAGGAAAGTATAGTATAGATTTTAAAGATAAAATATTATTTTTAGAAGAATTAGGATTAGAGACAGATCCTGAAATAGCTAGTAATTCTCTATATTATATGAAACAAAATGGAGTATTTGATATAATAAAAGGATTATGGATTGGAAATTACGAACACGAAAGTGGATATGCATTAGAAAAGATAGTAAAAGACGTTTTGGAAGATGAGTATAAATTTCCAATTATTAAGTCAAATAATTTTGGACATACAGAAACAAAGACGGTTATACCAATAGGAACTAAAGCAAGAATAGATACAAGTAAAGATGTAAAAATAGAATTAATAGAAAATTGCGTAATATAAGAATAAAAGGAAGTAGAATTAATGTTTGAAACATGGGAAGAGTTAGAAAAATCAATAAATAATTGTAATAAATGTAAATTATATAAAACTAGACAAAATATAGTATTTGGAGTAGGAAATAAACAAGCAAAAATAATGTTTATAGGAGAAGGACCAGGAGCGGACGAGGACAGACTTCGGAGAACCTTTTGTTGGTAAAGCTGGGAAATTAATGGATATGGCTTTTCAAATGCTTGGCATAAGAAGAAAAGAAGTCTATATTGCAAATATTGTTAAATGTAGACCACCAATGAATAGAAATCCTGAAGCAGATGAATGCCATGCATGTATGGATTATTTAAGAAATCAAGTAATGTTAGTAAAACCTGAAATAATCGTATTATTAGGAAGTGTTGCTTTAAAAAATATTTTAGGACAAGAATATGGAATAACAGATTCTAGAGGAAAATGGATAGAAAAAAAGGGAATAAAATATATGCCTACTTGGCATCCTGCAGCACTACTTAGAGATGAAAGAAAAAAGATAGATTTTGTTAAAGATTTGCAACTTGTTTTGGAAGAGAGCTTTTGAAAAATAATTGTGTTTTGGCTGTGTTAAACTTCACTCTAAAATCCTGCGACGTGCCAAAAGCACGCCTCGGATTCTTCTCATTTGTTTGCCTTGCCAAAATCACAATTCTTTTCCAAAATTATATGAGAGCGGAAAGGAATATAAATAAAAATGAAAATAAAAGAAGAAATATATATAAATGCAAATTATTGTTTAGGATGTAAAGCAAAGCCATGCTCAACTAAAGGATGTCCTTTAAACAATGATATACCACAGTTCATAGAGTATATAAAACAAGACAATTATCTTGAAGCATATAAAACATTAAGTAATACAACTGTTTTGCCAGGAATATGTGGCAGAATATGTCCACATTTGAAACAATGCCAAGGCTCTTGTGTTAGAGGAATAAAAGGAAATCCAGTTTCAATTGGAGAACTTGAAGCATTTGTTTATGATAAAGTTAAAGAAAAAGGGTATACACTAAGAGATAGTTTTGAAGATATTAAAGAAAAAAGTAATACTGTTTTAAATAAAAAAGTAGCTATAATTGGTGGGGGGCCATGTGGTTTAACTGCAGCTGCCTATATGGCAAAAGAAGGAATAAAAGTTACTATATATGAAAGATATAACTATTTAGGTGGACTTCTTATGTATGGAATTCCAGAATTTAGATTATCAAAAGATATTGTTAATAAGACTATTAAAGATATTTTAGACTTAGGAATAGAAGTACGATATAATAAAGAATTGGGAAAAAATTTAAGCATTAGTGAATTAGAAAAAGAATATGATGCTATATTTTTAAGTTTTGGAGGTAATGTTTCTACTAAAATGGGTGTAGAAGGTGAAAACCTAGAAGGTGTATATGGAGGAAATGAACTATTAGAATATAATAATCATCCAGATTACAAAGGAAAAATAGTAGCTGTAGTTGGTGGCGGAAATGTTGCAATGGACTGTGCAAGAACAATAAAAAGAATGGGCGCAAAAGAAGTAAAAGTTATTTATAGAAGAGCAAGAGAGCAAATGCCAGCAGAAGATAAAGAAGTAGAAGATGCAATTAATGAAGGAATTAGTTTTCTATATCAAAATAATATTGTAAAGATAATGGGAACAAAAAAAGTAGAGAATGTAGAATTAGTAAAAACAGAATTAAAACAGAAAGAAGGGGAAACAAGGTTAGTTCCAGTGAACATAGAAAAAAGCAATTATATAATAGATGTGGATTATGTTGTGATGGCATTAGGCTCAAAACCTGATAATTTTGTAGCTGAACTAGGAGTTGAATTAGATAAGTGGGGAAATATCAAAATTGATGAGAATTATAAAACCTCAAATGATAAAATTTATGCTGGTGGAGATATTGCTGGTGTAAAAAAGACAGTTGCATGGGCTGCATATTCAGGAAGAGAAGCGGCAAAAAAGATAATACAAAATCTAAAACAAAATTAAATAATTTAAAAATAAAAAGCGAAAATATTGATTTATAATATTTCGCGCACGAACAATTAAACGTGGGCTGAACTCTACATTAAAAGAATAGAAAATTTGTACCAGCCCACTATTGTTCTATTAATCTTTTGTATAAACATTTTCTTTACTAGAACCAAATATTAATTTTTTAATTGCTTTTAAAAGTGATATTAATTTATTTTCCTTTTTTGTAACAACTTTTAATGCTGTAATTACTTCACCATTTTCTAAAGCATTGTATTTTTCTTCTAATTGTTCCATTTTGTTTGAATAATAATTATTGTAAAAATTATAACCATCAGTTACACCAAGATAATCTTTAAAAGAATAAAGTTTCCTTCTGTAATTTTCAACTTCTTCAAGATTAGTAATTCTATCAAAAGCAGAATCAAAATAACTGGAAATAATTAAATTTTGTGTTCTCATAAATGTTAAAGTGATTTCATTTTTTAGTTCATCAATTTTTTGTAACATTCCATCAACACGTTTGTTCCTGTCATCAATATTTAGAATTTTATTATTCAGCTTTATAATATTTTCTTCCATTTCAAGTATCTCGTCAATTGCATTTTGAATAGCTAAAAAAGCCTTTTCAGATGTTAATTCAGCAAATTTATATTTGAATTCATCATTACTGTTTAATGTGCTTTCAAATAATATATTTTCTCCCGTAATATAAGCCATTTGATTAACTAAGCAACATTCTAGAGGATAATATGAAGGACTTATTGTTTCAAAATTAATTCCAAAATATTTAACAAATTCTTTTTGTATTTTATTTATTTTAGAAGTCATTAATTGTACTGCTGCTTCATTTAATCCTAATCCATATATTTTAAACTCAGTATAATCACAAAGCCCCATTCTAAGTAGATAATTTTTCTTATCTTTTACTTCTTGAATATAATGAATACACTCATGAATTGCAAATTCTTCTAGATCTTCATCAGCAATATGTGAATTAAAATATATTGAAGTGTTTTTATAAAAATAGTTAGCTTCTGCCATTCCTTCAGGCATAGTTGCTTTATACATATCTAATCTAGATAATTTGATAAACAAGTCATTTTGATTTAAGTTGAATTCTGGGAATGTATCACATATTTTCATTGAAATGTTTCGAGCTATTGAGTTTATTTTTAAGGTATCTAATTTTTCTATAACTTCTATTCCATCTTTTTTTAAATCTGATTTTATACTCATTTATAGTTCTCCTTAGTATAACATTTACTATATTATACTATAAATATATTAAATAAGTATTTCAAAAGTATTAAATATTTATTACATTTTAGTTACATAATTACCGATTTTTTGATTAATTTTTCAATTATATTACATTGATTTGTCGAAAAAAGTCGATGAGTTTTTCTTGACATACGTAATTTTGCAATGTATAATTTGAATACTATTAATAGTAAAAAATAAAAAGGGAAAGGAGGAATATCATGAATAGTGAAGAAAGTAAAGCATTATTATTAGCTATAGATAATATTATTGTACAACATTTAGATGATTTTAAAGAACAGGTTAATAATAGATTAGATAGAATAGAAGAACAAACAAAAGTAATACCTGAAATGCAAAACAACATAGAGAGTATGCAAAGTACTATTAAACTTATGCAAAACGATATAAAAGAATTACAAAATAATTATAAAGAGTTGAATAATAAATACAAAGAATTAAATAATAAATACAAAGAATTAAATAATAAATACAAAGAATTATATGATGAAATTAGAAATATTAGTAGAACTGTAGCTAAAATAGAAGTAGAGCATGGAGAAAAACTAGCTATATTATTTGATGCTGTAACTGGAAATATAGAAAAACAAGAAAAATTAGAAAACAGGCTTGATAAATGCGAAAAAAGAATAGATGATAATGATCATCAAATTTATTTTTTAAATTCAAAAATTCGAAATCTGTAGAGCCTATTAGTTATAAAATTTGATAAATTAATAGGCTTTTTAATCAATAATTTATTCTGAAAATCCCAAAAGTATAAATCAAAAACATTCAATAAAATGTATCTTGCATAAAAAAATAAAAAATGTTACAATTTTAAAAACAAAAATAAAAGGATGATAAAATTGGGCAAGAGTTTATTAATAACGGAAAAGCCTTCTGTTGCAATGGAATTTGCCAAAGCGTTAAAAATTACAACAAAAAGAAAAAATGGTTATCTAGAATCTGACAAGTGGATTATTACTTGGTGTGTAGGACATTTGGTTACAATGAGTTATCCGGAAAAATATGATGAAAAGTTAAAATTCTGGAGATTAGACACACTACCATTTATTCCAGAAGAGTGGAAATATGAAATTATTCCACAGGTAGAAAACCAATTTAATATTGTAAAGAAATTAATGAAAAGAGAAGATATAGTAGAAATCTATAATGCTGGCGACTCTGGAAGAGAAGGAGAATATATACAAAGATTAGTTTTTATGATGGCAAAACCAAATCCAAATGCCAAAATGAAAAGAGTTTGGATAGATTCACAAACAGAAGAGGAAATTTTAAGAGGAATAAGAGAAGCAAAAGACCAATCTGAATATGATAGCTTATCAGATAGTGCATATTTACGTGCAAAAGAAGATTATTTAATAGGAATTAATTTCTCTAGATTATTATCAATCATATATGGAAGAAGTTTAGCTACTAAAATAAATGAAGAAAGAGCTTCTATCTCAGTAGGGAGAGTTATGACATGTGTATTAGGAATGATAGTTTCAAGAGAAAGAGAAATTAGAAACTTTATAAAAACAAAATATTTTAAAATAAATGGCGAATTTGGAGATGATATTGAATATTTTCAAGCAGAATGGAAAGTCACAGAAAAATCAAAAATGTATGAATCACCTCAATTATATAATGAAACAGGATTCAAAAAAGAAGAGGATGCAAAAGATTTTATAAAAAGCTTTGAAGGTGAAAAAGCTAGAATAAGTGAATTAAAAAAATCAAAACAAAAAGAAAATCCACCATTATTATTTAATTTAGCAGAATTACAAAACCAATGCACAAAAAGGTTTAAAATAAAGCCAGATGAAACTCTGGAAGTTGTACAAAGTTTGTATGAAAAAAAATTAGTAACATATCCCAGAACAGACGCTAGAGTACTTTCAACTGCTGTTGCAAAAGAAATAAGTAAAAACTTAAATGGAATTGCAAGAGGATTTAAAGATGAAGAAGTACAATCAATTATAAAAAAGATGGTGGATGAAAAATATTCTGCTAATTTAGTAAAAACTAAATATGTAAATGATAGCAAGATAACAGACCATTATGCTATTATTCCTACAGGACAGGGTTATGAAAACTATAATGGTTTAACTGAATTGCAAAAAAATGTATATAAAGTAATTGTTACAAGATTTTTGGCAATTTTTTATCCACCAGCAGAATATAATAAAATTCAAGTAACTGTTGATATAGAAGATGAAGAAACAAAAACTATTGAAACATTTAACTGTAGTGGAAAAGTATGTATAAATAAAGGATATTTAGAAGTATTAAAACCAAATGACAAAGACAAGAAATCCACAAAGAGCGAAGAAAATGTGGATAATATAAATAAAGCTGATCAAAAAATTGAAGAAAAACAAACAGACTTAGAAATATTAAAGAAATTAAAAAAAGGTCAAGAAATAGAAATTAAAAATTTTGAGTTAAAAGAAGCTGAGACCTCACCTCCAACAAGATATAATTCTGGTTCTATAATCCTTGCTATGGAAAATGCAGGAAAGTTAATAGAAGATGAAGAATTAAGAGAACAAATAAAAGGAGCTGGAATTGGAACAAGTGCAACTAGAGCAGAGATAATTAAGAAGCTTGAAAAGATAAAGTATATAGAAATAAATAATAAAACTCAAATTATAACACCTACACGGAAAAGGTGAATATATATTTGATATAGTAGCTTCATCAATGCCAGACATGTTAAATCCTAAGCTTACAGCTAGTTGGGAAAAAGGATTAGATATGGTTGCCAAAAAAGAAATAAAGCCAAGCATATTTATGGAAAAACTGGAGAAGTATATACACTCAAAATTTGATAAGTTAGTTGTGAAAATGTAGGAAAATTTTTAATTACAAGAAAAATTAAAGTAAATTTATTGAAATTTACATAAAAATGTGATAATATACATAACGTAAAAGTGCGAAAAATCGTGAGGTCAGACTTTTATATCTGAAGTGGTGTACTATTATTTATCAAGGAGGAAGACATAATGTTTGGACAAGCAATAAAAAAACAAATTGATGTTGGAGGATTTCAAAATATAGAACGGATAATATCTGACGTTTTGAAAGAAGAAACATATCGGCCTTTAAATAGTGTCAAGAAAATTGACAACAAAACATTACAACTGGACTTTAGGGAACTGGATTTTAGTTTCAAGCAAAAAAGAAAAGTTGTACAATTTTCCAAAAAGAAGTACAAAAATAAAAAAGAAGTTGAAGAAAAAATAAAAGAAGAAAAAAACCGTTTTTTAGGTACATCGCTTTGGACTGACATACAGGTTGTTGAATTACCACGTGTATGGTTAGCCTTCTGCAAAAGATAAGAGGGCAAAATTAATTTAGCTAGGTGTATTTTTGCATCTGGCTAAATTTTTTAAAACTTATTCCAATTTTATAAGAAATATGTTATAATATTATACATCAATAAATAAACAGGAGCTTATAAATGAACACAATATTAGGAGAACTTGGTAAAAGTGCTAAGTTTATAGAAACTTTAAATAAAATAGAAAAAGAAAAAAATAGTCCGATAGAAATATCGGGCTTAAATGACGTTGGATTGATACAATTAGTATCTGCAATAAACGAGTTTGGTAAAAAGCCTATATGTATATTAACATATAATGAAATTCAAGCAAAAAAAATATATGAAGATATAAAATATTTTACAGAAAAAGTAGTCTTATTTTCTAAAAAAGAAATTGTAACATATGACTATATTGCAGAAAGCAAAGATATACCATATAAAAGAATTGAAGCATTAAATGAGATAATAAGTAAAAAGAATTTGATTGTAGTAACAACAATTGAAGCTGTTATGCAAAGACTACCTGAAAAAAGCGTTTTATATAAAAATGAATTAAAATTTAAAATAGGAGATAGTCACAATTTAGATGATATAAAACAAAGATTAATTGATTTAGGTTATGTAAGATGTGACTTAATAGAAGGAAGAGGACAATTTAGTGTAAGAGGCGGAATTTTAGATATATCTATAAATGATAAAATTGGAATAAGAATAGAATTTTGGGGAGATGAAATAGATTC
>Ga0326511_10002913_pt1 | contig 13834 bp, 21 predicted proteins | sample 0_2496_0518_D_FD_203701 | JGI IMG/M metagenome (GOLD analysis project Ga0326511, IMG submission 203701) | Bovine rumen microbial communities from UC Davis, California, United States - 0_2496_0518 | ecosystem: Host-associated > Mammals > Digestive system > Stomach > Rumen | place: USA... | reverse complement strand
CAAAAACCATGCACGCATACTCACCGATGAACCGGATTGATGATGTATGCACGCATGGCGCTAGGAGATTCTATTTGTTGAATGCTTCCAGCATTTTATCAAAACATGCTCTTGCAATCCTTGCATGGCCTGCAGCATTCGGATGAAGCCCATCCGGTGCAACGGCTTCTCGATTAACTGCATTATTTGGGTTGATGCTGACATCATAGCCAGAGCAGCATGATATACCGCGGTTTACGCATTCACTTTCGATGATATCGCAGTAATCTTTCAGAGTTAATCCAGCAGCGTTAACGCCTCCTCCATTCCTGCGAACAGGGGTAATCACAGCAACATTGTTGGTTTTCGTTAGTGCATAATCCAGAGTATTCTGAACAGATGTTCTGAATGTTTCTGCATCGATTGCTGATCCATAATCATTTGTTCCTGCGAATATTGCGATATTAGGCATAGCTGCTGATACGCTCTGCATCACATTCAGCACATTATTATTTCCGCTTTCAGTTTTGGCGCTTCCTCTGCCTTCAACACCTCCGCCGACAAGAACGTTATCGCTTGTTGTTGTCACAAAGCCAGTAGATCCAACGCCCCAGTTATAGAAGCGCAGAGCAGGATTCCAGCGGTGCCAGTACATATGATAAAGAAGCGTACTGCCTACTCCTGCAGTGATTGAATCGCCGAAGCAGTAGACATTATCTGCGCTTGATCTGACCGCCAGATTTTCACTTGATACGCCAGCGATAACAACATTGCTATCGTAAATATAGCCGATGGCCTGATCTGTATAAGTATCCGCAAAGCATCCAAGCCATGTTTTCGCATATACATTAGCATCATGAATATAAAGAATCGCAGCAGGATTGGAGCTGGTTATGATTTCCGATAAGTCAATAGTCTGCTGGTTCCTGATATATCCACGGCCGTTATTGATAGTGAATCCTGCTGGGATGGTCAGCTGTTTTGTTGATGTATCATAAACAACATATGCAGATTTTGGGAAACTCAGATAGCATGGCGAATTATGCAGGCCGTTGACAAAATATGGAACACCTCCGGATGTATTTGTTTTAACACCGATCTGCCGAGGATTTACGCCATTGATCCATACATCCGAACCATTAACAAAACCAACAACTTCATCAGTGTTATCCTGAATGGTTCCGTTCTGCCAGTTTGTCGCGTAGATACTGTAATCGCTTTTCATAAGCAGAATGCATATGCCGCCGAACGATGAGCAGTCGATAGTATAACCGTTATTAGCACGCCCAACGCCTCTGTAAACTGAAAACTGCGGAGGGATAACAAGCTCTCTTGTTGTTACGTTATACGTTACATAAAGGCTTGATGTAACGTTGATATATGCTCCGCGGGTTTTCTGCGATACTGTAAACTGTCCGCGTACTGCATCGCCAGCTGTATGATATGTTACTCCATCGGCACCAACGCGGATGTCAATAAGCTCTGTGTTTCCTTCTGTAGGTGTTCCATCAACAATGAGATTGTCCAGCCTCGCTGAAAGCTGCGCAACGGCTGCCGGAAGCTCTGCGGCGCTTTCAGCAGCATCTGCTGCAGATCCTGCAGATGCTTCTGCAGATCCTGCTGCTGCCTCCGCAGAATCCGCTGCGCTTTCCGCGCTGGACTGTGCAGCGCTCACATTATCATCGATGTTTTTAACTTTATCGATGATCCAATCAAGATTTAAATCATGGAAATTGGTATAGGGCCATTTTTCAAACATCAGGCTTCCTCCTCCAGAGTCACACTGCCTCTGTAAGTTTTGCCTGCGACCGCATCAATGACCTGCACTGTTGCTTTCATGGCTTCCGTATCAATAATGATCTCAGTGTTGCAGGCGTTATTGAAATGGATAATTGCTCTGCATTCCTGCAGGAATGTTGAATCTGTGCCTGCTCCAGCTCTCAGAGCCGGAGCTGCTTTGATTGTCTTTGCTGCTGATTTTGCCATAGGTATAAGCCTCCTTTAATCTTTCCAGTAATCATCATCATGCGCAGCCAGAATGCACATGAGAGTTATTCCCATTGTGCAGCCGACAAACAAGCCGACTGCAAACGCGATCAATAAACGCATACGCAGAAACGCTCCTTAAAATCTCTGGTTATATATTCATAGATATCAAATCCGGCAATCTCGCGCTCCTCTTTGATAAGCTGCTGGGTGCTTGTGATGCCGATGTTTCCCCGCTCCGTTCTGGATTTCATGATCGTTCCGGTATCCGTGCCGGAAGCATTGGAGCTGTTCTGCTCTGAATTCTGATAGGTTGCTGCGTTGAATGCTGCAACCTTATTCTCAGCGCTGGACCGCGCAGAGCTTGCCAGATTCCGCGTCTCTGTCTCTGAGATCGTTCCATCCTTATTCCAGATCGGATTATATTCATAATGGAGCGTTTCATTGAGATGGCTCCAGATCTGGCTCCTGGCATTGCTCCAATAACGGATAGCCTGCTTCATGCTGTCCGGATCCGGAAGCCATACCTCCAGCTCTGAGCACTCCATGAGGATATTCGCTTTCACTGTATCGGCATCCAGTCCATCCGGAAGCGTGAGAGCATCAAACAGATCCGGATCCCATTTCAGCAGGCCTCTGATAGATAATAGAGTCATCCTGCACCTCCTTAAATTTTACACTTAAGCTAAGATCAAACATATCATTGACCTTCTGCATGGTGGCATTCATCTGATCCAGCCAAAGAGTTGCAACGCTCTTAACCTCTTCATTATTGGCGGTCACTTCATCTGTGATCATGCGTTCTTTCTTCTCTGTGTTGGCATTATTGAATCCGATGAATGTATTGAATTTATGTTCAATGGTTGTCAGGCTCTGGAGTAAGTCATTTCCAACATAATTCTGTTTCAGATTGTTCTGGAACAGGATCCATCTCGGATCTCCATCCTCATTGAATAAGGATCTGTCCGCGAATGCTGCAGGCTGTCCGCTGGCTATCTGATCATAAAGTTTCTTCATGCTTTCGGCCATGCTCTTATTATCGGCAGCGAACACAAACGCAAATTTGCTATTGATAGCATTGACTCCAAACGCCTCCATGCATACGGCCATCTGGTCCGCATACATCTGCACTACATCCCATGCTCCGCGCCAGTCCGGAGACAGGCGGATGATCTCTGTATCTTTGCCGATCTCAAGATCATAAGTCCTTTTCAGCGCAGGATTGGAAACAAGGAAACGTGACGGCCGATAGAACACATTATAGCCGGATACTGTTCCGTGCTGACAGATCGTTCCGTATTTATCTGTATTCACTACTCCGATGAATCCGATGGAGAAGAGCACATAGCGGAAATAATCCGCATCCCAATCATCCGGCAATGTGAAATCATATCTGCTGATGATCTTCAGCATCAGATAGCGCTGGAAGAACCATGTTAATCCGGTGTTTGATGCATGGATCGTGGAAGGATTCTGCTGAGAGTTATAGATGTTCTGCTGATCATAGAGAACAGGTAATACGTTTACCATGATTATCTTTCCTCCTTTCTTTCATTTTCTTTAATAATAGCATAAGAATTCCCGTGCTGATTCCTGAGCTTCCGCTCCATGTCTGGAAGGACTGACCAAGAGTCTGCACTATCGTTTCCGATCCGGAGAGGTAATAGCATTCCGGAGGAATGATACCGTTCCGGATGTAATAACATCTGTTTCCCATTGCGCATGTAATACCGGAGTCTACCAGCACTCTCTGTGAATCGAATGCCTGATCAAGATGCACATGATCTCCGGTTACCTGTCCGGCCGTTCCGGTATGGCCTATCAGATCTCCCTGATCATAATGAGAAGCAGCCGGAGGATTATTATCATGTGTGAAACTGATGATAACATCCTGCTTCAGGCCAGATGGAGTCCATACAGGATTATCATTCTTATAGCATACTGTCTCACTGTCCTGATAGATACGGGTGCAGCTGAATGGAGCGTAATACGGATATGTGCCGGATGTTCCGATCCAGTCTGTAGCTGTTCCGCAGCAGTGGCTGTAGCTTCCCGGCTCTGAGATCTGTGTGCAATACAGATAATCCAGCGGAAAGAGGCACACTTCATAACCTCTGTATGTCTTAGTCTCTCCTGCCTGCATCAAGAGCCTCCTTCTGCAGCTTGATCAGCTGCCTGCGTGCCAGCTCCCTCCGGATGCCATCCGGAAGGACCTGCACGATATAAAACAGGAAATCAATCATTTCATCTCTGGTAAGTTCACATGGAAGAGTCATAGGGATGATCCGCTCCGGATCTTCTCCGGCTTCAATGCCTTCTTTGATCCTCATGAGGATATCGCACGATTTACTCATAATAGAAACCTCCCTCCATATATGTTTTCAGCTGCTGCTGCTCTCCAGATGTGCCGGAGATCGGAATATCTCCATCACATTGAATATAGCCGGGGATCGTGCTGATGACATGATTCTCGAACAGAGGCCTGCCATGATGAGATAGATCTTCATCGGTTATCTTTGCATAGATCGAATATAAATACCATGTGCCGGAGAGCTGCGCAAGGCCTCCGGATCCTCCGATCATGGAGAGCCTCGGCTTCATCGCACTGATCGCGTTTGTGACCTGAGCCGGGATAACAAACCAGTTCTCTGTGAATGCATTGACTGCAGCGCCTGCGATGTTCGTAAATGATCCAAGAAAATCAACATTGCTCTGAGTAAGCTGGATCGGCACACAGACCGGAGCATGGATCTCCAGAAGCATGTTATCCGTCAGATTCGGACTCAATGTATTGGGCGCATCAGATGCGTAAATTGATAACGTTCCAATACCGGAGATAAAATCGATACGGTAATTTACTACCAGATAATTAACATCGATGATGTTTTTGGATGGAAGCGGAATAGTTCCGAATGGCGGAGCGTATAAGAAGCGCTCTGTGTATGGCTCAGCATTGAGATAGATTCCTCTGGATGCCTGCGGATGATCCTGCAGCTCATATGCTGCAAAGTTACCAAGCCATGAGGATGATGTTATATCTTTGTACCTGAATCCTGTGAAGTTCAGATACCCGGTTTCGATAGTTTCATCCTCTGCGACTGAGATATCTGCATAAGGTAACGGAACAAATTTACAGTCTTTTACAAACTGCAGAGGATCAACGAACTGCTTTACAAAAGCCTGCCCGACCTGATCGATGATATCACCGAATCCATTTGCCTGCGAGATAGCTGTATCGGAAAGAGCCTGAACAAACAGAGCAGCATTTTCCGGATTCATTGCAACATATTTAATGGATCCGAATCCTCCTGTCTTGGAAGCAAGACCGAAAACAAAAGTTCCTCCGGAAATGATATAAGTCCATGGCGATGCCTTCCGCGTAATATCTCCGATATTTACAGATGATCTTTTATCAATCGTGAAATCTGCTGTGATCGGGTAAGTGGTATCCATGATCTCACCATTGAATGAGTGAGAGCTGCGCTGCACATAGACAGATGCTGCTCCTATCGTATCCTTATAGGTTGCCAGAATATCCGTATTCAGAGAAAACTCCCAGAGATTCCCGACTGCGCGGATATCGCTGATGAAGTAATATCTGCTGTAATCCGGGATATATGCGTAATTGAAGTAATGAGGCTGCGGATCGGCAGCATCTCCAAAATCAATAACGATGACCGGATCAATGATGCTTGTTGGCGCTTTCAGATAGCACTCAAAGCTTTGGCCGGATCCGGTCGGCCGGAGCGTGCTGTTTTCTCTCTTATTTAATGTATATAAATTGATTATCATATTATATCTCCTTATATAAATAGCCTCCAGCTGAAGGAGCAAAGCGCTGGAGGCTGTGACATAGCCGGATTAATGAAAGCAACGATATGGAGGTTCCGGCCGGGATCAATCAAGAAGCAGGATGATTCCCTTCTCTGTCAGATCGTTCAAGTACTGGAAACGGGCATTGAGCCATGTGTTATAGTACAGGCCTTTCGGATTTAAATGCGTGTTTGCAATCCGATACATATAGACATTTGAAGCGATCGCGTCCTTATCAAACATCACACCAAAGATGTTGCTGATACTCTGCGCTGCTCCGGTCGATACAACGCCGCTGGCATTGATAACAGACGGAGTTACATCGATCTGATCCGGATTCTGGATAGACTGCCAATAGGTGACTCCGCGCACATCTGCATATGAAAGAGGTTCATCATGATAAGTTGTTGTATTGACCATTGCATCAATGATATCGAGAGCATCCGCACGCAGATAGATCCGCTGATCGGCTGCCGGAGTATGGCGGTTGATGAGCTTTCCTGCGACCTGCACCTGATAGAGTCCTGTTCTTTCGCTCATCTCTCTGGATAGTGTATTGATCCGTGCGCGGACCCAGCGGAAGAAATCGGCCAGGTTGTCCGGCTGATATACCGTCTGCGCTGTGAGGCTGAGGCCTGTCAGAGTGTTGTACTCTGTCAGAAGGTGAATGATGCCATTCGATGCTGCATTCTTAGCACCGATGAAGTTTGCAACGGTTGCCCTGTTCTGTTCCTCTCTCCACTGTTCCCATTTATTGCTCATATGTGTCATCTGTCCGGAGACGAATTCACCCAGCTGAGCAGGAGATTCAAAGGCTGTCTTGATCTGATCTTCAAAAATAGTCGTGGAGTCGCGGTAAACTGCGGAGCCATAATATCTCATCTCCAGAACATCGGCTTTATTGATCGTCCACGGATCAACGGTCGCGCCATCGACCGGAGCGAATGTATCGGAGGCACCCTGAAGAGGCTTATCCGCATAAGAGATCTTTCTGCGGATAGCGCCGAATTCTTCCGTGCTGCGCGTAATATCAAATTTGCTGTCATACGGACGGACCGAGAAGATGGTTCTTCCGATCGTATCCATCAACGCGTTGTAAACAGGTTCCGTTCCGGCTGCCAGTGTTGTAGTTGCCATGGAAACGAATTCACCGGTGTTTGTAGGAGCGATAGCGCTTCTGCCTGTTGCCTGTGTGTGAATGCTGTTCAGAAGCTGATAGATATCTGTGATCTGCATGTTATTTACTGCCATATAAATGACCTCCTTATTTCTTCTTATTTCTTCTTATTCATGGGCGGAGCGATGATCGATGCAAGCGCATCATCCAGTGTGTGCTCCGCAGGCTGCACTACAGTAGTGTTGATGTTTGACTTGATAATACTGTTCGTAAGTTTGTTCAATGCTTCAAGCACTGCATCATATCCGGCAGGCTGCACTGCTGGTTCTTCTGCAGCTGGTGCTGCAGGAGCAGGCTGATCCGGTTCATCTGCAGGCTGATCTGCTGCTTCCGGTTCTGCAGGAAAATCATCCATAGCCTGAATCTCATCCTTTGTGTATCCTGCATCGATAAGTTTTAAGATTGTTTCTGTTCTCATCCTCTTCATTCCATCCTTTCGATTACTTCAGCTGTGATCTCATTGATCACATCATAGAACGTTTTGAGCATCGCTTTCTGCAGTGCTTCCGGATCCGTTCCGGATCCATCAGGGATCCTGTTCGTGCTCAGGATATCTTCAACGATTCCCTGCGCTGCCGGGTATCGATTGCCCAGGGCTTTCCTGCGAGCTTCCCCATTGCCATAGCATCCCAGCAGGATCATCAGCGCAAGCTCCAGATCTGAATAGCTGGAGAGCTTTCCCGGAGTCATTTATCTCCTCCTGTCCGGATCCCTGTGATGACTGAAAGCATCTCCTTCAGTTCCGTCATGATGCTGGTGTTCCGATCCAGCGCATCGCGCATACTGTTCATCTCTTCCTTATGGCTCTCCCTTTCCAGATTGAGATAATAGAGCAGCACTCCGCACATAACGATAGGAAAGCCCAGAGATCCGACTGCGGATATAATGGCCTGCATATCCATGATCATCCACCTCCTTATACTTCAGTAAAGGGAGGCGGTAATGACCCGGCAACGGTCACGCTCGCCACTTCCGGTGACTGCCTGAGAGCGTCCGCCTCTTTATGTAATAATAATATTTATTATGTGAAGTTGCAAATTTTGAATTTTGAATTTTGATTTTCAATTTTTATTTTCAGTTATATGCTTGCAAGTTGCTTGCAGGTGCTGTATTATATTCATGGGGACGATCCCCAATGGAGGATAAATAATGAAATGGTTAGTAAGAGCTGAAAGCTGCGCCGGAGGAGTTCTCCTCTGGACATTCCGCACGCTTCATGAGGCCGTTGGCCTTGTTGAGCAGATCGAACACCTGAAAGTAATGGCTGGCCAGGTTCCGGAATACTCCCGGATCAGCATTCACCAGCTGCAGGATGATGAGGATTCAAGAGCTTGGCTGCGGATTCGGATCAATCCGCCGATGGAGGATCCTCATGCGTGATTATGTCATGGCGCTGATCATTGCGCTGTTCTTCTGGTGTATGATCGATTACAGATTGCATTGCATCGCATGGCTGATCCCGGCCATGCTGCTGATCGGAGGCGTACATGACGATTAATGAGGCGATTGAGAATCTTGAGGAGCGCAAGGCATTTCTTCAGAAAACCTGTAAAGACTGCTGGGATCCTGCCATTGATATGGCTCTGAATGGATTGTATCTGATCCAGCAGTTCACTGATGATCTTGATGATTGCATCAAAGAAAGTAAAGAACAGTTTGAATACACGGAAAACTTCGATGATCTTGTAGATTGCGAGAACTATACACGGATGGCAACATACTGCAGCTGCCGGAAGATGCTCAATGAATTAAAGTGGTTTATGCACATTGAGGAGCAGGAACATGCTTAAAATCACTTTTGAAGGAGGATTTATAAAGGTATTCACTTCTTACTTTGTAGAACATCTCCAGATGCAGGAGATGGACAAATTAATAAAAGACATGAAGAGGATGCCTGATGATGCTGTTTATGATATGGTTCTTGAAATAGATGAGCAGATCATTAACAGCGCAGCATCTGGTGCTATCGGTCCGCGCAGGATGCATAGCATTGTAACACGACTGCAGCGCCTTGGATATCATGAAGGCTGGACTGCTGAAGATTGCGCTATAGTGTGCGAAAAGTTAACAAAAGAAAAAGGAGGAAATCATGACTGAATGGACACCGGAAGAGTGGAAAGATAAGTGCAGGCAGTTCCTTGATGGCCGTGTATGCATGAATTGCGCGCTTTATAGATCGTTTTATTGCTTCATGTATCCAGCGCTGGATTACACAAACGATTACGATTATTGCAGTTATTTCTCAAAATCTGAAAAGGAGGAAGGAAAGAATGACTGAATCAAAGAAACAGATTTATAACAATGCCTATAATAAGGCAAACTACACCGGAGTAAGCTTCCGGATCAATAACGTAACAGAGAAAGATATCAAGGAAATGCTGGATCTTCAGGATAACCTGAAGGCATACATCTGCAAGCTCATCCGCGGAGACATCAAGAAACAGAAGCAGCTCCAGAGACGGGTACTGCTGAATGCAGGAGACCGGAATATCTATGCAGATATCGATAAATACTGCTTTGAAGTCACGGAAGATCTTCCGTTCGATAATCATTACATCGTAGGTTTTGCGGAGGATGTCGAAAACGCGCAGATGCTAATTGGAGAATTCGCAGCACGCACTCCGCAGCATGGAAAGCTCCGGATCCTGTTCCGCTGGCATGATAAAGAGCTAAACTGTCTTGCCAGCCGGGAGGTGACGGATGAAGTTCTCTGAGCTCAAAGAAATGAGCGCATATGAAGTCGGCAAGCTTTCCGGGAAGCAGCTCCGGGAAGCTTACCAGAATGTCAAGAAGGTCATCAATTCAAGAATCAAAACGTTTGAGGCACATGATGCGGGGAGAGCAATTCCTGCATCTTTACGCGGAGGATTGGAGAGCAGCAGAGGCAGAACTGAAGAGGATCTTCTGCAGGATATCCGGAATGCTCTTAGATGGAGCAGAGGATCCGGATCCAGTTACAGAACATATGAGAGAGTGCAGGAGAACCGGAGGCAGAAGATGCAGGAGGCGCTTCCTGATATTGATCTCTCTTCTGCGGATAAGCTCAAAGAATTCGGAAACTTTATGAATGACGTCTCTGAGCGCTATGGCGAGATGGCTAAGATAGTATCATCGCAGGCCAGAGCGCTCTATGCTGAAGCACAGCGTTTGAATATCAATAAGAATGCTCTGCTGAAGAATATGGACTACTGGCTGGATCATATCAATGATCTGGAGAAGTCCGATCCGATCCGCACCAGATCGGAGCGCCAGCTGCAGCCGTCTGAATATGCACGTAAGCTGGGACTGGAGAAGATTGGAGGCGGACGCAGAAGATGACATGCTCTATGGTGTTAAAACGTATCCATATTCTGATTTCACTGTTCTGAAATCAAAGAAGAAACGTAAGAAGAAAGTCAAATATTGCGATGCGGTCGCAGCGTTTGACATCGAAACAACGAACATAGATAAATATCGGCAGGCTGTCATGTACATCTGGCAGATGCAGATAGAGGATAAAACGATCTACGGCCGGACATGGGATGAATTCATTCAGTTTAAAGAAAACTTAGAAGAATTCATCCCGGCCGGATGTTATCTGGTTGTCTATGTTCATAACTTATCTTTCGAATTCCAGTTTCTTAAATCAATTATCAGCATTGATGATGTGTTTGCGATGGATGACCGGAAGATCCTGCGGATGAGATCCGGATCTTTGGAATTCAGATGCAGTTACATTCACTCAAACATGTCTCTGGCACGCTATCTGCAGGCTATGGATGTGCCTGATCAGAAGGTAAAGGGCTTTGATTACAGCAAGAAAAGATATGCCTGGACTAGACTGACTGATGATGAATTGCTATATTGCGTGAACGATGTTCGCGGATTGGTGCAGGCAGTCAAAACTGAAATGGAGAAAGATGGAGACGATCTGTATACAATTCCCCTAACCAGTACCGGATACAGCCGGAGGCTGGCAAAGAAGGAATTAAAAGGATATCAGAGATTTATAAAGAGAATGCTTCCGCCCTTGGAAGTGTTCCATGGATTAAGGAAAGCATTCAGAGGCGGAGATACTCACGCCAACAGATACAACTCAAATATCCTTCTGGATGCTGAGAAGCTTGGAAGAAGGATCTCCAGCTATGACATTTCCTCAAGCTATCCTGCTGTGATGCTTACGGAGAGATTTCCGCGTGAATTCTATAAACAGGATCCTAAATACTTTGAATTGCTTTATAAGTATAACAAGGCTCTTCTGATCCATATCTATATGGAAGATGTGCATCTGAGAGATGAGAGATTTGGAGATCCGTATATTCCAAAAGCCAAGTGTGAACATATAGCAGGCGCTGAAATGGACAATGGCCGTGTCTTGGCAGCTGATCATCTGGATCTTTGGATAACTGAAATCGATTATGAGATTATTGCAGAAGAATATGAATTCAATTATTCGATTCTGGAGCTGTACTCCGCTACAAAGAGTCCGCTTCCGGATAAGTTCAAAAGGCTGCTTCTGAAAACGTATGCAGATAAGACGTCGCTGAAGGGAATTGATGATTACATGTATGGCAAGAAAAAGAACCTGTTCAATTCATATTATGGGATGACAGTCCAAAATCCATGTAAGCCGAATTATGAATATGATCCGGATGCTCTCCAGATGCATCTGAAAGATGAGGATCTTGAATCTCTGATAGAGCAGTATCACAAAACAGGATGGCTGCCATATCAATGGGGAGTCTGGGTAACAGCCTATGCCCGGAAGAAGCTGCATGATGGACTGCATATCGTGGATCCGGATGACTTCATCTATTGTGATACGGACTCAATCAAATGTATCGGTGATTATGATCTCGCTTTCGCTGAATTGAATATCAGATATAAGCGGGATGACCTGAGCGCTCTGGATCAGAAAGGCACGCGCCACTATATAGGGATCTTTGAATATGAAGGCTGCTATGACCAGTTTAAAACGATGGGCGCCAAGAAATACGCCTACGTCGATGGCGGCCAGCTGCATATCACGATTGCCGGAGTAAATAAGAAGGCCGGAGCGGAAGAGCTTGGAACAATTGAGCGCTTCCGGGAAGGATTTACATTCCGGAAGGCTGGAGGACTGGAGGCGCTTTATAACGATGATCCGGAAATAAAATCATGCCGGATCCAAGGCCATGAAGTCCGGATCACTTCAAATATCGCACTGTTTCCCAGCACATACACTCTGGGATTGACTCCGGACTATCAACACCTTCTGCAATTCTTAATGAATTCAGACATCAGATCAAGTTTACATTACGAAAGATAAATACTAAAATTGAACCGGAGGCCGATGCCATCCAGTAGGCCTCCTCTAATGAAAAGGATAAATATAAAAGGAGAAAAATTATGTCATTTGCTTCAAAGTACAACACGCAGCCTACATCAACACTGTTCACATACAAACAGATCCCGGATGCACCTTTTGCAAAGTTGAAGGATCTCTATGCGGACGGATACCGCGAAAATGGTAAAACTTTCGTGATCCGCGGAGCATTCATCAATGAGAAGTCCAGATACGGAGCAAGCGCAGCATTTATGTGCGATGGCTATAACATCAGCCTTCCGGCTCATATGCTGGAAGATGTCCGCGATATGCTGGCCGATCAGGACGCGATCAGCGCCATGAATGCCGGGACCGCTGGCGGATATGTTTACAGCTACAAGAACAGGAATGGCGGAGACAGCTACAGCGTGCGCTTTGTAGATATCAAGCCTGCGCCTGCAGAAGATCTTCCGTTCTGATACAAACTTAAATCTGATAAAAGACAGCAAGGCCTGCGCATGGATGGAGCGCAGGCTTTTGCTATACTTAAGTATATAGGAGGATGGCTTATGAATCTTTATCTTGATAACGGCTATCTGGATATGGCCCAGATCATAGAATCCGGATATCCGTTCATTTTCGTGCCTGCCGCCAGAGGCACAGGCAAAACATACGGAGCGCTGAAGTATCATCTTGAGCACGGAAACAAGATCCTGCTGATCAGACGGACACAGCAGGAGGCGGATCTGCAGGCCAATGCAGACACAACGAGCTATAAAAAAATCTTCAATGATCTTGGGATCGATGAATATAAATGCATCTCTGGTAATAAGACTGCAGGAGCCATATTGGCGAATATTGGCGAATCTATGCGAATATTGGCGTATACTGGCGCATTATCCACCTTTACAAAGATCAGAGGAGTTGATTTCACGGATATTGATTATATCGTGTTCGATGAATTCATCGCTGAACCTCACGTCAAAAAGATTAAAGCAGAAGGCATGGCATTGGCGCAGCTTTATGAAACAGTCAACAGAAACAGAGAGCTGGAAGGAAGGGAGCCTGTTCAGCTTCTCTGCCTGGCTAATTCTGTTAACATGGCAAATGATGTCTTTATGTACTTTGATCTGATCCGCCCGGCTGAAGAGATGCTCCAGAATGATGAAGAGGTGCGGATCCTTGGAAACAAACTGCTGATCATTCCGCAGCATTCGCCGATATCAGAGAAGAAAGCAAAGACCGCACTATATCAGGCAGTGAATAACGAATTCAGCGAGATGGCTATAAAGAATAAGTTTATATTGAATGATTTCACATATGTGCGGAAGAGAGATCTGACAGAATACCGCTGTCTGTTCAAAGTAGGAGATCTGTACTGCTGGAAGCATAAGAGCCTGCATGAATTTTATTTCACATTTTCCAGAGGCGAAACAAAGCAGGTCTACTCAGCAGGCTATGCGGATCTGACAAGATTCCGGAGAGACCGCTGGAGATATGCTGCTTATTATCTGGATGGCATGATCAGGTTTGAAAACTATAATTGCATTGCTCTCTTTGAGAAGTATATGGATATGGATTAGCGCCATGCGTGC
>Ga0326511_10002912_pt1 | contig 13834 bp, 5 predicted proteins | sample 0_2496_0518_D_FD_203701 | JGI IMG/M metagenome (GOLD analysis project Ga0326511, IMG submission 203701) | Bovine rumen microbial communities from UC Davis, California, United States - 0_2496_0518 | ecosystem: Host-associated > Mammals > Digestive system > Stomach > Rumen | place: USA: California... | reverse complement strand
TACCTCCCGAACTCACTGGTTGGTGGTAAGGCCTACATGGATCCCGATATCGTTACTGCTAACGAGGGTGTCTATACCAATAAGGTGATTGCCAAGGTCGGTGACGACGGTAAGCTCCGCATCGGTATCAAGAAGGATGTTGATCCTGCCAACAGCTGGGTAGTCTGCGACTCTTGGAAACTCTTCTACTGCGGCGCCAACAGCCAGCTGACTCCGTCGGGTGACCTCACCCTCGTTGAGACGCTGGAGGCACAGCCCGCTCGTATTGAGTTCTACAGCGTAGGCGGCTCACGTATCAGCAAGCCGGGCAAGGGCATCGCCATCATGAAGAAGGTGATGAGCGACGGTTCTGTCAAGGTGCAGAAGGTGATCATCAAGTAAAAACGAAAAATGCAGATTATACAAGTCTGACAGTCTACAAAAAGGGGCTGGGGACGGGCAAAAAGCCCGTCTCCGGTTCCTTTCTTTTCCTCTGTTTACACCTTATTATATATATAGATACTATTGAGGACACGATGACAACCATTCGGACAGCGGCTGACGCAGTCTGACACCAAATAAGAAACCATAAGTAAGAAACAATATATATAAAACAATAATAATAAAACCTAAATGTATGAAACAAAGACAAATCGTTAGACAAGGACGGCGAGTGACCCTGCTCACCTGCGGCTTGCTCATGAGCGTCTGGTCACTACAGTCGTGTAAGGACGACGACCTGATCCTCACTGGGCAGCCTTCGTGGCTGGGCAACTCCATCTATGAGCGATTGGAGGATGAGGGTAACTATAAGTACACCCTACGCCTGATCGACGACCTTGGTGAGAAAGAAGTGCTGAGTCACACGGGTTCACGTACATTGTTCGTGGCCTCCGACAGCGCCTACGACGTTTGGTTCAAGAAGAACGGATGGGGCGTCAGCAGGTATGAAGACCTCAACACCCCGCAGAAGAAGCTGTTGCTGAAGAACTCCATGATCAGCAATGCCTACCTGCTGGAGCTGATGTCGAACAAGAAGGCTGAAGGCGACGCCGCAACACCTGAGTGGGGACGTACCATGCGTCGTGAGACTTCTTCGTCTTACTTCGACTCGGTGTATGTGATGCCTGTTTCGGAAATGCCCGAGACCAAGTACTGGGAAAAGTTCCGTCAGCGTGGTCACGGTATGCCCATCCTGAAAGATGCCACGGAGGCACCGATGATCCACTTCCTGCCTGCCTACCTGCAGAACAACAAGATTACGGTAGAGGACCTGAACGTGCTGACCAACGGTCGTGCCACCAGCATCAACGAGGCTTGGGTCAATGGTGTGAAGGTCGTGAACTCTGGCGATCCCAGTCGCAAGAAGATCGACTACGATGTCACCTGTAAGAACGGTTATATCCAGAAGGTGGAGAATGTCATCGAGTACAGCCCCAATATGGCTGAGCTGATTAAGAAGGATCCGAACACCCAGATCTGGAGTCGTCTGCTCGACCGTTTCTCTGCACCTTATTATTATGATGAGCTGTCGAAGCGCTACAACAATACTTTCGGTAAGAACGACTCCCTCTTCGTACTGCGCTACCTCAGCAAGAACATGTGGAGATGGTCGGCTTCGGGTGGCACCAGAGAGGTGGCTAACTATCCTAGCACTAAGATTTATGACCCCGACGGCAATCCTGTCGATGCTACGGAGCTGTTGGCGTATGACCCAGGTTGGAACCAGTATATCCTGAACAGCACTGAAATCGACATGCACGAAGACGCTGGTATGATGATTGTACCTACCGACCAGGCTATGGACGAATGGTGGAACGGTAGCGGCAGGGAACTGCAGGACGAATATAAAGAACTCGATTCTGTGCCCACCAATATCATCGCTGAGCTGATCAACGTGAACATGCTGAGCCGTTTCTCCAGCTATGTACCTTCCAAGTTCGAAAGCGTGCTGAACGATGCCAAGGAGCCTCTCGGCATCAAGAAGGAGGATGTTGTGGGCTGCTACATGGGTTGTAACGGCGTGATCTACAAGACAAACAAGGTGTTTACACCGGCTTTGTTCTCGTCAGTGGCTTATCCCGCCCTGGCTCATGCCTCTGATATGAACATCATCTATTATGTGATTGATAACCGTAACTTCAAGCCTTACCTGCTTTCTATGGACTCGAAGTATGCACTGATACTGCCGCATAACAATGCCATGCTGTACTATCTGGATCCCAGCTCCTACGGCAATAGTACAGAGGATGAGAATGGTGAGAAGGTGGAAACCCCCGATATCATTGAGATCAGCTATGATAACACGACCAAGCAGATTAAGGCCGACCGCTACGCCAGCTTTGTATCGGCCGACGGTGAAATCACCAAGGATAAGAAGACGCAGTCGAACGTTGCCTCTGCCCTGATTAACAAACTGTTTGACAGCATGATGGATCAGTTGATCATCGTCATCCCTGATCAGAGCAAGACACTGGAGGACTATATCCGTGAAGGCTATCACTACTTCAAGACCAAGGGCGGTAGCATCGTCAAGGCTTCCATCGTGGACGGTACCCTAGCCTTCCAGGGAGGCTGGCAGATGGAGCACAACCGCGATATCATGGCAACAGGAGAATATGTGAAGGACAACGGTAAGTCTTATACGGTGTACTCACAAGTACCGATGGGCGCTCAGAATACGGTTTACACGACGCTGCAAGCCCATCCTGAGTTCTCTTCATTCCTGACCATTCTCGAAAACGACTATAACAACTTGCTGTCTCAGAAGCTGAGCAACAAGTATAATGCTGGTATGGCTAAAGTAGGCAACAAGAACCTGCGCTTGCTTGATAACTATAACTACACGGTCTATGTGCCCACCAATGCAGCTATCCAGAATCTGCAGGACAATGGCTACCTGCCCACTGATGCAGAGCTAGACCGTGGCGACTATGACCCGAAGACGGGTGCCGACCCTGTGCTCGACAGCATCTGTGATGCTAAGGGCTGGTATAAACTGACCAGTGCCAGGAGTTCCGCTGACTCATTAGACGTGCGTAAGAAGGTGGCCGCCGCGATGACTACTATTGTTTCTGACTTCGTTCGCTATCACGTGCAAGACCGCTCGCTGGCTATCGGTATGGCACATGAGACAGGTTCCGACGGTAACTATGAGAGCATGAAGCGCAATCTGGAGACGGGTAAGTTCTATCCGATTACGGTTGACTACGATGCTGCCAACATGACGGTGACCGATGCGCTGAACAACTCCTGCCATGTGGTGAAGACCGGAGGACTCTACAATCTGATTTGCCGTGAGTACTGGTTTGAGGGCACGGGCACTGCTGCCCGTCTGTTCATGGCCAGCGATGTCGTGGTTCACCAGATTGACGGTGTGCTGAAGTACGAAACCATGAGAAAATGGACTGATATCGTGGAAGAAGCTCTAACTAAATAAGAGAGGAGGAATTAACCTATGAGAAGAATAAAATTCATAATCATGTCGATGGCACTGCTGTTTGCGATGACGGCTGGTGCACAGACGATAACATCGGTCCATGGAACGCTGAGCGACGACATGGGACCGCTGATGGGTGCCACGGTATGCGAGATTGACGGTAACGGACGTATCATCAACTCAGCCATCACCGACCTGAACGGTAACTTCACGATGAAGGTGAAAAATCCGAAGGACAAGATCCGCTTCAGCTATGTAGGCTTGAAGACCCAGACATTGCCCATCAACAAGACCACCTATAACCTGACTCTTTCCTCTGCTACGCAGATCAAGGAGGTGGTGGTCAAGTCGAAGAAACGCGCCACGGGTAACGGACTGCCCATCCCCGAGCGCGAAATCTCCAGTGCTACACAGACCATTTCGACGAAGGAGTTCGAAGGTCTGGGTATCACCTCAATCGATGAAGCCCTGCAGGGTCGTATTGCCGGTCTGGATATTATCAGTAACTCGGGTAACCTGGGTTCAGGTTCTACCATGCGTCTGCGTGGTGCCTCTTCCCTCTCGAGCCTCACTGACTCGAACCCCCTGATCGTGGTTGATGGTAACATCCGCGAGGTGAACCTCGACGGCTTCGATATGGCAGGTGCCAACGACGAGAAGTTTGCCGAGCTGCTGAACATCAACCCTGAGGACATCGCCTCTATCACCGTGCTGAAAGATGCTGCCGCTACGGCTGTCTATGGTTCGCAGGGTGGTAATGGTGTTATCGAGCTGACCACCAAGCGTGGTGTGCGTGGTAAACCAAAGGTGACTTATTCACTGAAACTCACGGGTACCTACCAGCCGGAGGGTTATGACCTGCTCAGTGGTGACGACTACACCATGATGCTGAAAGAGGCCTACTTCAACCCCCGTCAGGATGATAACGCCTCTGACAAGGAGCGCATCCCTGAAATCAACTACTTGGACGACACTGACAACTTCACCGAGTGGCGTCAGTATCGTGACAACACCGACTGGCGTGACGCTGTCACCCAATGGGGTCTTCGCCAGAACCACTATGTGACCATCAGTGGTGGTGGTGAGAAAGCAAACTTCCGTATCGGTGCCGGTTACGACCATGAGAAAGGTACGATGATTGAGCAGGTGCTGAACCGCTTCTCTACGCGTGTGAACCTTGACTATACCGTCTCGGAGCGTATCCGTGTCAGCACCAACTTCTCGCTGACCTACACGAAGAACGACCAGAACTCCGATGACCTGCTGTCAATCGCCCTGAAGAAGATGCCAAACTTGAGCATCTATGAGAAGGATCCTGTCACAGGTGAAAACACCGACAGCTATTATACGGTGCTGCAGTTGACGGAGGCAGAGAAAGCTGCGCGTGGAGGCGATGTATTCGCAGGTGACCAGCGTAACTATGTGAACCCGGTAGCTTCTGCCTATCTGGCTAAGAAGCAGCACCGCAGCTATGACATGAACCCGGAGTTGATCATCAACTACAATCTCTTGGGCTTGGATGAGGATCACTGGCAGTTGAGTTGGCGCGGTTCGGTCTATATGAACATCGCCAACCACTATAATGACTCGTTCTATCCGCAGGAACTGGTTTCAAAGAAATGGGAAGACAAGGTGAACCTTTCTGGTGCAAGCTCGTCGAAGAGCGTGTCGTTCAATACGAAACATACGCTGACCCTGACTCCTGCCTTCACGAACAAGGATCACTCGCTGATGATGATGGGACGTTTCGAACTGACCTCAGGTAACAGCAGCTCGCAGTCAACCGACGGCTACGGCCTGCCCTCTTCTGGCGGTGTCATCGTCAGTCCTTCGGCTGGCGGTCTGATCAGCGGCATGAGCTCAGGTTATAGCCAGTGGCGCTCCATGTACTACACGTTCTCCATGCACTACGCCTTCAAGGGACGCTATGTGATAGACGCCACGCTGCGTGCCGACGGTACGACCAAGTTCGGACCGGACAGTCGCTGGGGCTACTTCCCCTCCGTATCAGCCAAGTGGATTATCAGTGACGAACCCTGGATGCAGTGGGCAAAGCCTACGCTATCCATGTTGGCCATCCGTCCCTCTTGGGGCCGTGTGGGTAACCAGCCGAGTCAGAACTACCTCTACACCTCGAAGTACGGTTCAACTACCCGTTACATCGACATGGCAGCCATGAAGCCGTTGAACATCCGTCTAAGCGACTTGAAGTGGCAGCGTGTGACCAGCTATAACCTCGGTCTTGATATCCACTTCTTCGACGAAAAGCTGAACCTGACCATCGAGGGTTACCAGTCAACCACGACCGACATGCTCATGGGCGGCTTCCGCATTCCTTCAAATACAGGTTTCACTACCGTGCCTTATCACAACAACGGTAAGATGCGCAACACGGGTTGGGAGTTCCATATCAACACCAACCAGTTGGTCAAGGCTGGCAAGTTCACGATGGATATGAACGTGAACTTCGGTAACAACCGTAATGAAATCCTGGAAATGGACCCCTATATCTTGGAAAACAAGAACTCTGTCTATGGCTATGCCAACGGTGAGACGCTGACGCGCGTGCAGCTGCACAACCCGTTCGGTGCCATCTACGGCTTCAAGTACTTAGGTGTCTATCAGTACAACTACAACACGGTTAAGAATGCAGTGGAAGGCATGACCAAGGATGAGATTTATGCTTGGTGGAGAGAATTCACTGCACAGGGAAAGACAGCTCCTGTGGCCGTGAATGCTGATGGAGACATCGTTCTCGAAGGCAACAACGTGCCGAAGCGCATGATGTATGACTATCGTTCCGACGATACGGGCCATGACGGTTCGTTCCCAGGCTTCAACGGTGGTGATGCCATATACGCTGACCTGAACAACGACGGTCAGATTAATGCCCTTGATATCACCTACTTAGGATCTTCACTGCCTAAGCTGACGGGTGGTTTTGGCTTCACCTTCAGCTATGGTGCCTGGCGCCTCTCTACCCAGTTCACCTACCGTGTGGGTAACAAGATTATCAACAAGGCTCGTCTGAGCGCCGAGGCGATGACCGGCAACGACAACCAGTCACAGGCCGTGAACTACCGCTGGCGTCAGGAGGGTGATGTGACGGTGATTCCGCGTGCTATGAATGGTAATACGAACTTCAATACGCTGATTAGCGACCGCTTCGTTGAGGACGGCAGCTACCTGCGTATGAGCTATGCACAGTTGAACTATTCGATTAATAAGAAGCACTTGACTTGGATAGGCTTGAACCGCATCTCGTTCTATGGCAGTGTCAACAATCCTTTCGTCTTGACGAAGTACTCAGGTGTTGACCCCGATATCGCCTTTGGAGGTGAGAGCCCTGCCATCGACTGGGCACAGACTCCTCGTTCGCGTTCTTTCACCCTGGGTGTTACGGTTGACTTCTAACTCTAACGTAGATTGAAAATTGAAAATTGAAAAATGAAGATTATGAAAAAGAATTATTATCATATAATCTGCGCAATCTGCGTCATCTGCGGCTTCTCTTCCTGTGCTGACTTCTTGGAGATTAAGCCCCAGAGTGAGATAATTCTGGAGGATTTCTGGAATGAGAAGGCCGACGTTGACAACGTGGTGGCAGGTTGCTATTCACTTTTGCAGGACGATGGCGTGCGTCGTCGCATGATGATTTGGGGCGAAGCACGAAGTGAGAATGTGATGGCCAATGGTGTGGCTATCAATGGTGATGTGGATCTCCATAATATCCTGAAGGAGAACATCACGGCCATGAATAAATATACCACATGGAATGGTTTCTATGACGTCATCAACCGTTGTAACACCGTGTTGAAGTATGCGCCCGAAGTGGCCGCCAAGGATCCTGCCTATACAACGGGCGACCTGAACGCTACCATCGCTGAGGTGACTGCTTTGCGCTCGCTGTGCTATTTCTATCTGATTCGCGCGTTCCGCGACGTGCCTTTCTCTCGCGAAGCATTCACGGATGACAATCAGACGATGGACCTGCCGGCAACACCTTTCGGGACGGTGCTTGACTACCTGATTGAGGATCTGGAGGCAGTTCAGGACGGTGCTGTCAAGCGTTATCCTGAGAGTGAAAATGGAAGCAGTGACAAGGACCGCTATCAGACGGGACGCATCACGCAGGATGCAATCCATGCCATGCTCTGCGAACTGTATCTCTGGAAGGGCGATTATGACAATTGTATCCGCTATGCCGACCTCGTCATCAAGTCGAAACAGGACATGGAGGAGGAAAAAGAGCAGAGACGTAGGTCTTCAGCTGAGACGAAGGCGCTCGTGAAGTTGCGCCTGGGTGACTATCCCTTGGTCTATGACAACCTGACATCTACCACCTTTGGTGAAGCTTATAGCGAAATCTTTGCAACTGGTAGCAGTAAGGAGACCGTTTTTGAACTCAGCTATGACAAGAGTCCTTCCCAATCGGGCCTGCCCGCTAACTCGGCTGTCGTATCGCTTTATGGAGGTTCTACGCGTACGCCTTTGCTCGTTGGTTCAAAGTATTTGAAGGAGGATATTGAGGCGACTTCGCAGCGAACGGTCTATGAGGATGCCAACAAGAAGTTGGATGCACGTATGTACACCAACTGTGATGCCACTTCTGATGCACCGCGTATCAGGAAGATGGCTTCAAGCAGAATATCTATCAACGCTTCGACTTCTTCGCCCAAGGCGGACTATAACACCTATGCGGATAACAACAATAGCAGTTCGTGGATTTTCTATCGTTTGCCTGATATCATGCTGATGAAGGCAGAAGCACTTTGCGAAAAGATGCGGAGCACTAATGAAGAGACGACGGCTGAGGAAGACTCTATTATTGCTGCATACAATAAGCCGCTTTTGGAAAAAGCTTTCGAGCTGGCCAATGTAGTGAACAAGCGCTCTATCTGCAAGAAGGATTTGACGGGTGCTGACACTCTGCAGTTTGCAAACTACGCCTCGAAAGACCTGATGACCAAGTTCGTGAAGCGTGAGCGTCAGCGTGAACTGATGTACGAGGGCAAGCGTTGGTTCGACTTGGTGCGCTATTCTCTGCGTGCCGGCAACACCGACGAAGTGATTGAGGCGGTAGGGCATCGTGAAGATGTCAACAAGGGATTCGTCCAGAATTTCTTTAAGAAGATGGATGCCATCTTCTGGCCCTATAATATTGATGAGATGAAGGTGAACCGTAACCTGGTGCCTAACCCGTCCTTCAGCAGCGGCGAAAACTCCAGCTACGAAAAGACGAATTAATGTATAACGCTTAAACAAAGAGAATATGAATATCAAGAATAATATTAAAGTAGCTTTGATGGCATTGGCGGCCTGCTTGTCCACAGGACCGCTGACGAGTTGCTCCGATGAGCCTGACAGCGAATATTTCTACACCTTCACGGGTGAGATGTTGAGCGATTATATCAGCAATCGTGAGTACTACAGCGAGTTTAAGACCATCGTTGAGAGAGCCGAGTTGATGGATCTGTTGTCCACCTACGGAAGATATACCTGCTTCCTGCCTGACAACAAGGCTGTGGATGCGTATCTGCAGGCTCGTGGCTTGAGCAGTGTTGACCAGTTGACGGATGCTGACTGTGATACGATTGCCCGTACCCATCTGGTGCAGAACATGTATTCTACCTTCGAGATGAATACGGACTTCCTTCCCACCTATAACCTGCAGGGCCGCTATCTGGCCACCAAGGCTATAGAAGACGAGAAAGGCAATGCGGTGATTCAGATTGAAGGCCTGTCCTACATTATCTTCAGTGACACACTGGAGACCGGCGAGATTATTCACCAGAACGACTCCGTGGAAAATGGTATCGTACAGCCCGTCAGTATGGTGATTGAGAAGTCGAACTGCTATATTGCTGACATCTTGCGTGACAACGACAAGATTGGTATTTTCTACGAGGCACTCTCGAAAACGGGTGTCCGTCAGGAGATTGAGAAGATTGAGGATGTGACTTACTCGAAGAACCAGCCCAAATATCATTACAGGTCACACACTCATACTGAAGTGGGGTGGGTGCCCGATAGGAAAAAGTATGGTTTTACCGCTTTCGTAGAGCCAGACTCCATCTATCGTCAGAAATTTGCTGAATATAATATTGACACCAGTAATGGTGATCTGCGTGCCCTCTATGATTTGGCCTGCAAAATCTACGATCCTATGTACCCTGGTGATGTGGAAGCTGAGGGACATAAGTTTGAGAACCTGACGGACAGTGTCAACCCGCTGAAGCGCTTTATCCAGTACCATATCATGAACCGTTATGTGCCAGGTGCTGACAAATTGTTTGCGATGATGATTGATGAGCATGGCAAATATCCCTTCGGTTTCGACGGTTCATTAGTGAATCCTACGGAATGGTACACCACACTGTTGCCTCACACCATGCTGAAGGTGTCGATGCTGACCATGAACAAGGATGAGCAGGGACGTGATTGCCGTGGTACGGATCGTGACAAGGTGAAGCGTGCTTTCCTCAACCGCCGCTATGGTGAGACCTCTGATTATCAGTTCCGTGGTTCGCTGATTGACAATACCGTAGAATCCGACTATCAGCATGACGCCGTGAACGGCCACTACTTCTATGTGGACGACCTCGTGGTGTTTAGTGAGGATGTACAGAACAAGGTGCAGAACATGCGTATCCGTATGGACTTCTCTACCGTATTCCCTGAGGTCATGACCAATGACATGCGTGATGAGGGAAACTACAGAGGTGATGACCCTGATAACGTGGCTGATGAAAGTAATGAACCCAAGAATGGTAAGAACCGTTATTTCCCAGATGGTTATCTGGATGGCGTGACGGTGAACAACGGCGGCTATCTGGTGCTGCGTCGCCCCCACCTTTATTACTGGTCGTGGCAGGGTGATGAGTGGAACCTCTTTGGCGACTATGACATGACCTTCCGTATCCCGCCGGTGCCGTTCAGTGGTGAATGGCAGTTGCGTCTGGGCTTCTGTTCGATACCTACCCGTGGCGTCATGCAGGTGTATTTCGATGGTGTACCTCAAGGAATTCCTTTGGACATGACCAAAGACCTGAATACCGAAATGTATCTGGGTGACCGTTACAAGAACTACGACGACTATATGAAGATGACTGATGAGGAGAAGGCTGAGTACCAGAAGGCGCTGAAGAACATGGGTGCCTATGATGACGGCCGCAGCCAGTGGATTGGTCAGAAAGACCACCCGTTGGGTAACGCATCAGGTATGTATCGTCGTATCCTCTGCCAGACTTATATTGATGCCACCAAGGATCACTACATTCGCTTCCGCGTGGCCAGCGACGGTAAGGGTAACAACAACGAGTTTATGTTCGATTTCTGGGAAATGGTGCCCAAGTCGGTCTATGCGGTCGATGGTGACGATGCCATGGAAGACGACCTGTAATCGAACGGAATAATTGAAAACCGAAAATAGATAATTATGATGACCAAGATTAAAACATATCATAAGGTGTTAGGGCTCGCATTGGCGGCCCTCACCTTCGTCGCCTGTTCCGACACTTGGGATGACCACTATGAGAGTCTGGGAGATACCTCGACTGGCGTACACGAGGGTACGCTGTGGCAGGCCATCTCCAGCGACCCAAGTCTCAGCAATTTTGCCCGTGTGATTGAGGGATGTAACTACAAAGCCGCCCTCGATGGAAGTCAGGTGTTTACGGTCTATGCACCGACCAACGACAAACTCTCGGCTGCTGAGGCAGACCAGTTGATTGCCGACTACAAGGTACAGGCCGCCACCGTCTTGCAGGCTAACAACACGGTGCTCAAAGAGTTCATCCAGAACCACATGGCACTCTATAACCATTCGTTCTCAGACCTTCGTGTAGATACGCTGGTGCTGATGAACGGTAAGTATGCCATCGTGAATCGCGACGCTACAATCAATGGTGTAAAGATGACGAAGGTGAATCAGCTTTACACCAATGGTGTGCTCAATGTGCTGAGTGACCAGATTAAATATCTGCCGAACGTCTTTGAGTCTTTCCGCAAGGATCAAGACTACGACAGCATCTGTAGCTTCCTCTACAACGACCACTATTATTACAAAGTGTTCCAGCCTTCTCAGAGTGTTCCCGGTAGTATCGTCGATGGTAAGACGCAGTATCTGGACTCAGTATTTACCCAGCGTAACGAGCTGTTCTCTTACTTGGGTCAGATTAACTCTGAGGATAGTAGCTATATCATGGTAGCTCCTACGAATGTGGTGTGGAAGAACCTGGTGGAGGAGTATGAACCGTATTTCGACTATCCCGAAAAATATGAGCAGCGTGACTCAATGGTTTACACGATGCCACGTTTGGCCATTGTCAATGGTACTACTTTCAGCCGTACCTACAATTCTGCAGAAGCACTGCAAGACTCGGCGATGTCGAATAGTTGTGCCAAAAACTATAGTCAACGCAAGTTCTACTGGGATGCACCTTTTGAGTATTATCAGTATCTTAAGCCTCTTGGTGCCAAAGGCGCGCTAAACCAAACAGAGATCATGGAATGCAGTAATGGTGAGGTGCGCAAGGCAATGGAATGGAACATTGACAAACAGATGACATTCCATAGGTATATCGTCGCAGGCTCCGATGCCTTGAAGGAGGTAAGTAAGACCAAAAATGAAAAGGGCGACTCGGTCAATACTGTGACGATCAATCGAGTACAAGTATCTTCTGATAACGAGAATTTCTACGATAGGTTGTGGGACAACGATTATATCGAGTACCAGCCTGACTACACCACGATGAACAATTCTGCCTATTATACGCTGTCCAACGTGCTCTCTAACATCGGCTATGACATCTATTTGGTCACTGCTCCTGCTGCAGCTGGTGACAATAGTTCCAGAACAGCTTCTGAAGGCGAAAAACTGCCGACGCTTCTGAAGTGTACGCTAAGAGCCCCCGGAATGTCGGAAACGGTGATGGAAAACGAGAACGATCCTCGCTACAACAAGTCAAAGAATACATTTGAAACGAGTCGTGACGACGTGGATTACTTCCTGTTGGCCGAGGACTTTAAGTTCCCCAAGTGTACCTATGGTATTGCTGACGAGAACTTACAGGCAATCATGCAGATTGAGACACGTGTGACCAGTGCTCAGTTGAGAAACAAGACTTATACTCGTACCATGCGTATCAATTGTATCCTGTTGGTACCTCACGGATCGATGATGGTGGTTGATGCATTACCTGAAAGCCTTCCTGCAAGTTTTGCAAATAAGCCAGGTGTCATGATGTTCCCTCACGGGATATACACTGACCGACCCTACAAGTGGTGGTATATGTTACGCTAAATGTTCCATGACTAAATAAAGAAAGAACGATATGAAACGATATATCTTATTTGGATTTTCGCTGCTGATGGCCTTCCCGCTGAGCGTGGTTGCACAGGATGATGACACCGATGAAGAAGAGGTGGAGGTTGCTCAGATCAAGCGCAAGATTACTGTGAAGAAGCAGTATGAGACACGCACGGTGAAAGGCAGGGTGGTCGATGCGGCTACCAATAAGCCCATTTCGGGTGCTATTGTGCGTTCCGCAGAGATTGACGGCTACAGTGTGCTGACCGATGACGACGGTGCTTACGAGTTGAAGGTGCCCGTATTCTCGTCGGCCATCACCATCACCTCGCCCGACCATAACATGGTGAAATTAGGCCTGGTCAGTGGTGAACAACAGAAACAAGCCAGCCTCTATCCCTTGACTTTCACGGCTGAGTATAGTGCTCAGACCAATGTGCGTGGTGATTATCAGGCTACTGATTTCAAGTACACCAACGCCATCAACATCAAGGAAGAGATTCAGAAACAGTTGGGCGGACAGGTCTATACCGTCAACCGCAACGGTACGCCAGGTGTGGGAAGCGTGATGTTCATGCAGGGTCTGAACTCACTGAATGTAAACGCACAGCCGCTGGTGGTCATCGACGATGTCATCATCGACCAGCAATATGGGCGTACGCTTCTGCACGACGGCTTCTATAATGACGTGCTTTCTAACCTGAATCCCGCTGACATTGAGAAGGTGACGGTGGTGCGCAATGGTACGGCGCTCTATGGTTCCAAGGGTGCTAACGGTGTGATCTTGATTCAGACGCGCCGTAACAAGTCGATGGCCACCCGTATCACGGCCAACATCTCTGCGGGTGTCGTGCTGGAGCCAAAATATATTGAGGTGATGGACGCAGGCCAGTACCGCAGCTATGCTTCGGAAATGCTGAAATCGACCAACACCACGCTCCGTGAGTTCAAGTTCCTGAAAGATGAGTTCGACCAGAAGGGTAAGAAGTACTACTATTATGATCAGTACCACCAGAACACTGACTGGAAGGATTATGTCTATCGCACGGCAATGACCCAGAACTACGGCATCAACGTTGAGGGTGGTGACGAAGTGGCCAACTACA
>Ga0326511_10002911_pt1 | contig 13835 bp, 9 predicted proteins | sample 0_2496_0518_D_FD_203701 | JGI IMG/M metagenome (GOLD analysis project Ga0326511, IMG submission 203701) | Bovine rumen microbial communities from UC Davis, California, United States - 0_2496_0518 | ecosystem: Host-associated > Mammals > Digestive system > Stomach > Rumen | place: USA: California... | reverse complement strand
AAAAAAAATCAAAAAAAACAACTCCAATGGATAACGAAAAGAAAATCGTCCTTTCAGGCATTCGCTCCACAGGACACCTCCACCTGGGCAACTACTACGGTGCCCTGCGTAATTTCGTCGAGATGCAGAACGACTACAAGTGTTTCTTCTTCATTGCCGACTACCATTCTCTCACCACACAGCCCGATCCCGCGCTCCTCAATCCTTCGGTGCGCTCGATTCTGGCTGAATATCTGGCTGCCGGCCTCGATCCCGACAAGGCCAATATCTACATCCAGAGTGATGTGCCCGAGACGTGCGAGTTCTATACCCTTCTGAATATGCATGCCTATGTGGGCGAACTCGAGAAGACCGTTTCGTTCAAGGACAAGGTGCGCAAGAACCCCAACAACGTCAATGCAGGTCTCCTCACCTATCCCGTCCTGATGGCCGCCGACATCCTCCAGCACCGCGCTGACTTCGTGCCCGTGGGCAAAGACCAGGTGCAGCATCTCGAGATGGCACGCAACTATGCCGTACGTTTCAACCATTTCTACCACACCGACCTGTTGAAGGAACCCCGTCCGTTTGTTGCCCAGGGCGAACCCATCAAGGTGCCCGGCCTCGACGGCAGCGGCAAGATGGGCAAGAGCGAAGGCAACTGCATCTATATCAACGACGATGACAAAACAGTCATCAAGAAAGTGAAGAAGGCCGTCACAGACATGACTCCCACGGAGCAGAACTCTCCGATGTCGGACCCCATCAAGAACCTCTTCTACTTCCTCCAGCTTGTTTCCACACAGGAAATCTACGACCAGTATCTGGCTGCCTGGAACGACTGTTCCATCCGTTACGGCGACCTCAAGATGCAGATTGCCACCGACATTCTCAAAGTCACCACACCCATCCGCGAACGCTACAACGAGATTTATGCCGACTCCGACTATCTCAACAAAGTTGCTGCCCAGGGCGCAGAGGCTGCACGCGAGAGCTGCCGCAAGACCCTCAAGGCCATGCGCGAAATCATGGGTTTCAAACATTTCTAAGCGATGGTCAGCAAGGAACAACTCAATGCCGCTCTTGCCCGTCAGGGGCTGAAGAGCGTGGGACAGGCCAACATACGTGATATCCAGACGCTCTCGAAAGCGCTGGAGAAAGAGACCGGCGAACCCTTTATCCATCTGGAGATGGGCGTGCCCGGCCTGAAACCCTCCGACATCGCTTTCGAGGCGGAAATGGAAGCCCTGCGCGGCGGCTGTGCTGCCGTCTATCCTCCCAACTCGGGCATCGACCGCCTGCATCAGGCAGCCTCGAAGTTCGTGAAGGCATTTATCGACATCGATGTCAATCCCGCCCACATCTGCGCCACAACAGGCTCGATGCAGGGCACCTTCGCCGTGATGATGACAATGCATCATGCCAATCCCGACAAGGACACCGTCCTCTTCATCGACCCGGGCTTCAATGTCCAGAAAACGCAGGCCCAGATTATCGGACTGAAGGGCGAACACTTCGATGTGCACCACTGCCGCGGACAGCAGCTGCTCGACCGCATGGAGTCGGTTCTGCAGAAGGGAAAGACCTGTCTCATCGTCTATTCCAATCCCAACAATCCCGCGTGGATCTGTCTCTCGGACGAAGAACTGCGCGGCATCGGCGCACTGGCCACCCGATATGATGCCGTTGTGCTCGAAGACCTCGCCTACTTCGCGATGGACTTCCGCAAGGATTTGTCCAAGCCCTATGAGGCACCCTTCCAGCCTTCCGTCGCCAAATACACCGACAATTACGTGATGGCTATCTCCGGCTCGAAGGCGTTCAGCTATGCGGGTCAGCGCATCGGCACCCTTGCCATCAGCGACCGTCTCTACAGCCGCGAATACGAACCCCTCGGGGCGTTCGGTGTAAAGGCCTGGGGCGATTTCCTGGGCGGACGCGTACTCTACACCATGTCGTCGGGTACAGCCCATGCCCCGCAGCATGCCCTCGCCGCCATGATGGAGGCCGCTGTGGAAGGCCGTTTCGACTTTGTGGCCGAAATCCGCGAATACGGACGCCGCGCCAAGTTCATGAAAGAGGTTCTGCTCCGCAACGGCTTCTATCTGGTCTATGACAATGACCTGGGTGCTCCCCTTGCCGACGGATTCTACTTCACAACGCAGTATCCCGGCATGACCGACATCGAACTCACCGGCGAACTGATGCGCTACGGCATTGCCGTCTTCCCGCTTGAGAGCATGGGTTCCGACGAACAGGGCGTGCGAATCTGCACCTCGTTCATCACCGATGCCCAGTTCCCCCTCTTCGAGCAGCGCATCTCAGCCTTCGCCGCCGACCACCGGTAATCAGAAGGTTACAACCCTTCTTTCCACAACATTCGGAAGAAATCGGGGGCGTAAACACATTCGATGCCGTCGGTGCGCCGGTTCATGCGGTCGAGCGAGACGATGATGCATCGTGCCTGAGGATGCTCCTCGGCAAAAGCTCTGAGACCCTTCAGATGACGGGGCAGCACCTCTTCGGATGACTTAATCTCAATGGCGACACGGCCATCACCTAAGACGGCATCGACCTCAAGCCCCGTGTAGGTACGCCAATAGGACAGCGTCTCTCCGGAGTGGGTGTAATGGAGCCATGCGTAAATCTCCTGTACAAGCAGATGTTCGAACGCGTGTCCGTACTCGACGGTGCCGCGTGTCAGCTCTCCGCGATGCAACAGATGATTGGCAACCCCCACGTCGAAATAATAGAATCTCGGAGCCTGTACCAACCTGCGTTTCATCACCCGAGTAAAGGCGGGAATGCGATAGCCGATGAGGGTATCCTCCAGAATGTCGAAATAGGAACTTACTGTGGTGGCACTCACCCCGCAATCCTGTGCGATGTTATTGATGTTTACAATCTCGCCGTCTGTCAGGGCTGCCACTTCAAGAAAGCGCTGGAATCCCGACAGGTTACGAACCAAAGCCTCTTCCTTGATTTCCTCCTTGAGATATACCTGTATATAGGCCGAAAGGAGACGTGACGGATTGGAAGCCAGATAGTGAGGGGGCAGCATTCCGTAGGACACGGCTTTGTCGAGATTGAAGTCCGGTATCTCTGCACTCACCAACGGATAGAGATACACGGGGAAAGCACGGCCTCCCAAGGTATTGTGTCCCTTGCGTTTCAGTTTCCTGGCACTGGAGCCGCAGAGGATAAACACCTGACGGCGCTCTACAATGAGGCGGTGCACCTCATTGAGCAGTTCCGGCACCTCGGGTATCTCATCAATGATGACAACCGTATTCTCCGGCTTGTCGATCAGCATCTCATAGAGCAGCACCGGCCGCCGTTCGAAACGGGCACGGAGTTCTGTGTCAAGCAAATCGATATACTCTGCCTCGGGAAACTGCTGTCTGAGGATGGTCGATTTGCCTGTCTGACGGGCGCCGAAGAGGAAAATACTGCTTTCCAGTTCCTTGCGGAGATTCAATATTCGCTCTAACATAATTGTCTATTTGCTTGGTTTTTCTATGTTTACTGGGGGCAAAGATACATTTTTATTTTGAATTATCCAAATAATCAGGGGAAAATTTGCAGTTTTTTCCGGTTCTTTCCGTGGATTTTGAAGCAAAATCAAAAGTAGCACTTGGGATTTTATATGAAAATCCCAAGTATTACTTTGGATATTCCATGAAAAATAACAAGTAACAGCCGCGTTCTTCCCATTAATGATTCGGGTCCGCAGATTCATGGCAGGGCGCGGCAGGATGATTCGGGTCCGCAGATTCATGGCAGGACGCGGCATTTTCCGCCCGGTCTTCCGTGATTCTGCCGACGCTTTGCATTATGCTCCGTTACTTCCGTTCCATATAGTATTTCACATGTACCTATACTCCTTTTTAAATATATATACCTATTTAAATATATATAATAATTAATTTTCTAATTATACCATCACGGGGGACAATTCGGAAACATGTGCGGTAACGGAAGTAACGGAAGTAACGGAGCCGGTCTGTCCGGGAGTCAATCTTTCCGCGTCACACGAATAATTTGTAATTTTATACCGTATATTTCCTGTATTTTTTTTCATTTTGCTTAGAAAAACTGACAAAATATCATTTTTTGACAAAAAAAGTAAAGAAAATCAAAAAAATATTTGGCAATTTTAAAAATTTGTTATATCTTTGCAGTCGCATTTCGGTAGAAGAGAACTGATATGAAAGAAACGGACAAACATACAAGATGTTACTGGATTGTTACTTTTCTGCATTCAAGTAGTATCTTTATGTTCCTCTTTCGCCCTTAGTACCAATACTCTTCGGGTGCGTTTATTGTTAGAAAATAAATAATTTTTTATTTTTAATTGTTTCATTTTTACATTTCAAGTATGAGAAAACTCCTTTCAGTCATCGTATGTCTCTTAGCAGGCGTAACGATGTTGATGGCTCAGAACCGTACTATCACGGGTACAGTCATCTCCGATGCGGACGGAGAACCCATCTTCGGTGCTACCATACGTGTCACTGGCACGTCCGTCGGTACCACCACCGACGGTGACGGCAAGTTCTCCCTCAGTGTTCCTCAGGACGCCAAGACGCTCGAAATCACGTACGTCGGCATGGAGCCTGTCACGGTTCCTGTGCGTTCTAAAATCAAAATTGTTCTGAAGAGCGACGAGCAGTACCTCGACGAAGTCATGGTCGTAGCCTACGGTACAGCACGCCGCGAAGCCAAGACCGGCTCCATCACCACCATGAGTGCCAAGGAAATCGTCGATGTGCCCGCAACGTCCATCGATAAGATCCTCGGCGGTAAGCTCGCAGGTGTGCAGGTGAGCCAGAGCTCCGGCCAGCCCGGTTCTACGTCTCAGATCCGCATCCGCGGTATCAGCTCCATCAACGCAGGCAGCTCGCCTCTCTACGTTGTCGATGGTGTGCCGATTATGTCCGGTGACGATGCTTACTTCACCAACACCAACAACCCCCTGGCTTCCATCAACCCCAACGATATCGCCAACGTGACCGTCCTGAAGGACGCCGCTGCTGCCTCTATCTACGGTAGCCGTGCCGCCAACGGTGTCATCCTGATTACCACCAAGAACGGACAGGAGGGCAAGAGCCAGATTTCGGTTCGTGCCAAGTACGGTATCTCTCAGCTCGCCAACGACAACGACTTCGGTGTGCTGAACGCAAAGCAGCTGCTCGAGTATCAGCGTCAGGCCATCATCAACTCTGGCCGCAACCCTGACAACCCGACCAATGCCTCTTCCTACTACCGTCCCTACTCCATCCTCACGGGTCAGCTGACCAACTGGATGGATGCCATGACGCGTACAGGCAAGCTTCAGGAGTACGAACTCACGCTCTCCGGCGGCAGTGCCAAGACCAAATACTACAGCTCTATTTCCTATCACGACAACGAGGGTATCTACTACGGAGTCGATTTCAAGCGTCTCCAAGCCCGTCTCAATGCCGACCATGAGATTAACAAATATCTCAAGACCGGTACGCGTGTGAATGCCGCCTACACCTACGGCGAGGACGTGCCCATGCAGTCGCTCTACTATTCGAACCCCGCCTTCGCCGGCATGACGGTGAAGCCTTGGGACCGTTTCCTCAATGACGACGGCACCTTCAACACCGACCTTCCCGCCAACTCCAACACGAACCCCCGCGCCACGGCCGAGTATGACGACCAGTGGCAGAAGAAGTGGAACTTCAACGGCAGCATGTTCCTCGAGTACAAGCCCATCAAGCAGGTGACCGTCAAGAGCAACAACGCCGCCGAGCTCACCTTCATCCGCGGCCGCCGTTACTGGTCGCTCGAGGCCAGCAACTACGAAAGCGGCTATCCCGTGCTCCAGACCAACCAGACCCAGTACGAGCAGTACACCACCTCGAACACCATCAACTACTCCGACGACTGGAAGGGCCACAGCCTGAGCGCCATGTTCGGTCAGGAAGCCATGCGCTACAAATCTACCAACGACTATCAGAAGTCGAAGGGTCTCAACCCCAATATCCCCTACCACGTGAGCGGTAACTCTACCAACGACCTGAGCTACAACGTTTCGACCGAGACCCTACTCTCCTGGTTCGGCAACCTCGACTACAACTACGACTCGCGCTACTATCTGCAGGCATCTGTACGTTGGGACGGCTCCTCGCTCTTCGGCTCCAACACCAAGTGGGGTACCTTCTGGTCGGTAGGTGCATCGTGGAACGCCCATAACGAGAAGTTCCTGAAGGACTACAAGTGGCTCGACCTCGCCAAGCTGCGTCTCAGCTATGGTGTGAACGGTAACAACAACATCACCAACTACCTGCAGTACGGTACGTACTCGGCTACGACCTACAATGGTATCTCGGGTCTCTACCCCTCCGTTCCCTCCAACCCCGACCTGTCGTGGGAGAAGAACAAGGCCTTCAACGTGGGTATCGACTTCCGCTTCCTGAAGAAGTTCTCGGGCAGCATCGACTTCTACACGCGCAAGACCACCGATATGCTCCTCGCCAAGTCGCTGAGCTACACCTCCGGCTTCTCATCGGCCACCACCAACATCGGTTCTATGCGCAACACAGGTGTTGAGTTCCAGTTCGATGCCAATATCATCGACAAGAACGACTGGTCGTGGGATCTCGGCTTCAACATCTCGCACAACAAGTCGAAAGTGCTCGACCTTGCCGGCGACGAGCAGATGGACTACTCGGAGGACAGCCGTATCAAGCATTTCGTGGGTGAGCGTCTCTATACGTTCTATCTGCTCGACTACTTCGGCGTGAACCCCCAGAACGGCGAGGCCCTCTGGGTAGCTGAGGACGGTTCGCTCACCAACAACTACAATTCTGCACGCCGCATCAAGGCCGGCTCGCCTGAGCCTTCGTTCACCGGCGGTATCAACACCACCCTGAAGTGGAAAGACCTCTCCCTCAGCATTGTCACCGAGTTCAAGGGCGGCAACAAGGTGCTCATCATCGAGAACCGCTACCTCCAGTCGGACGGCAACCAGATGGAGATGAACCAGGTGAAGAATGTCCTCAACTACTGGAAGAATCCCGGCGATACCGGTGTGAACCCCAAACCCGTTGCAGGCAACACCAGCAACTCCTACAGCTTCAGTTCCGACCGTTTCCTCGAGGACGGCTCCTACTTCCGCATCAAGGACATCACACTTTCCTACCAGTTGCCCCGCGACTGGATGCGCAAGATCGGCCTCAACACGGTACGCGTGTATGCCAGCGGCTTGAACCTCTACACGTTCCACGACGTGAACTTCTGGGATCCCGAACGCGGCATCGACGGTATGGGCTACGGTATCTATCCTGTCACCAAGTCCTTTGTCGTAGGTCTTGATATCACTTTGTAATCCCTATAAATAAAGAAAGGAAATATATGATTATGAAAAAATATATTCTGGGTCTCGCCCTTGTCACGGTAGCCATGACCTCCTGCAGCGACTTTCTGGAGGAGGAGCCCGAGCTGCGACAGAGCAACGAAATGACCTTCGCCAAATACACCAGCATGGATGCCGCCGGCTCTGCCCTCTACGGCATGATGCAGAGCGCATCGTGGTACGACGGCGCATTCATCCTTGAGTCGGAGCTGCGCTGCGGCAACGCCAAGAACCCCACGCAGATGGCCGGTTCGGGCCGCTACCGCACCCAGACGCAGTGGAACTTCAACTCCCAGTCCACGTCGTCGGTATGGGCCTACGGCTACTACACCATCGTGCGTGCCAACAACATAATCAACAACCTGGCAGGCATGAATCTGGAGGGTAACCCCCAACAGGCCGCCGACAACCTGAAGGCCGAGGCACTCTTCATGCGCGCCCTCTGCCACTTCGACATCGTCATCACCTACTGCCAGCCCTACGGCTACAACGCCAACGAGGCCGACAAGGTAGGTGTGCCGATCGTCCTCGGCTCCGACCTCAACGGCCAGCCCGCCCGCGACGCCAAGGCCGATGTGTATGACCAGATTGTGGCCGACCTGCTCGAAGCCGAGAGCCTGATCAGCGACGACTTCACGCGCTCGGGTGCCGAGGATCCCAAAGCCATGGTATCGAAAGGCGCCATCCAGGCTCTGCTCTCCCGTGTATATCTTTATATGGAGAAATGGCAGGAGGCCGCCAACTATGCCACCAAGGTCATCAACAGCGGCGAGTACAGCCTCGTTGATGCCGAGACCTATGCCTCGATGTGGGATGATGCCACCGGCAGCTCCGAAATCATCTTCGAGGTTTACGGCTCAGACAAGAACGGCTATTGGGACGATTCCGGTTGGACCCACCTCTCCTATCTCACTTCGACCGACGGTTCCGGCGATATCTGCGCCACCAACGATCTCTACAACCTCTATGAGGACGGAGATGCCCGTCTGGCTCTCTTCACCGATAACGGCAAGGACCACATGCTCCAGAAGTATTTCGGCAAGGCCGGCGCCAACCCCCGTCAGGTCAACGTGCCCATTCTCCGCTTCGCTGAGATGTACCTCAACCGCGCCGAGGCCATCATCAACGGTGCCAGCATCGCTGGTGTCAGCGCCGTCAGTGACCTCCGCACCCTGGCCACCTACCGCAACGCCACTCCCGCTGACGCCACCAAGGAAGGTGTCTTTACCGACCGCCGCAAGGAGCTGATGTTCGAGGGCCATATCGCCTACGACTATGCCCGCTGCCAGAAGAACCTCACCCGCACGGACTTCGACGGACTTGTGAACAAGGACGTACCGTTCCCCAGCACAATGTGGGCCATGCCTATTCCCCGTCACGAACTTGACGCCAACCCCAACATCGTGCAGAACCCCGGCTACAATAACTAACGATAAAAAAGAGATTAAGCAATATGAAATTCATCAATAAATTATCATACAGCCTGCTCGCCGCCGGTGTGGTGATGCTTTCCTCTTGCAGCAACGACCTCCCCGAATTCAGCGACGGAGACGCGTTCATGGCATTCACCAGCTCCACGGCCCGCGTGAACGAGGCTCAGGGGACTGTTAAGATTCCCGTCAGCCTGACCTCCCTGCACGGCATGACGGCCAGTGTAAAAGTTGAGGTGGTGGACTCCACTTCCACCGCCGTGGAGGGGACAGACTTTACCATCGCCAACAAGGAGCTGAGTTTCACCCCCGAGGCCTCGACCCAGGAAATCACAATCAACATCGTTGACAACAACGTGTTCACCGGCAACAAGACCGTGGTGCTCAGCCTCGGCGAGACCAGTGTGAACCTCGGTTATGACCGCACCTGCACCCTCACCATCGAGGACGATGAGCACCCGCTGCTCTTCATTCTGGGCAATTATGCCGCACCTATGGGTGCTTACTTCAGCGGACGCGGTCCCTGGCCTGATCACTCTATCACCATCAGCCGCGACAATGAGGACATCACTAAGGTTTGGATTGAGAACCTCGATCCCTACTTCGCAGCCAACGGCTTTACAGCTGCCAGTGGCACCAACACGTTCTACGGAACCGTCAACAGCGAGCGCACCCAGATCAGCATCCCCTGCAGTCAGGAAGTAGGCTACGACGATGTATGTCTCTACGGCTTCGACGATCCTGATGCCGAGACCGACATCATCGAGAAAGGCAACATCATCATCGAGATTAAGGATGACGGCCAGACACTCGTCATTCCCAACGCTTTCGGTGTCTGCCGGTCTTCCAACCTGAGCGGCGGCTGGTTCAACATCGTTCCCGGTGGCGTCATCATGACCAAACAATAATTTAATGAAGTATTAAAACTATGAAGAAAGTATTATATACATTGGCAGTCATGGCCCTGGGCCTGACGACCAGCTGTACGACGTTCGACGATGAGACCGTCATGGACTACGGCCAGGGTCCCAAAGTGAACCTTGCGCTCGTAAACAAGACCGACTCTGCGTTCGTTTTCAGCATCACGCCTGACGAGGGTACAGCCTACTATGCCTTCGTGATTGACCAGAGCACAGAAGTTGACTCCACCATCAGCGCTTCCGACCTGCTCGCCGGCAACTACGGCGGCTATACGCTGACAACCAAGGATAAACCCTCGCTCACCCGGACCGTCCGCGTCAGCCCCAACACCTCTTATGTCGTTTATGCCGTCGGCAACAACGACAAGGGAGTGCTCGGCCAGGTCGAGATGATTACGGTGACCACCACCGACGGTGTTGCTCCTTTCATCGAAGACTTCGACAATACGGACAATCAGATTGCTGTCGCTTTTGACAACAGTGTTGCCCGCGGCACAGGTGCCTTCTCCGCATTCCTGCTCAAGGAATGGGATCTCGAGAATCCCGTTGCCATCGCTGCCGAGGATATCAACTGCGAGGTAAGTGCCGGAACGGCAACTTTCACGTTCAACAACATCCCCGCCGGTGCATACGTCTTCCTCAACTGGGAGAAGGGTGCCTTTGTCGATGCTGTCGGCAACGAAGTAGCCGCTTTCAACGGCAGCAACCTCGACCTCGAGACCGGCGAATTCAACGGCCTCTGGTACCACCAAGACAACGAGGCATGGTCCATTGCTGTCAGTGATTTCATTCCCGAAACGGGCAATCTTATCAGCGATGCAGCCTCCTTCGTTGCCACCGTCAAGTTCGACCACGACATCTACGTGATTGAGGACAGCCTCGCCGACGGCGATATCAAGCTGACCTACACCTCTTCGGCCCGCACCGTGACCTACAACCTCCCCGTTGCCCAGCTGACGGTAGCCGACTCTTCGTTCTCGTTCACCCTCCCCTACGAAGGCGAACCCAACGATGTTGTAACCGTATCAATAGCTGAAGGCAAATTCTACGATGTCTATGGCAACGCCAATGCCGCCTTCGCTGACTCGAAGCTCTCTTGGACGATATTCGCTCCCACCGTTGACATGGTGCTCGGCAGCTTCCATTTCCTCTACATGTCGGCTAACGATGAAAAGCCTCAGGTATATGCTGGCGACACCATCGTTACCATCATCGCTACGGAGGAAGAGAACGGCGTTCTTGTCAAGGATCTCTACATGGCAGGTTCTGAGTTCAAGGGCCGCTATGACCTCGCCAAGGGCAAGCTCTACATCGAGCCTTACGACGTATTGGGTCTTTACACCAATTCCGAGGGCACAACCTACGGGCTGGTTCTTTACAGCCTGAGTTATGCCGACGAGATTGAGTGCACCATCAACGCCGACGGTTCCATCACAACAACCGACATGGGTGTTGTAGCCTACGATGAAACGTTCGAGAATGCTCTTGGATGGATGGACAAGTTCTCCATTGCAGCCTTCTATCCTTATGAAGCGCCCGCTGCAGCCAAGGCTACAGTCAAGGCAGCCCGCGCTCCCAAGGCCGCACGCATTCCCAACAAGGTAGTACGCTGATTAAGCGACCGACAATAATCATGCCTCTCTCTGCCAGAGCCAACTGCTTCGGCAGGGAGAGGTTTTTCTTATCTGAAAAAGGACAGTCACAATGAAAAAATTATTCGCAACCCTCTTTACACTCACCGTAGCGACCGCCCTGTCGCTTCAGGCTGCCGTCGTCCCCGCAGAGACAGCAGGCCGTCTCGCCCAGGATGCCATCACTGAGAGATTCCCCGGTTTCGATGCCTCGGCCTATACGGTCAAGGCCGTTTCCTACGAGGGCGAACTTTCCTACTATGTGGTGCAGTTCGACGGTGGCGGATGGGTACTCATCGCAGCCGACGACACGAGCACACCGCTCATCGGCTACAACAACACGGGAATCTTCCAGACCGATGGCATGCCCGAGAGTGTGGAAAGTTTCTTCAACTGCGTATCTCAGCGCATCCAGGAAAACAGAATCAGTCAGCCGAGCCGCCCCATGCGCTCCCTGAAAAAAACAGCGTTGACGGCCGCTAAAGCCGACATCTCCCCCCTCATCCAGGTCAACTGGAACCAGACAGGGGCTTATCGCAAGTACTGTCCGTCGTCGGCATCGGCAGGCAATGCCATCGTGGGCTGCGTCGCTGTGGGCATGGCCCAGGCGATGTCCGTACAGAAATATCCCGCCCGTCCCGTCGGAACTTACGGCTACACCAGCGCCAACTACGGGTCGCTCTATATCGACTACGACAGCGAGCCCGCCTACAACTGGGACGAAATCATCTCTGGTGCCAACAACAAGGACGGTGCCGCCCGCCTGCTCTGGCACTGCGGCGTTTCCGTCAACATGGATTACGGAGCCGACGGTTCCGGCACCCAGACCCGCTACATCGCCACGGCCCTGCAGCGCAACTTCCAGTACCCCTCCAGCGTAAAGTTCCTCTCGCGCACCGACTACACGGAAGACGAATGGAACGACATCATCTACAATGAACTGGCCAACGGCCGCGCCGTGGCCTTCAGCGGCTACGACTACAAAGGCGGCTACGGCCACTGCTTCAACCTCGACGGCTATCAGGGCGGCGCCTACAGCGTCAACTGGGGCTGGGGAGGCAGCAACAACGGCTATTTCCTCCTCACCTCGCTCAAGGATCTGACCATGAACATGGACTACAGCGATCCCCGTGGCCAGGGTGTCGTCATCGGCATCCGTCCCCCTTCGACCAAACCCAGCGACATCCGCCTCTCCTCCACCTCGGTGGAAGCCAACCAGCCTGCCGGCACGGTTGTGGGAGCTGTCGAAGTGGTGAGCGAAGCTACCGACGCCGTCTATGAATACACGCTCCTCGGCAAATACAACGTCGTGCTCCACCGCCGGGCCGCCGCTCCCTTCAAGATTGAGGGCGGTAACCTTGTCACCACCAAGGAGCTCACCGAGGACCAGGAAGTGACCATCACAGCCAAGAGCCAGTACGGCGAATATACCCGCACGTTCAACATCAGCGTTGTGACCAGCGGAATTGCCGAAATCACCGGTGAAGCTGCCACTTCGGTTCAATACATCTCTGCCGACGGCAAGGTATGCTCTGAGATGCACCGCGGATTCAACATCGTCCTCTCCCGCAAGGCTGACGGAACGGTCGAGAGCCGCAAAATCTTCAAGAGTGAAGAGTGATGAGTGAAGAGTGAAGAATCTTCCCGCCCTCCTTTATAACAAATAAAATTCAGATATGAAGAAAATCCTTTTATGCCTGCTGACGGTATTGCCGCTCCTGGCCTGGGCCAAGTTTGATCCCAATACAAAATGGCCCTACATCTACGAAGAGTTCAACGACGGCACCATCTACTTTGCCAACAAGCAGAAGACCACAGCCAAGCTCAATGTCCACCTGATGGGCAATAAACTGCATTTCGTCGATCAGAGCGGAGCTATCCGTGTCAACGACGGAGCCGAGGTCATCCGTGTCGAAATCGGACAGGATGCCTACATCTTCGTCGAAGGCAAACTGATGCAGATTGTGGCATCGCACGACACGATTGTTGCCGTCAAACTCGTCAAGGCTGATTTCGACCGCCTCAACGCAGGCACAGGAGCCTACGGCACCGCCACCAACTCGGCATCCGTCAGAAACCTTTCTTCCATCGAACTGGCAGGTATGGACGCGCCCCAGCTTGGCAAAATGCTCCAGGAGAAGGACAACGGCAGCTACATTCCCACCGATGATGAATACTATATTCTCATCAACGGCAAACGAATCGAAGCCTCCAAAAAGGAAGTTGCCAAAATCCTCTCCCCCGCCAAACAGGCAGAGTGGAAGTCCTTCTTGAAACAGAATAAAATCAAGTGGTCGCGTGCGTCTGACCTCCAGAAGGTGGTCGACTTCATCGCCCAGTGATTTAAGGGTTGTTCTATAAATTCTGTTTAATTACAGATACACAGATATCACTTATATTTCGGCCGCTTTTTGCTTTCTGTGGCATCCTTTTGCCAAGTTGCGTCAGTCGCATAGCCCGCTATGCTCCCTCCTTAACTTGCAAAACGACA
>Ga0326511_10002908_pt1 | contig 13843 bp, 9 predicted proteins | sample 0_2496_0518_D_FD_203701 | JGI IMG/M metagenome (GOLD analysis project Ga0326511, IMG submission 203701) | Bovine rumen microbial communities from UC Davis, California, United States - 0_2496_0518 | ecosystem: Host-associated > Mammals > Digestive system > Stomach > Rumen | place: USA: California... | reverse complement strand
ATATAGTTCCTATATACTTCTCATATACTTCTTATATCACCTATATAAGAAGTATATGAGAAGTATATGAGAACGATATAAGAACGATATAAGAAATGCCGAATTATGTACCTCTCGGGTAGGTATGGGGTGGGAGGTCGGAGGGTGGGTGGTAACGAATTGTGGTGATTGTGGCGGTTTTCGGTTGGAGTATCGGATTTTATTCGTATATTTGCAGATGGAATACCCACATGGAAAACAATATAAATAATTAATAAACAAATAGAAAGATGAAAAGAGTAAGTGTTATGTTGTGCTTTGTGGCCGCGATGCTCTTCACGGGCGTGAGCGCACAGAAGTACGAGTACAAGACCTATGACAACGACCCGCTGGGCGTGCGCGAGTACACGCTGAAGAACGGGTTGAAGGTGTTTATGAGCGTTTACAAGGATGCTCCGCGCATCCAGACCTATGTGGCCGTGCGCGCCGGTTCGAAGAACGACCCCAGCGAGACCACGGGCCTGGCCCACTACCTGGAGCACATGCTCTTCAAGGGCAGCCACCAGCTGGGCACCACCGACTGGGAGCGCGAGAAAGTGGAAATCAAGAAGATTGAGGACCTCTACGAGGTGTATCGCAAGACGACCGACGAGCAGCGCCGCAAGGAGATCTACCACCAGATTGACTCCATCAGCTACGTGGCCTCGAAAATCGCCATCGCCAACGAGTACGACAAGAGCATGACGGCCATCGGCAGCGAGGGCACCAACGCCTTCACCTCGAACGACTACACGATGTACGTCGAGAACATTCCGGCCAACCAGCTGGAGGCCTGGGCCAAGGTGCAGGGCGACCGCTTCCCGAACCTGGTGCTGCGTCTGTTCCACACCGAGCTGGAGGCCGTCTACGAGGAGAAGAACATCGGCATGGCGCAGGACAACCGCCGCGTCAACGAGACCATGATGGCCGCCCTCTTCCCCCACCACCCCTACGGCCAGCAGACCACCATCGGCACCATCGAGCACCTCAAAAATCCCTCGATGAAGAACATCCGCGAATACCACGCCGCCTACTATGTGCCCAACAACATGTGCATCGCCATGGCCGGCGACTTCAATCCCGACGAGGCCATCAAGGTGATTGACAAATACTTCGGCAGCTGGGTGCCCGGCACGGTGCCTACGTTCCACAAGGTGAAGGAAGAGCCCATCACCAGCCCCATTATCCGCCTGGTGAACGGCCAGGACCCCGCCAACCTCACCATCGCTTTCCGCATCGAAGAGGGTAACGGCAGCCACGACGCCCTCCTGGCCCAGGCCATGGAGATGGTGCTCAACAACGGCTCCTGCGGTCTCATCGACCTCAACATCAACCAGCAGCAGAAGGCCCTCGGCGCCTATGCCGGTACCTACACGCTCAACGACTATGCCGCCTTCATGCTCGGTGGCCGTCCTGCTCCGGGCCAGAGCCTCGGCCAGCTGCGCGACCTGCTCCTCGAGCAGCTCGACCTTGTGAAGCAGGGCAAGTTCGACGAGAGCCTCATCGAGGCCAGCATCAACCAGCTGAAGCTCAGCATCATGAAACAGGCCGAGAGCAACAACAGCCGCGCCAGCCAGATGGCCTATGCCTTTGTGGAGCACCGCAACTGGGGCGACGTCTGCAACGAAATCAACGAGTTGGCCAAAATCACCAAGAAGGACATCGTGGACTTCGCCAACCGTATCTGCAAGGACAACAACTACGTAATCGTCTACAAGCACCAGGACACCCCCGACCCGGTAACCAAGGTGCAGAAGCCCGCCATCACCCCGATCTTCGTCAGCCGCGACACCGAGAGCCCCTTCCTGGCCTCCATTAAGGCCGACGCCGCCAAGGCCAAGCCCATCCAGCCTCAGTTCGTCAACTTCAAGAAAGACCTGCAGAAGGGCAAGACCCAGAACGGCAGCGAGGTGCTCTATGTGCAGAACAAGGAGAACAAGACCTTCACCCTGCAGTACCGCTTCGAGTTCGGCGAGACCGCCGAGCGCAACCTCGACATGGCGTCGAGCCTCATTGACTACCTGAACACCGACCGCCACACTGCCGAGCAGCTGCAGGAAGAGTTCTACAAGCTGGCATGCTCGTGGAGTTTCGGCACCGAAGGCCGCAACTGCTACATCCACATCACCGGCCTGGCCGAGAACATGGAGAAAGCGATGGCCCTGGTGGAAGAGATTATGGCCACCTGCCAGCCCAACGACGAGGCGTTGCAGATGCTCGTGGAGCGCGCCATCAAGAGCCGCACCGACAACAAGACCAACCAGCGCGCAGCCTTCCGCGCACTGAACACCTACGGCATCAACGGCGAGCAGTACATCAAGGAGAACAACAAGAGCGACGCCGAGCTGCGCAGCCTCACCGCCAAGCAGCTCACCGACCTCATCCACGGCCTGTTCCAGTACAAGCACCGTGTGCTCTACTACGGCCCGCTGAGCCTCAAGGAGGCCACCGCCGCCGTCAACAAAATCCATACCGTGAAGCCCACCAAGGACGTTCCAGCCAACAAGGTGTACCAGCCGCAGGCCGTCAACGAGAACACCGTTCTCTTCGTCAACTACGACGCCAAGAACACCTACGTCACCGAGTACTTCCGCGGCGAGCACTTCAACACCGCCCAGGTGCCGGGCATGAACCTCTTCAACGAATACTTCGGCGGCTCGATGAACGCCATCGTCTTCCAGGAGATGCGCGAGAAGCGCTCCCTGGCCTACAGCGCCAGCAGCCACTACACCTACGGCAGCGACAAGGACGGCTACTTCTTCAACAGCGCCAATGTCATCACCCAGAACGACAAGCTGCTGGACGCCCTCAACGCCTACGAGGAGCTCTTCAACGACATGCCGCGTGCCGAGGCCAACTTCAAGCTTGCCAAGGACGCCCTGCTGGCCGGCAGCCGCACCGCCCGCACCACCAAGTTCGGCATCATCAACGCCTACCTCAACTGTGAGCAGATGGGTTGGAAAGAGCCTCTGCGCAAGCAGAACTTCCAGGCCTACCAGAAGATGACCATGCAGGACCTGGTGAACTTCCAGCAGCAGCACGTCAAGGGCCAGAAGAAAGCCTACCTCATCCTCGGCAAGGAGAGCGAGATGGACTTCAACGCCCTGAGCAAGTTCGGCAAGGTGAAAAAGCTCACGCTGGATGAAATCTTCGGATACTAAAGCAATGAAACTCTCTGTTGTAGTATCGGTCTACAACGAAGAAGCGGTACTCGGTCAGTTCTACAAAGAGCTGACCGAGACGCTATCTGCCCTCGACTGCGAGGCGGAAATACTCTTCGTCGACGACGGCAGCTGCGACGGCAGCAGGAAGATACTGGACAGCCTGGCCGACGGAAGCGACACGGTCAAAGCCATCCACTTCACACGCAACTTCGGCCACGAGGCCGCCATGATTGCCGGCATAGACCATGCCACGGGCGATGCCGTGGTGTGCATGGACGCCGACCTTCAAAACCCACCGGCGGAGCTGCGCCGCATGCTCGACATGTACCGCCAAGGGAAGGATATCGTGACCATGATGCGCAAGGAACGTGCCGACGGAGGATGGACAAAACACATCACATCGAAGATGTTCTACTGGCTGATGAACCGCCTCTCGGACACCCGGATGGTGCCTGAAGCCAGCGACTTCTTCCTTCTTTCGAGAAGGGTGTGCGACGTGCTGCGCAGCAACTACCGTGAGCGCAGCCGCCTGCTGCGGGGCATGGTGCAAACTGTTGGTTTCGACACCGCCACCCTCAGCTACAGCGCCCCGGCCCGTGCCGCCGGCGAGAGCCACTACAGCCTCACCCGACTTGCAAAGCTGGCGCTGACATCCATGGCCTCCTTCTCAAAAGCACCCCTGCGGCTGGGCATATATGCCGGTCTGGTGTTCGTGCTGCTAAGCGGAGTGCTGCTGATATACTCGCTGGTGATGTGGATGATAGACAAGCCCATAGGAGGCTACACCACCCTGATTATCTTCCTGTCGGCCTTTGCAGGGATACTGCTGACAGTGGTCGGCATCATCGGATACTACGTGGGACTCATTCTCGACGAAGTGAAAGCACGCCCCATCTACCTGGTGGAAAGCATTACAGGAGGAGGGGAAAAACAAGAATAAAAAAGGGAAAAATGGGAACAAGAGGAAAGGGCATCGGGTTGGCGACCATCCTGGCTGGCATTCTGCTGCTGATAGGGCTCTTCTGGGGTTTTGGCTGGTACAGCCATCTGGGGAGCTATTTCCTGACCACCGGCAGCGAGGACGCCGTGAAAGACCTTTACGTCACCAGCTATCACATTGCCTACGACGAAGAGGCCACCCAAAGCCACGCCATGAATTACCCCTATGGCGAATACCACACGTTCACCGGCATGCAGCCCCTGATAGCCATGCCGCTGCAACTGCTGCGCAAGGCCGGAGTGGACCACCCTGAACGGGCGGTATTGCCCCTGATGAACCTGATGGTTCTGCTGTCGGTTGTGCTCTGTGCGCTGCTGCTTTATCTGGTATTGGCCGATTTGGGGCTGCCATGGGGCTATGCCACCTTGGCCGCCCTGCTCATCACCCTGCTCTCGCCCCAGATGATGCGCATGGGTGGACACATCTCTCTTTCCTATTACTGCGCGATTCCCGCAGCACTCTTTTTCTGTCTGCGCCACACGCGCAGCGGCCATTGGGGATGGGCGTTGGCCATGGGTGCAGGAGCCGTGGTTTTCGGATTGAGCCACCCGTACTATCTGGTCTTCTTCATGGTGGTTGCAGTGTTCGAACTGCTGTGGCTATGCCTGCGCCGCGACGGGAAGCGGTGGCCTTGGCGGAAGATGGCGGTGGCGGTACTGCTGGAGGTGCTGCTTCCGTTAGCCGTTTTCTACCTGTTCAGCCATATAGGCTATAGCGACGGCAACCGCACGGCAACACCGTGGGGGCTGCTATACTATCATGCCCGTCCGGCAGGCCTGCTCCTCCCCTACGCCATACCGGGGCCCATCGACTTCACCCGAATTGTGCAGACCGAATGGGAGGCATGGAGCTATCTGGGAGCGTTGCCCATAGCGGTATTGTTCATTGTCGCATGCCGTACGGTGTGGGGGCTGGTGAGCCGCAACCGCCGTCTTGTGCGTGCCACCGGTAACCCCTGGCTGAATGTCATGCTGCTGGCATCCCTGCTGCTGACCATCTACGCCTGCGGAGTGCCGCTGGCCATGATGCCCCGCAGCACACCCTGCTATATAGGCCCGCTGGCCCAAATCCGGGCCATGGGACGCCTGTCCTGGCTATTGTACTATGTAGTTGGAATTGTAGCCTTCTACATGCTGTACCGATGGTACAAGCAATCGCCCAGGGGGTGGCGGATGGCCTTATGTGCCATAGCCGTGGGGCTGACGGCATGGGAGGCCTCGGCCTACAACGCCAACAACCGCACCCAGTTCACCCACCAATGGGCCGAATGGACAGACTACGACAACCTCTTGCCGGAGAACCAATGGGTGAAACGCCACGAATGGCAAAACTACCAAGCCATCCTTACACTACCGGTGTTCAACGTTGGCAACGAACTGACCCACGTCTCCGCCCGGGAGAAGATGTTCCACAAGAGCGCCTACATATCGATGAAAACCGGCCTGCCCCAGATCTGCAATGCCAGCTCGCGCTCCGACATGAACCAGTCGTGGCAATGCATTGCCATTGGACGAACCGCCTTTGCCCCCCTGGGAATCGCACATGCACTGCCTGACGGACGGCCTTTGCTTGTGGCCACACCCGAAGACACCACGGCCCTCAACACCGCCGAGAAACGCATTCTCCGCCATGCCACACCGCTGACAGCCATCGATGGGGCACGGCTCTACACCCTGGCCCCGGAAGCGCTGCAGGACGTGGTAGAAGAGACCCAGGCAGAACTGCGCCGGGCGTTCGATTCCACAATCTCCGTTTCGCAATGCTATGCACTCAACGCCACTCCCGGGAAATGCGCCTTGCGCGAAGGGGCGCTGGTGTTCGACGACGATGTGGAATTCCACGGCGACGTCGAAATCAGCCTGTGGATTGGGAACATACTGACCGATATGGTCGGTCGCACCGACGTGTCGGTTCATTCGTACAACGCTGCAGGAGAGAAGACGCAGATTTTGGCCACCGGCATCGGCAACCAGCTGGATTTGGTCAACTTCGACTCCGGTGAAGGTTTGGTACGCCTGAAGGTAACGCTGCCCGACGACTGCTGCCACGTAACCGTCAAACTGCTCAACCGCTACACACGACCGCAAACCGTTGACTACCGCAACGTGCTGATACGGCCACAGGGGCAGCATGTTGCCTTCGCAGCCGACGGCGACTTCCTCGACAACATTCCTGTATTGGCCGCTAGAAAATCTCTTTGATTGTTTGGGATTGTCCGTTGAAGACAATACTGTCCCCTACCCTCTTGCCTTTGAGGGCCACATAGATAGGGGTCTGGGCGCTGATGGCGAAAAAGACCTGATTGCCCACCATGAACTTGCCGGCACCGATGCTGAGGAGGAAATTCTGGCGGTCGGTAACCACCACAGCACCATGTTCCACCACATCGTGCGGAGGCTCCTTGAGCAGGTCCTGCAGGTAGCGTATGCCCGCCAGGGCATTGCTCAGCTGCTTGGCGTACATGTCGCGGCTGCGCATCATCTTGGTACGGTAACTGTCGTAGCGGTCCACATTGGCGCCATAGTCGTTGCTCTGCTGCTGGGCAGAGTCCATCTCCTGCTTGGCAATAGATGCAATATGCTCCTGCTGTTGGATGCAGGAGCATATCACTTTGTTGCGTTGTTCCTCGCGCGTCATTTCTTGGCGGCGGGTTTCTTCTTGGCAGCAGGTTTCTTGGCGGCAGGCTTCTTGGCAGGAGCCTTGGGAGCGTCGATGCGGCCGGGATAGACCTTCAGGGCCTCCTCGAGGCATTTCATGGCAGCCTTCAGGTCGTCGATATTGAGGCAATAGGTGATGCGGGCCTGATGGCGGCCACGCTCGGGATTGACGTAGAAGCCCGTGGCAGGAGCCAGCATAACGGTGGAACCCTTGTAGCTGAAGTCGGTCAGCAGCCACTGGCAGAAACGGTCGCTGTCGTCGATAGGCAGGTCGATGACCGTGTAGAAAGCGCCCTTGGGCATCGGGCAGAAGCAGCCGGGAATCTTGTTGACACCCTCCACCACCACATTGCGGCGCGCCACATACTCGGCCTGGACGGCGTCGAAATACTCCTGGGGAGTATCCACGGCGGCCTCGCCGAAGAACTGGCCGAACGACGGGGGCGACAGACGGGCCTGGGCCAGACGCATGGCGATGGCGTAAACCTCGCTGTTGCGGGTCACCATGCATCCCACACGGGCTCCGCAGGCGCTGTAGCGCTTCGACACGGAGTCGAACAGGATGGTGTTGCGCTCCAAACCTTCGAGCTGCATGACGCTGAAATGGCTGTTGCCATCGTAGCAGAACTCGCGATACACCTCGTCGGCAAAGAGGTAGAGGTCGTACTTCTTCACCAGGCCGGCCACCTTCAGCAGCTCCTCGTGGGTGTAGAGGTAACCCGTGGGGTTGTTGGGGTTGCAGATCATGATGGCACGCGTATAGGGCGTGATGACCTTCTCGAACTCCTCGATGGGAGGCAGGGCGAAGCCGGTCTTGATGTCGCTGGGGATGGTGACAATCTTGGCGTCGCAGAGCTTGGCGAAGGTGTTGTAATTGGTGTAATAAGGCTCGGGGATGATGATTTCGTCGCCCGGATTGAGGCAGACGGTGAAAGCCATCTGCAAAGCCTCGCTACCACCGTTGGTGACAATCACCTGGTTGGGGGTGACATCGATGCCGTGGCGGTGATAATAGTTGCAAAGGGCGCGGCGATAGGTGGGGATACCGGCGGAGTGGCTGTATTCCAGCACACCCTTGTTCTCCGCCATCTCGTGAGCCTTCACCGACAGGGCCTCGAGGGCGCCTGCAGGGGTCTCGATGTCGGGCTGGCCGATATTCAGGTGATACACGTGCACACCACGTTCTTTGGCGGCATCGGCGAAGGGGACGAGCTTACGGATGGCCGACTGCGGCAGCTCCAGTCCTTTGTGTGAAATATGTGGCATAATGGAGGGATTGTTGTAAATTGATTACTTGTTGATGGGCTTTTCCGACACCTTCATCTGGACGGGGGCAACCTTGGCTTCCTCGCGGGCAGGCTTCAGCTGTTTGTTTTCCTGACGCACGCTTTTGGCACCCTTGCCAGCATTGGGGTCGCCTGTAGGAATACTGGCGGCTTCCTGCTTGACGTTGCCCTTGATGCGCAGCTGCACACGGGGATTGTCGACAGCGTTGCTGGTCACGGTGACGGTCTTCGAGAAGGCACCCACGTTGTTGGTGTTGTACTTCACATGGATGGTGCCCTGCTGACCGGGCATGACGGGCTTCTGGGTGTAGCTGGGAGTGGTGCAGCCGCAGGAGGCTTTCACGTTGGAGAGGATCAGGGGCTCGTTGCCCTCGTTGACAAAGGTGAACTCGCACTCGCCGTTGCCACCCTTCTGGATGGTGCCGTAGTTGTGTTCGAGTTCGGTGAAGCGAATCTTGGCGCCGTTTTCAGGCACTTCCTTGGTTTCGGCTTTCGTGTTCTGGGCGTTGGCCATGCCGAATGCCATGCTGGCAAAGAGGCAGATTAATGCAAACTTTTTCATATTGAACATTTTTTAGGTTTATTGTTTCGTTTTTTAATTTTTATTGGGCTGCAAAATTACTAAATTTTTAGTACATGCAGCCATTTTTTTATTGCAAAATATTTTATTTTTATGCAACCACCTGATTAACAAACCAGCGCAATCACTTAAATAATCTTAATAATCTATTGTATATCCACCACCACATACTCCGACTGGGTGCCTATACGGTACTTGGCGCCCCAGATGCCCAGGCCGGAGCTGACATAGTAGTCCGTCGCGCCTTTGCGCAGGCTGCCCCACGAGCATTCGTACATCGCGTCGGTAATCCACGACACCGGCCACACCTGCCCGCGGTGGGTGTGCCCGCTCAGCTGCAGGTCGACTCCGGCCTTCTCGGCCTCCTCCAGGCGGTAGGGCTGGTGGTCGAGAAGTATGAGGTAGGAGGTTGGGGGCACAAGGCACTTCTCTTTCAACCGCTTTACGCTCAGGCGGCGGGGGTTGGTGCGGTCGTCGCGGCCAAGGACCACAATGTTGCCCAGCGTGGCCGTGCTGTCCTGCAGCAGTGTGATGTTCGCGTCGCGGTAGAACTGCTCCACCTCGCCGGGAGTGTAGTAGTCGGCATAGTACTCGTGGTTGCCCAGACAGGCGTAGACCGGAGCCTCGATGCGGCGCAGCTCGGCAGCCATGTCCTCGGCCAGCAGGGGCCGCAGTGAGCGGTCCACCAGGTCGCCGGCCAGCAGCACGGCATCGGGATGCTCGGCATTGACGAGGTCCACCCAGCGCGCAAGCTCCTTGCGCCCGTTGTGGTAGCCCAGGTGCAGGTCGCTCAGCGCCACCAGACGCACAGGTCCCACCTCTTTGCCGTGGCTGTCGAGGCACAGGGCCACACGCTCCTTGTGGTGGTAGTGCACGCTGCCGTAGACGAACACCGCACCCAACACTACCAGCAGCACCCCGCAGGACCACCAGTTGTCCCTCACCCACGCCGTGGGCACCACATGCACCAGCCGCAGCACATCCACCACGAGGAAAACCATCAGCAGGTAGGCTATGACGATGAGCGACTTGTTGCCCACGTTGTACACCACCTTGGCCAGTCCCATGGGCACACGGTCCAGATAGCGCGTCAACGAAAAGATGCACATGCCCACGCACAGCGCCATCACCCCCACCACCATCCATCGCGCCCAGCGCGCCACGGGCGGCAGCATCCACAAGTGCCACGCCACATAGGGCAGCAGGCACAGAAATAGAATCACCAGAAAAATGAATCGCATATAAAGAAACAATTACAATAGTTCTATCCGTTACTTGAAGAAAACCTCCATCTTGTTGTCGCCCACACGGGTGCGGAGCCAGCCCATAAGCTTGTTCCGCTCCTCGGAGCCGACGGGGCTGCCCTCTTCCCTGTCGACGAAGGCCACCGGCTTGCCGCCCACGCGGCCCACCAGCACCTTGTCCACCCACGGGAAGAGCGTGTGCGCCTCGGCATCGACATGCACCGAGAGGGTGTCGTAGGCCGTGTAGGCCGCCAGCTGACGCTGCAGCTCGGCAATCTGGCCGCTGAGCACCGTATTGGTTTGCTCCGCCCGGTTGAGGTTCGACGCCAGGGCGTAGGACTCCGCATTGTCGGCCTGGATGACATTCAGCCCCTTGCCGGCCAGGCCGTAGAACTTCAGCCTGTCGCGCGCCACGGCAATGTTGTCGGCCGCAATCTCCCTGCCCACGGCCACCACGTAGATCGTATCGTGTTCCAGGCGCGAGGAGAGCACCTGCGTGCCGCCGAAGTTGAGTTCGGTCTTCACAAACTGGTTCACATTGCGCATCACCACATCCTGCGTCACCAGATTCACCGTGATCACCGCCGCCGGAATCATCGTGATGATGACCACCCACGTAATCACCTTGCGCCCGCGGCGCGCGGCCTCCGACTCCAGCCTCTGCGGCGGATGGAACCGCAGCAGCTTCACCCCCAGGAAGGTGGCCGTGGCGATGAACACCGTATTGATAAAGAAGAGGTAGAAAGCGCCGAAGAAGTAGGCCCACTGCCCCGTGGCCAGGCCGTAGCCCGCCGTGCACAGCGGCGGCATCAGTGCCGTGGCTATGGCCACGCCGGGAATCACCTGCCCCTTGCTCTTCGTCGTCAACGCCAGCACACCGGCGGCACCGCCGAAGAAAGCTATCAGCACATCGTAGAGCGTGGGCGACGTACGCGCCAGCAGCTCGCTGCGCGCCTCGCTCAGGGGCGAGATGAAGAAATAGAGCGTGGCCGTCAGCACAGAGATGAGCGTGGCCACACCGTAGTTCTTCAGCGACTGCTTCAGCATCTCCGAATCGCCGATGCCCACCGCCAGGCCCATGCCGATGATGGGACCCATCAGCGGCGAGATGAGCATGGCGCCGATGATGACGGCCGTGGAATTGACGTTCAGACCCAGCGAGGCAATGAAAATGGCGAAAATGAGAATCCACAGATTGGTGCCGCGGAAGGCGATGCTGCCCTTCACCTGCTCGATGACCGCCAGCTCGTCCTCCTTGTCGCCCATCAGGTTGAAATACTTGCCGAGCGATTGTTTGATAGTCCGTAGGTTGATTTGCATCCAAAACAATATTTGATTTCTATGCATAACGCACAAACTTCAAAAATATTGCCCGGCAGGGTGCAAAAAGCCCTCTCCCCTCAGTCCAGCAGCGACAACCGCCGGGTGCTGACATCGGTGTCCGTGGCAAGGCGCACCAGGTAGACGCCCGCCGGCAACGCGCTCACATCCAGCACCGCCACCGGCCCCTCCACCCTGCGGCTCACAAGCTCGCGCCCTGCCATGTCGAGAACCGACAACCTTCCGCTCCGCGTCGTCCCGGACAGCACCACACTCACCGTCTCACGCGCCGGATTGGGCACAAGATCGAAGGTTGGAATCTGCGCCGCGCCAATGCCGGCAGTGGTGTCGCCGTCAGGGTCGCGCCCGAAGGTGAGCGTCGACAGCCAGGCCCCGTAGACCGTCGTGTCGTAGTTCGTCGTAGCATAGCGGCACTGCTTGCGCAGCATCACATTGTAAAGCACCGTGTCCGACAGCCCGCCCAGGGCCAGCGCGGTGTCGGCGGTGACATAGGTGGTGTCGCTGCCGTCGCTGCCCACCAGGCGCACGTTGAACTTCGTCCCCTGCTCCACCCGGCGCCAGCGCACCACAGCGCTGTCCGCCGCCAGCGAGTCCACCCAGTACTCCTCCATCGGCCCGCAACGGAACCCGACAATCGGAAACGCCACACCCCACAGTTTTTGGTCATAATAATTAAAATTCCTATAGGCCGAGTCTCCCACCATTTGAGTAAAGGCTCCATACAAAGTCCCAGGAAGAGAATTGTCAAATTCACCTCCATAAAGTTGAGGACAAAAACTCTGTTCTACCGACCACTCGTAACCCACATAGAATGTATCGGTCATCAAATTGATGTGGTCTGGAGTATCGAAATACAGCTCATAGCAAGGAACCGTCATACTCTTTTCGACATTACAACCATCCTTATATTGGAACCAGCAAAATCGAGGATGCGCACGATTCATCGTGACGGTGTCCTCGGTATCCATAATGTAATCATAGAGATAGTAGGCAGGGTTAGAAGTATGCTCACGCAAAGAATTTACTATAGCACGAAAATGAGTCTGATTGGCGTGATAAGGATTATGTCCCTGATTGTCATTATACACGGTAAAGGCCACACCATAAATAGTCAGCGTATCATTCGTAACATACTGTTGTACAAGCCTACTATAACCCGCCAACCATCCTTGCTGCACCGGCTTGATACACGGCTTGGGGGTAGTAAAATAATAGCAAGAATCAGTATCTGTAACTACATCATACACCCGTGTCGATTCGTAAACTCCTGAAGCATCGGGAACATTGACCTGCGCCGAAGCATTAAAATATGCCACAAAAGCTATTAATATCAAACAAAAACGCTTCATATCTATAAAACTGAGACTCTACAATAGGCTAGTAAATCATGCATGTACGTGTCGCATTTGTATCCCTCACATCCCGTGATATCGAATTTATTATTTTATTATCTGTATACCGATTCACTCTATCGAGAAACGGCACGATAACCGGAGGCGTCTTCAAAATCGCCCATCTTTGATCTATCGGCATACATGATTGGCTGATAACATATCCTCCGGAGATGTCCTGATAGAAAAAATCACCCCCTCCCATGGCAATATAGCAATCCGCATTGGGAGACAAAAAACCATCTCCTATAGTATCTATCGTACTGAGGTTTCCGTTAGCATAATCAATCCTGTACATGTAATCAGTCGTATTCGAAAAAGGGTCAACATGATATAATTCACTGTGTTTTTCATCATTCATAAGCATTACCATGACTTTCACGTCAGGCTCGTATATTACATCCGTCAAATCGACACCCTTTTCTATGGGTATTTCATGCGACACAACCGTGTTGATTCCTGCCAAGAGTTCATTCATACAGACACGATGATAGCATAGATAATACTGACTATCATAATTGCTGAACACTATATACAAAACCATAAAATAGTCTTTCTCCAGATACTGCAATCTGATTTTCCCATAAAGAGACTCCCCGCGCTCCAACGGAATCTGCCACTGGGTGTCAATCAATGAACCAAAAAGAGCACTCGATGTATCAGTAATTCGCAGGTTGACTGGCTCATGCCTTCTTCGAGTATCCCTTGTGGCATAAACAACCTTGTCTTCAAATGTGATTACATCATCCGCCACCTCACACACACCCGAAGTGGTATTGATTGCCAACGGAACAAATTGGTATGAGCTAAATAACGTTCCGGCGCCATCCTCATAGTAACTAACAAGGTAGCTTTGTGTCGCATATGTACCTGCAATTGCCTTGTTCCCAGTGGAGAACGCTTTTGTTCTAGCCCCAGGAGGAGCATACAACAACGACGCATGCGCCACTCTGTCCAGACAGTCTACGGCAGGCATTTGAAAAATATAAACGTAACAAGGGGAAACTGTCGATATAGGATATGTAGCAATTCTCCCGTGCATCCCCATGCCGCCATAAGATCCAACAAACCCCTGGAGAATCGCTGCCCTTTTCATTTTTTTAACAACAAAATCCTGAGGCATCGGAACCAAATTATACACTGGACCAGGAGACCACAAGCC
>Ga0326511_10002907_pt1 | contig 13845 bp, 4 predicted proteins | sample 0_2496_0518_D_FD_203701 | JGI IMG/M metagenome (GOLD analysis project Ga0326511, IMG submission 203701) | Bovine rumen microbial communities from UC Davis, California, United States - 0_2496_0518 | ecosystem: Host-associated > Mammals > Digestive system > Stomach > Rumen | place: USA: California... | reverse complement strand
TTATTGAGGTCAACAACAGACTTTGGTCGTGCTCCTCGTCAGCGAATGAAATATACTGCTGTAAGCAGGGTGACTGTACGAACTGGCAGGCTTACGGCGACGGTATATCTACAGACAGCTTTGCGGCGACAATAGGCTGTGAGGGCGATTTTACCGGTATTGCAAGACAAAACGACAGCGTAATATTTTTCAAGGAAAACTGGATCATCAAGCTTTACGGGAATAAACCGAGCAATTATCAGACGGCAATGTTTAATGTACTCGGGGTTGAAAAGGGCAGCGGCAAAAGCCTTGTTTGGGTCAACGGAGTCCTTTTTTATTTATCGCCTATGGGTGTATGTCAATATTCCCCCGGAGGTCAGCCGGTTGTGATTTCAAAGGCGGCCTTCGGCGACGGTAAGTATAAGAACGGCGTTGCCGGAAGACATAAAAACAAGTATATTATTTCCGCTCAGAACGAGAACGGCGGGTATGAGATGTTTGTATATGACACACAATCGGGAATGTGGCATAAAGAGGACGGTACACAAATGCGGTGTACTGTTACTTACAATAATCAGATGTACTACATTGACAGCAAAACAGGACTTATTATGTGCGAAGAAAAGGGCGACAACCTTATTGAAAATGAAAACGGCTTTGAGCAGGAAGGACAGTTTGATTGGAGCGCCGAAACTGCCGACCTTTATGACAGCGATTTCAATGCAAAACATATTACAAAGCTTAAAATATATGCCAACGTTGAAGAACACGGGTATTTTAATGTTCTTGCCAAATTCAGAAGTAAAGGCGAATGGGTTGTGCTTAAAGTTGTTAAAAACGAGATAAGGGGCCCGAGGGACATTGAAGTTAGTGTGAGGCGGTCAAGGTTTTTGCGGCTGAGGCTTGAGGGCGTAGGCCAGTGCCGTGTGAACGGTATTTTGATTGAGTACGAGAAAGGAAGCGACAGGGTTGGCATTATTTAAAATAGATCCTCCCCCGGAAACAAACGATGTAACGGAGCTTAGAGCATACGTGAATAATTTGTATTTAACGCTTGGAAATGTGCTCACGAATATTGACGAGGAAAACCTAAACGAAGAATTTATAAATAAACTTAACGGAGGAGGGAGCTAATGGGCTACAAATACAACGTGTACGGCACAGAGCAGGTCAACGCAGCACAGAAAAGTTTTGATAACGTATCAAGCAACGCTCCGAAGTTCGCTGAAAGTGCGGCAACAGCAGCGGCGCGGACAGGCGCTCAGAGAGCTGAACAGGCGTATGAGGGCACTTTGAGCGGCGGCTATCAGAGCAAGTACGGCAGCGCGGTCAACGAGCTTGTGAACAAGTACAACAGGGATAATAACTTTAGCTGGTCTGCCGAGGGCAGCGAGGAATATCAGGGTGCAAAGGACAGCTACCGCAGAGAGGGCGAAAAACAGTTTGAACATACGCAGGGCAGCTACGCCGCCAACACGGGCGGTTATTCAAACAGTTACGCTCAGGCGGCAGGGCAGAGAGTATATAACCAGAAAATGGAGGAGCTTACCGATAAGATCCCTGCGCTGAGAGAAACTGCGCTGAATAACTGGAGCGCAAATCAGGAGCGAACCATGAACCAGATCGGAATGATGCAGGGGCTTGACGATAATCAGTACAAGCGATATAGGGACTCCGTTGCGGATAAATTCAGTTTTATGCAGTATTATCAGCAGAAGTACGCAACGGAAAAAGGCCTTGACATGAGCGCGTTTTCAAACGAGCTTGCCATGTGGCAGGCGCGGATGAGTGGAGCGGCAAGCAACCTTTCGAGCGTCAGGCAGCTTGCCGAGAGCCAGTATGAACACAACACCGTGAGTGCGGACACACAGGCGAGTATTGACAGCAGCAGGCGGCAGACAGACGCGTATTATAACTACCTTAACAACAGAGTTAAGTAACGGAGGACAAAATGGCGGTGAACAACGAGGAAAAGCGTTATTACAGCTTGATGGAAAACGCGCCGGCAACGGCGCAGGTGAGCGCGGCGTCAAGAGAAGCAGCCGCAGCGGTGGCGGCTCAGGAGAGAGCCGCCGCAAAAACCAACTACAGCACAACAGCCGACGGTCAGCTTGACGCGGCTATAAACGGATATCTTAACAAAAACGGGTACCACTACAATATTAACGAGGACGACGCCTACCGCGAGTTTGCCGCACAGCACAGTCAGAACGCTCTGCGCGGCCGTGAGGAAAGCGCGGCGGGAGCTGAAAGACTTGCTAACGGTTATCAGCCTACATATGCTCAGGCTGTAGCAAGCGAGGTATATAACGATGAAGCGGCAAGGGTGCAGGATTACGCGCCTACGTTTCAGGGGTTGGCCGCAAAGGAAAACGCGGCAAGGCAGCAGAGCGACAGCAATCTGATTAGCATTTACAGCGATATGGCAAACAGGGAATACAGCAGGGAGCGCGACACGCAGGGCGACAGGATGAATTATTTGGACTACCTTGCAAGTAAATACGGTACGGAACGTCAGGCCGACGCTGCCGCAGACAGCAACCGTGCGCAGATTTACGCAACACAGCTTGGAGCAGCGGCAAATGACCTTGCAGACGCAAGAGCCCTTGATAACAAGCGGATGCAGTTTGACACTGTAAGCGCTGATACAAGAGCAAAGATTTCCGAGAGTGATTATGAAGCACAGAGGAAGCTTGACTATACAAAGGCAAAGGACGCGTATAACGACAGAATCGCAGCGCAAAAGGCGGCTAAAACTGCCGCAGAAAAAGCCGCAAAAGCGAAAACAACAGCGGCAACAAAGGCGGCAAAGGATAAGACGGCAGCGGAAAAAGCGGCAAGAAACGCTAAGGTAAACGCGTATAAGATTGACGATTATCTTAAGGATAAGGACAAGTACGACAAGATGTCCGCCGCCGACAGGGTTGACCTTGATTATAACGGCGACGGCAAGGTTGATAAAAGCGACGCGTACCTTGCGAGGATAAGAGCCGAGGAAGAAGATGTTAAAGCGGGTAAGGGCGTTAAAGCGCGTTCGAGCAGCTTTACGAACGAATTCATTAACAATATTGAAAATGTTATTGATTCCGCAAGAACAATTAATCTCAATGAGAAACTGATTAAATCACAGATTGACAACGCCAATATTTCTCCCGGTGAGAAAGCGTATTTGTATGAGTATCTGAAAGACAGGCTTAACTGGAAGTAGGTGCATTATGGGTAAATTTAGTTATGACGATTATATGAACCTTAAGAAAAAAGGTCTTGTGAGCTGGGACGACGACCTGATTAAAGGTCATTCTAAAAATTTGAACGACTTTGTTAAAGGTACGTCAAGCTTGACAGAAGAAAGCTTTGACGACAACGTAAGCAAGCTTAGAGAGCTTGAAAATCAGCACAGGTATGTGCAGACATATATTAACAGTCTTGAGGGCAGCGAAAGCTACAACGGAGCAAAGAGAAGCTTTGACAGCATTGACGCGACACTGAACAAAGCTAAAGGCTTTTACGGGCAGTTTAAGGACAGCAAGGCATACGGCGAGGCGCTCAAACAGCAAAAAGAGGCTCAGGCAGCGGAAAAGCAAGCTAAAGCTCAAGCAGACGAATATAGGTATAATTCAAAGTATCAGGACTTTTCGTATGATGAATTGACGAGGGCGTCAAAGAGTACTGCACCTAATTTAGATGAATCCGAGCGAAATTGGCTGAAAAAAGCCGCACAGAACAAAGCAACGGCGCAGGAGTATTATGAAAAGGAGCTTGCGCCGATTGAAGCACGCATGAAAGAGCTTGACGAGCAGTATATGCAGACGCATTACTCTACGCCCGAAATGCAGAACGAGTACGCTAAGCTCAGAAAACAGCTTGACGAAAAAGAAAATATATACAAGCAGAAGAAAGACAATCAGGCGGCGGTCAACAACGCGGTTGAGAAGCGCGAGGAGAGCGCAAGGCTTAACGCCAATTTAAGCAGAAAGTATTTAACTCCTGCTACCGGAGGCATGAGCGACGAGCAGGCGGCAAAGGAAAACGAAAGTTACCTTAATCGCTTAATTGAAGGCTTTTATAATTCTAATGACGATAAAGAGCGAGAATGGATCAAAGAGAGGATCAAGAGCGGCGGATTTGGCTCAAAAGCCGTTGAAAAGGCAATGAATGAGCTGTATGAACGCTCGGATGATGAGGCAAAAAGAATTTCAGGCGAGTATGTTTATGACGGGTATGAGACTAAGAAAAAGGATATTATTCAGAGTTCTCAGAAAAAATACGCCGACGCCGCTTATATGCTTGAAAACGTTCTTCATCCAATAAAACGTGCCGAAACAAGCAGTAAATATATGTCGCTTTCCGGTAACAAGGATTTTGAGGCAAACAGCAATCCTGATATGATTGCAGGTTTTACGAAAAGAGAGGACAGAGGAGAGCTTGATAACAAAAGGTATATGACCGATGATGAATACAAGGTCTATACATATGTTTATAATACTCAGGGGCCCGAAAAGGCCGAGGAGTTCTTTAAGAGCATTGAACCTGAGCTTAACAAGAAAATGACTGAAGCTCAGGCACAAAAAGAAGCTGATTTGGCAAACAGCGGATTAGGCGGCGCGATTGCCGCGAGTGTAAAATCACTCGGTTACAACTTTATTTCGGGCGGCGGTTTCATTGAAGATGTTGTAAATTATGCCGCGCACAAAGAGGTTGACACAAATTCATTTTTAAATTTGCCCGCGAACCTCAGCAACGCTGCGCGTCAGACGGTGCAGAAAAACATTGACAATCCTGTAGGACAGTGGATTTACGGCACGACAATGAGTATTGCCGACAATGCAATTAATATGCTCGTCAGCAAAGGTATTGGCAAGGTTGCAGGGCTTGCCGGAGCAAGCGCAAGCACGGTAAATAATGTTGCCGCAAATGCTACGTCAATCATTATGGGCTCTCAGGTTGCGACACAGACGGTTATTGACTGTAAAGACAAGGGGCTGAGCGACGGGCAGGCCCTTGGGCTTGGATTAATCCACGGACTGGTTGAGCATATTACCGAAAAGGTAAGTATTGAAAGCATTTTGAGTGATCCGAGGACGTTTAAGCAGGCTTTGAAAAAATCATTTGTTTCCGAGGGTTCTGAGGAGGTTGCCGCAAACTGGCTTGACAGAGCTGCCGACGCGCTGATTATGGGCGATAAAAGCAAGGAAAGACAGGACTTTGAAAACTTCAAGGCTCAGGGAATGAACGATATTGAGGCTTTCGGTCAGGTGATGCTCGGTTGTTTGGGCGAGGACGCGGAGGCGTTTCTTGCCGGCGGCGTTTCCGGTATTGTTATGTCGGGAGTGTCTCACGGGTTTGATAAGGTAACTAAAGGCATTGTAAAAGGTAATGAGTTTAACAAGATCGCCGAGGAAGCAAGCAAAAAGACTGACTTTGACGAGCGAAAAAAAGAGCTGATTAAGGAAGCTAAGGAAAGCGGCGACAAAAAGGCCGTGAAAATGGCAGAGAGTTTTGAGCGAACAATTGAACGCCACAACGGAGATCTGAGCGCAATTAAGGTTGGCGACGTTGCAAACATTATGCGCGTGCTTGACGACGCAAGGCAGAACGCAATTGAGAGCGGAAACGAGGCAGCGGCAGAGCAGCAAAGCACGGTTGACAGCATTATTGAAAGCTCGGCACGGACTATGGAGCGTTCAAAGATAGCAAATAAAAGCTTTAACGACATCGGACTTGGCGCGGTTAAGGGCAAAAGGGTTAACCTTAACGCGTTCGGCGCTTCCCATCCGAAAGGAATAAGGGTTACTCAAAACAGTAATCCGAGTATTTCTCACGATATCGTGAGAATCGAGAGCAGTGCGAAGGAGTACGGAGAAAAAGAAAACACAGTTGTTTTAAAGACGAGCGACGGCAGGTACATTAACGCCGACGAAGTGACGATGCCGACAAAGACGTATGATACGCTGATTAGAGAGGCTAAAAACTACGACACCAACGGTGCAAGAGGGTTACTGGCAAATTACGAGGGCTATGCCGATTACTGCAAACGCAGCGGCAAGGAAGCGGACGTAAAGGAGTATATTCAACAGTATGACGCGCTTTACGATTTGGGCAGGCATGGCGTGAGAGCGGAGAGCATGAGAACAGGCGGCAGCGCAAGGTTTAACAGCATTGCGGACGCAATAGGCATAGAACAAGCCGAAAACGCGCTGAACACCGGAGCGAACGACGCTGACGCAGTTTTTATGCATGAAAACAACGTTATGCTGAAAATGAGAATGCCCGGGCAAAAGCACGCAGCGGACAGCAAGGTCGTTATTGATGTTTCAGAGGGAGAGGAGCTTAACATTAGCGACGATCAGAAGAATATTCTTCAGGCTATAGCGCAAAAGACAGGCAGAACAATTGTTCTTACTGATAAGTTGAGCGAGAATGTCAACGGTACTTTTGCGCCCGACGGTAGAATTTATATTAATTCCAAAATTGAAAACAGCAACTACGGCGTTGCGGTTGCGCTGCATGAAGCAATACACGGTTTGAGAACTGCTGCTCCTATGGAGTATAACGCCTTAAAAAAGTTTATTGTAAACTATCTTGTTGAGCAGGGCGAAAACATTGACGATTTGCTTGACGATATTGCAATGCGCTGGGGCGACAGCGCAGCAAGCGAGGAGGCACGGCTTGAGGAGCTTGTTGCTCAGAGCGTTATGGCGCTTGCTACAGACGACGCGGCGCTGAAAAAAGCGATTGAGTGCGAGGAAAACAAAAAGCTCTTGAACAAGGTGCTTGACGCAATAAAGAGCATTGCCGAAAAGGTGCGCGAGTTTATTAAGGGTACCTTAAAAGACGGAAAAATAACGGGTGCGCACAACAAACAGGCTCAGTTTTGGATTGAGAATTTAAAGGCTTTGGACGAGCTTGCCGAGAAATTCAGCAAGGCTATGGACGAACAGAGAGTCGCGGTGCAGGAAACCACGCAGGAGAGAAACCAAGGCGGGGTGAGGTATAGCTTTGGCGGTGAAAGGGCGAGAAACGCTGACAAAACCGCATTAGCTACTGCAAAGCAGTTGGACGCCGACGGTAAGAGCAGTGAGGAAATAAGACAAAAGACAGGCTGGCACAAGGGATATGACGGCAAGTGGCGTTTTGAGATTGATGACAGCATGGCAAAGCTTGTTGAAAATCCGCCGTTAAAGCTGAAAGGTAATAATGATTTTGGATATTACCGGACAGCTAAACTCGGAGATGTACTTAAACATAGTAAGCTTTTTGAAGCATATCCGCAACTCAAAGATGTGACTGTAATCATTCAAGAAACAGAACCGGGAGTTGAGGGAATGTCCTTTAATGAAAGCAAGCAAATTGTGCTAAGTCAAAAGCTTTTTGAAAGGACAACCGAGGAGTTTAAGAAGCTTCAAGAATCAAAGCAGGAAGAAATAAAAAGAATTGAGCAAACCGCAGAGTACAACGAATACAACAAGTATTATCAAATGGACTTTAGCAGCGTGGAAGCCCCTGAACAATGGCTAAAGGAGGAAAAAGCGGCAAGGGATAAATTCTTTAATTCAGAGCTTGGAAAACGTTATTACCAGCTTCAATGGGGTAAAACTAATGTTCAAAAGACAGAACTCGGCTGGTCAGATAAAGCTTTAAGTGTTTTAATGCACGAGGTGCAGCACCAAATTCAAAAAATAGAGGAATTTGCAAGCGGCTCAAACGGAAAGAACAAGGACTACTATAACACTGCAGGTGAGGTTGAAGCAAGGGACGTTCAGCAAAGACTTAACCTTAACGCCGAGCAAAGACAGAAAAAACGCCCCGACATTGACCGGGACGAGGTTGTGTTTTCAAATTACTCAGGGAGAAATTCCGTAGATGACAGTATTGACGAGTATATAAAGACAAGTCCGCAGGAGGTTGAGGAACGGCTTAACAAAAGCGACATTTACCGCACAAGCAAGGACAATAATAAAAACAACCTGAGAATTAGAAAATTCCTTGAGGAACAATATCCTAACTTGACAATATCATTTAAAAACAACAAGAATACAGGCGAAACTGTTGTAACAGGGATTGAGGATAAAGCCGAGGCACAAGCGAAAGAAAAAGCGCGAGAGCGCGAATATGCTGTGAAAGCTCAAAGAAGACAAGCCGAGGAAATCTTCTATAAGCGTGTGAAATCAAGGACAGGGAACAACAAGCTTTTTGAATCAATTGAGAAGCACTTGGAAAAGGAAGGCTTTGAGGACGCGATAATTGAACGTTCACATTCCGTTGTGGGAACACTCAGCTTTTATATTGAGGGCTACGATAGGATTATTAAAATCTCAGACCACAACACGGTAAATCAGGAGCTCGAACATCCCGACACATATTTCATTGACATTAAGCACAGGACGAGTTTTGCGGAGGTTTGGAATGACGTTAAAGCAATTTTGAGTGAAGCAAAGAACGGCGCTGTTGAAAATGGCAGAAAATCCGTAGATGATACGATAAAAGGCAACGACCTGCGGTTTGCGGTGGATGACGAGATCACGGATGATTTGTTTGATACGGACGGAGATTTATTTGAACCGGAAAACAAAGAATACCTTGACAAGTTTATTAAAACAAGCCCCGATGAAGCTACGCTAAGTATGTACAACAGCCTTTCTAAGACGGGTGAAAGCGTGATAAAGGAATTTAAGGGTATCAAGCTAAGCGACGAGAATTACCGCAAGGCGGCGCGGCGTTTGATGAAAGATTACGATATTAAGCTTAAACTCAACCCCGGGACGGACGTTGAGCTTGCCGATAGAATTAAAAACTTTGTCTTGTGGTTTGAGAAGAACCCGAACGCAAACTACAACGAGGCGCTTAATGTGCTTGCCGACGACTGCAAAGGCTTTTTATTGCTGAGCGGAGATTATGTTGACAGCTTCAAAGAGGAACGACAGGACCTGCTCAGCAGATTAAAAGGCAGGACGCTTGTTTTGAGAAGCTACGAGGAAGATCAGATACTTAAAAACTTCGGCGGAATTAAAGGTCTGCGCAGAGCGTTTTTTGGAAAGGCTAATGTGGGCTACGAGAAAAACGCCAAAGGAAAACCAAAGGTATATATTGAGGATTTGGTTGAGGAGTTTTCCGAACAGTGGGGTAAAAACTGGGCGAGTGAGGACGATATTGACAGTTTTGCAGGCTGGGCATGGCTTGACAATATGCTTAATAACGTGCTTAAACCTAAGTTTGTTAATCCGTATACTGACGGTGAAATGAGTTTGTACCGCAGTATTGACGCTGTAGCGGTGGAAATGGCTATGCAGATTACCGACGAGCTTGTAAAAGAAAAAGCCGATGCAGCGGCAAAAAGCAAGAGCGCCGACAAAAAGCTAATAACCGAGCTGAGGAAGAAAGAACGCGCGGCTCATTCCGCAAAGGAAGCGTTGGAGAAATCCAAAAGGGAGAAGTATAAGAAGCTTGCCGATGAAGAAAAGCGCAAAAGAATTGAAATGAGCGAGCATTACAGCGACAAATATAAGGATTCTGAGCGCAAAAGGATTGAGCAGAACGAACGGTTCAGAGAAAGAATAAGAGAGGTTGAGGGCAAAAACAAGGAGTATCGCCGAATTATTTTTGATTCTGAAAAATCAATCAGAGAGCGGTATATTGAAGCAAGGGAAAAAACAAGGTACCGCAAGCTGCTTGCAAAAGAGTTTGAGAGAATGACTAAGCGGCTTGACGGCAAGGCGAAGAACAACGAATATATTCCCGAAAAGCTTAAGAAACCTATTCTGGATGTTCTGAATTTGTTTGAGGTTGTGCCTGAGGACGGTAAAAATTTACCTGCGTATTGGGCGGAATACAGAAATTTGAAGGATGTAGGCAAGCGAATTGACGCTGTAGCCGAGGAATACCGAAATCTCAGCAAAGGCGGCAAGACAGAAAACGTTTTCGGCGATCAGTTTAATGCTGACACACTTGCATATGACGAAGCTGTTGAGGACGCGCTAAGTTGGCTCGGCAAGCAGATCAAAGGAAAGAATGTTTACGCGCTGAATGCTGAGGAGCTTAAAAACATTTACAACGGTATGCAGATGCTTGACTCTCAGCTTAAAAAGGCTGTTGAGGTTATTATTGACGGCAAGGTTGAGTATATCAATGAGCTTGCAGAGCGTGCTGTTAAAGAAACGCAGAGCGTTTACTTTAAAAAGGGTTTTGATGTAAGGAATTGGGCAATAGCTACTCATTTGGATCCTGTGAGGTACGGACGGTTTTTGAGCGGATATCACGACGATTATGTTACTGCTAAGCTGTTCAGAGATTTGCACGACGGCGATAAAAAACGCGTGAAAATCATCCATCAGGCATTTGTTGATATTGAGAGGACATTGTCTAAGGAGTTTACTCAAAAAGAGCTGAGGAAGCTTCAAACCGCCGACGTTGAGCGTTTTGAGTTTGTTGACCGTAACACGGGAAAACGCGTGAAGATAAGCGACGCCATGCTGCTGTCGATTTATCTGACGGACAGGCAGGCCGACGGTCACAGACAGCTTACAAACGACAAAGCGAACCATTATACGGTACTGCCCGACCTTGATTTGATTAACCGTGACGATATTCCGTTTGTGGGTAAGACGTATGCGTCCGCTACTAAGGCACACAGCAAAGCAGTGGGTGAAAAGTCACACCAGGTGAGATTTACCGAAAACGACCTCAGAGAGATAAGGGAGTATATTGACAGCAACGCAAAGCTGTTTAAACTTGCCGAGGCGGTAAGTTCGGTGTTCAACGGTTTGATTAAGGACGAGATAAACAAAGTGAGCTTGCAGAGATACGGCAAGATGATTGCAACGGTAAAAAACTATTTTCCGATTGTTACCGATAAGAATTACCCCGGGAAAAAATTTGAGGTTGAAGTTGGCGAAAGCTTGCGGGATGTGAGAATAAAGAGCAGAAGCTTTACCAAACAAAGAACGCATGCTTACAACGCGCTGATGATTGACGACGTTTTTAACGTTTTTCTCAAACATGTTCAGGAAACTGCCGAGTATTGCGGAATGTTAATTCCAGTAGAGAATTTTAAAAGAGTGTACGGTAAGGGTAACGACGACGTTATTCTTAGCAAAGCGATTGAAAATAAGTTTGGCGGCGCGGCAGCACATTATATAAGCAAGCTGATGGATGATATTCAGAAGCCGAAAGATACTCTTGATCAGAATATTCTGACAAGGCTGCACGGCAATTACATGGGCGCGGTGCTGATGATTAACCCGGGTTCGGCTATTAAGCAGTTTGCGGCGCTGCCGACAGCGTTTAAGTATTTTGGTATTTCAAACGTCGCTAAGGCGCCGGCGGTGTCACTGGCAAAGGGTAAACAGCTTGTTGAGAAGTACAGCAAGTACACTCCGTATATGTGGTACAGAGAAAAAGGCAACGGAACGGTTGTTGCCGAGGTGAGTAAACAACTCAGCCTTACAAACAGGCTCGGTGACAGTTTGGATATCATGGGCAAAGTTGACCGGTTTGTTGTTAACAGCCTGCTTTACGCAGCGGAGGAGCATGTCAGTAAAACAAGAAGCGACCTTGAATTTGACAGCGAGGAATTTAAAAAAGAGGTTGCAAGACAGTTTGAACGCGCGGTTGACGAGAGCCAGCCAAACAATATGGTGACAAGCAAGCCGCAGTTTGTACGAAATCAAGTTTTGAGGACTTTGAGTCTTAATGCGTTTATCAGTCAGAATATGGCTATGGGCAACGGAATTATTGACAGCGGTATGGAATACGCCGCAAGGATTCACGAAGCCAAAGAGTCAAAGAGTGAGGAAGCAAAGAAAGCAAAACACGAAGCCGGACTAAAATTTGCGAGCCATGTTATTGGAACGGTTTTGAGCGGCGCTCTGTTGGGACTGCTGAAACAACTTGCCGACCTCATTATTTATCACAAGTGGGACGACGCCAAAGACGAGGAGGGTAAAACATCCTGGTTAAAGATTGCCGAAAAGTGGAGAGATGATTCTCTTGAGGCGATTGTTGGTGCGTTTGCACAGGGGGACTACATTTACAATACCTTAAAGACATTGATTTTTAAGGAAGGCAGCCTAAATAATCTTGAAGTAATGAGTTTAGGTACTGTAAACGATATACTTAAGAATGTGAACAAAGGCAATCTCTATAAGGCGTGGGGACTGTTTGTTGACGCGGCAGGACTGCCGTTACTTGGCGGTAATAATATTCAGAGGATGCTTAAAGGCTTAACTCTTACGGGTATAGACTTTTTTGTTGGAGATTCTTCACCTTTTGAACATACCATATTTAAGAATAACGGAGAGGTTGATACTCAGTTTTTTGGTGATTTTATTGTTGATTACATGAAGAACGGCAACAAGGAAGAAGCCGACAAGTATGTTAAGCTGTGGCAAAACGAGCTTGTGAGCAGCGGAAAGAGCGAGAACGAGGCAATGAGCATAATTAAGAATAAGATTGCCGCCGTGCTTACACAGACCGACAGCGACGTTACCGACGCTTTTGTTGCTCATATGAACGGGGACACAACAAAGTACAAGAAATTGTTTGACAAGCTTGAGGGCTACGGTTTTGACCCGAGCGATATTGACAAGGCAATTGACGGCGTAAAGTCGGATATATTTGCGGCTATGAAGAAATCAGGCGTTGAAAAAGATGACGCAAAGGATGACCTTATGGGGCAGGGATTCAGTGAGGAAGCCGCGAATAAGCTTTCCGAGGAATACTTAATGCCTGCTAAGGAACAGAAAGACTCGGCATTTGACGACACCAGCGAGGGAAAAAAGGTGAAGTTCAGCAACAAGGACGGCTTGACTGCGCTCAAAAACGGCGACAAGAAAACATATGAGCAGATCAGGGAGTATATTGTTGAGCATGACTCTAACGTTGAGAGCAACGAAGCGTTTGACAAAATGATGCGGAGTTTGACGTATACGAGAGATATTGTTGACGGTTACCTTGAGGCAATGGACAATAAAAATGAAGCTTTACGTGAAATGTATAAAAAACAGCTTATTAATATTTACGGTAGCTGGGACGACGCGGGCAAGGTTGTACTAAAAAGGGACAAAAGCAAACGAAAGAAGAAATAACAAAAAAGGGCGCAGCGGCATGGCTGCGCTCTTTTGTTATGTAGACGCAATTAAGCGGATATTTAGAGTAAAATTATGTTAAGGAGGCGAGAATATGAGCGTTATTAACTTTGACGTTATTGACAAGATTGTCCGCCGCAGGGACGGATTTAACCCTGTTAGGGGCGAGAAAAACTATACAAAGCTTCACTTTGATTTTGAAAGCGGATACGGATGGGACAACTGCGAAGTCGTTTTGGCAAATTTCTTTGTTAGCGCGGACGAAATTGTTCGCAGTGAGCCTGCGACTATTCAGAATTATTCTGCCGAATTTTATATTCCGAATCAGTTTTCAACATACAGAGGCCGATTATTTGTTGGACTTATAGGAACATATTATGAAAACGGTGAGCCTGTTACAATTTCTTCAAATATTGCACAGATTGATATAAGCAAGGGTATTATTATTGAGGAGGGAGCAAGTCAGTTATTATATGAAAAGCTTACAAGCCTCCTTAAAGCTCAGAGAGTTATTTATGTTACCCCCGAAAACTACGGCGCGGCAGGCGACGGCACGACCGACGACACCGCGGCGGTGCAGAGTGCGATTGATTACTCGATCGCTCACAAAGTGCCGTTTCGCGGAAAGACCGGCGCGGTATATTTGATTTCAAAGCCGATACAGATTGTAATGAGCGAAAGTAGGGCTTTTTACGGTGCGTTTGATTTTGACGGTTCGACAATCAAAACGACTGATACGTTTTCCGATAATTTTAAAAATATTTGTTTGGTTATGAACAGG